>Ga0233366_1000486_pt1 | contig 13317 bp, 10 predicted proteins | sample ElkDunMinimDraft_23_FD_191536 | JGI IMG/M metagenome (GOLD analysis project Ga0233366, IMG submission 191536) | Fecal eukaryotic communites from dung pellets of Tule Elk in California, USA - Elk Dung C4 | ecosystem: Host-associated > Mammals > Digestive system > Large intestine > Fecal | place...
CAGCAGCATGGGCGGCGCGCCCAGTAGTCGGTGAACCGGCACATCGAACGGGCCGGTCGATCACACCAGATGCAATCTGTTGCATGGCGCACACGGGGGGCGGTGAGCACACTCTGCGATCCCTCGGCCAGATTGCGCCGTGCGCTACCGCGCAATGGCGCTCGCTTAACGATGAATATTGCCCCTTTTGCTGTCCACCACCACCCGCCAGTGTTGCCTGCGCGCGCGCGCCTGCCAGCGGCCATCGTGCTGGGGTTGGCTGCCTCGCTTGCCGTCACGGCAAACGCGGCGGCATTGCAGGCGGGCGGCACAGGTGACACTGATTTTAGCTGGGAGGGCGACGGTAGCGACCCGGCGCTGGAGCAGGATGACGCGGCTGATCTTGCTGACGACGCCACTGGCAGTGCCGGCTTCTCTACCGGGGCGCAAGCGCGTCTGGTGGCCGCTGCTGCTGCGCAGACAGGTGCGCCAGAGGCGCCGCCGCGTGCCTTCGCCCTGGCCTTGGACGATCTTGCCGCCAGCGTGGCCTACGACGCCCTGCAGCAGACCTACCGCGGGCCTACCCAGCGCAAGACCTTCGCGGCGTTGGCCCTGGAGGGCGGCGCGCAGCTGGGCGATTGGTCGCTGCATGCGCGGCAGCTGCACGTGGATGATGATGGCCGGCGCCAGACCAGCCGCTTGGGCGGCTACCTGCAGCGCCGCCTGCCCGGCGGCGACAGCGTGGTGCAGGCCGGCCAGGTGGCCGTGGCCAATCCGGTGCTGGCCGGCGCATGGATGGACGGCGTGCAGTGGGCCAGCAACGCCGCGCTTGGCGGCTGGGGCGGCCAGGCCGCGCGGGTGGAAGGGGTTGCCCACTCGCCGCGGGCACGGGTTGAAGTGCGGCAGAGCGGCCAGCTGCTGCATGTGGCGATGGTGCCAGGCGGGCCCTTCGTGTTGGACGATATTCCGGGCGTGCGCCGGGGCGCCGACCTGTCGGTGAAGGTAATCGAGGAAGACGGCAGCGAGCGCCAGTTCAACGTGGCCCATGCGTTGGCAGAGCCGCTTACCCAGGCGCGCGGCGTTGCGCTGGCCGCCGGGCAGGTGCACCTGCCACCGCAGGCCGATGGCCGCAGCGTTGCCCAGGGGAGCCCGTGGGTGGTCAGCGCCGGCTGGGCCGGCCAGATCGCGCCTGACAGCACGGCCAGCCTGGGGGCGGTGCTGGGCGACCAGTACCAGGCCTTGGGCGCCAGCTTGACCGACGCGCCGTGGTCGGGCGCGTTGTACCAGCTGTCACTGCAACACTCGCGTACCACCGGGGCACATGCCCGCCGGGGCCATCAATGGGGTGTGGCCTACAGCGAACAGCTGTACGACGCCTGGAGCGTGCACGCCACCTATGGCCGGCGCAGTGCTGGCTACCGCGATTTGTTGGACCACTATGCACCGTCGGCCATGGGCCAGGCCTACCGGAGCCAATGGGGGTTGGCGTCACAGTGGGCCGTGGCCGATGCCGGTGTGCTGTCGCTGGGCTACCAGCGCGGGCGCCTGTTCGATGGCCGCCGGGGCGAGCGCGGCGTTGTTACCTGGTCGCGACCGGTGGGCCGCGCCACACTGTCGCTCAGTGGTCAGTGGGGCCACGGCCACGCATCGGGTGGGCAGCGTGAGGGCGCAGTTCAGGCCAGCATTACCGTGCCGCTGGGTCGCGCCCAGGCCGTGCAGGTCGCGGCATACCATCGCGACGATGCCCAAGGCGGGCGGGTGCAGTTTGACGGCGCGCAGGGCACCCTGCTGCAGTACCGCGCCGGCCTGCAGGCGCGGAGCGGGCACGGGCGTGGCACCGGCGGGGCCGTGGGCGTGTCGATACTGCCACTGTATGCGCAGCTGGATGTGGACCTGACCTGGCCGGCTCCGGGCCTGGCGACGCGGCAGCTGGCGCTGCGCGGTGGGTGGGTGGTGGCCAACAAGGCTGTGCTGCCGCGCTCGCACACGCCTGCAGACCTCGCCGGCAACGGCGCAGGGCCACTGCAGCCGTTGGGCCGCGCCCCCGCCCGGGGGCGGCCGCTGCTGCTGCAGCTGGAAAACATGGCCCAAGTGCCCGCCGGTACCCCCATCGTGGACGCGCAGGGCGCGCCGGTGGCGGTGGTGCAGGGCAACCAGCAGGCGCTTCTGCGCGCCGTGCCTGGTCAGACGTATTGGGTGGGGTTGCCTGACGGCGAACGCTGTGCACTGGAATTTGACGTGGCGCAGGGGCAAGATGAAGATGCCTTTTTCCAGCGCGCTGCGGCCCGGTGCCAGGCCCCGGCGGTCACGGGTCACATGCAGGCGCTGCAACGCCCAGCAGGTACTATTCTGATTCCTTCCATGAGCCCACACTGATGATGACTGATGATTCCGTTCTGCCGTCCGCACCGTCCCTGCTGCAGGGGCGTCATGGCGTGTTCGGCCCGATACGGCACGACGATCGCGTGTCACGCTGCCTGCGCCAGTACGGTGAGTGGGCCGAGGAGGAGTTGGATCTATTGGGCCGTCTGTTGTCGCCAGGGGACACCGTGCTGGAGCTGGGGGCCAACTACGGCGCCCAGACCGTGCGGCTTTCCCAACTGGTGGGCGAACAGGGCTGGGTGCTGCTGATCGAACCCGATCGTCTGGCGTTGCAGCAGGCCAGCGCCAACCTGGGCATCAACGCGGTGACCAATGTCTATACCGAACAGATGCAGCTGTCCCATGTGTCCGGTGCGGTGGAGCAGTTGGCGCCCGGCATGAAGAGCATTGCCCCGGCACGTTTGCGTGTGTCAACGCTGGACGAGTTGGGCCTGGATTCGGTAACGCTGATCAAGATCAATACGCCCGGCATGGTACGCAGCGTGCTGGCCGGTGCTGCCGCGTTGCTGGACGCTGCGCGTGTACAACGTCCCTGTGTGTATTTCCAGTTGGGCGATGAGGATGCGGCGATGGCGGACGTAGAGGCGATGAAAGCCCATGGCTACCGCTGCTGGTCGCATGTTACCTATCTATACAACCCGGATAACTACCTGCACAACCGGGTTAATGCCTACCCGGGGCGTGTGCTGCAGAATGTACTGGCGCTGCCGGCAGACACGCAGGCCAAGGTCGAACATCTGGTTGAGCTGTAACCCGGCGATGCGCGTGTGGCCGATCAGACAGACAGGGAAGGCGCTGCTGGCGACGGCAGTGCCCGTTGCGCTACTGGCATGCAGTGCGCCGGCGTCCCGGCTGGAGGGCGCGGCCTTGGCAACGCCACCGGTGGCGGAATCGGCAGGGGTGTACCCCCGGCCCGCGTTGTCGGCGCTGCCTGCAGTGGCGGGGCGGACAACGGCCGATGGTCCGTGGCCAACGGCGACGGTGGCAGTGCCAACGGGGCGCGCTGACCTGTTTCGCGGTGCTGGTGCTGTCGACAACCCAGTTCCTGCAGCCCCTGATCGAGCAGACCGCTCCACGCTGCAGGCGGAGGTGTCACCCGAACCTGCGATGATCCGGGGAGGGGGGGACCGTCCCACTGTTTCAGCCCGTTCCAGCCGTGCGGATGTGTCGCGGCCGCAGCCGCCCGCAGCCGCCCCCCGGCGCGTTGGTCACCCGGTCATCGGCGCGCGCTGGGTCGGGATAATGGTCGTTCTGCTGACGGTACTGGCCGGTGCGTTGCTGCTGCTGATGCGACGCGCGCGCGGGCGCGCAGACTCCAGAGGCGCGGCCGCCGTGGCCTTGGTCAATGCCTTTGACACGCGTGCTGCAGTGCGAGCGCCGGGCCCGGTAAGCGTGGCCAGCACAGTGCCCTTGCTGGCCGTGGGCGACGCGGTGGGCCTGGCAGACACTGCGGGCGTGCGTGCAGCCACGCCGGCTGACGATACGACCGTGCCGCCGGTGACGGAACGGACCGGGCTGATGTCCGGCGCAGATTGTGCTGCACCTGCACCTGCACCTGCACCTGCAGCGGAGCAGCAGCTTCCGCCACCGTGGGTTCTGCAGTCACTGCACTGGCCGGGCGTATGGCCCGGCGATGATGAATGGGCGTGCACGATCCTGGCATCGGGCCACTCGGCATATCGTGCCGCCTGGGCAGAGCGGCTACCTGCATTGGGCGAGGCCATGAGCGTGGCCGCGGGTGACAAGGGCGCGGGGGCTGCGGTAGGAGACGCTGCGCCGCAGGGCATGCAGGCGGGGGCGCAGCGGTTGGAGGGCAACGAAGTGTCGCCGCCGGTTGCCTATGATGAGGATGCGCTCGTCGCGCAGTTGGCTGGGCCGGTGCGTGGTCCGACCGGGGGGGGGGCGGCAACACTGCGGGAGGCAGTGGTACACCCCGTCGAACCGGCGGCGCCAGCGCGTGCGGCGGCGGTCGATCTGTCGCAATGGCGCCCATCGCTTTCGCTGCGCCGTACCGGTTGACGGAAGCGTCCCGGGGCCGCAGGCCGCCATCCGTTCCGATCTTGCCTCAGATCACGCGATTGAACGGCGCGCGCGGGGCAGGTGTGCAGCCATGGGCCGCTTCAAAGCCCTCCACTTCACGCACCAGGCCTGCCCGCACTGACGGTGGCGGGTGATCGCTGGCGAGCAGTGTGGCCAATTGTGAGGCGGTGGGATGAGCGGCATGCAGCTGCGCGGCAACCCGGAAGAACAGCACTTCATCGAAAGTGCGTCCTTCTGCCTCGGCTTCGGCCATGCCAGCACGGCGGGCGGCGGAGTGCCCGCTCAGGTCGCACCCCACTTCTTCGCCAACGAGGGCTGCATCCACGGCAAGGCCATTGACCTGAATATTTTCCACCCGCTGGCGAATGGCTTCCGCACGCCGTTCAAACACACGCGTGGCATCTGTGCTCAGGCCACCTATCACCGGCAGGCAATGGGCTATTTCGTGCCCCAGCACTGAACCCAGGGTTGCCCACCGGCCTTCGGGCGAATCGCCGAACGTGTCCAGAAGGCCGTTGATCGTGGCTTGGGTAACCATCACCTCGGCCTGTACACAGTTGGCTGCGGCAAACAGATGATGTGCGCTCTTCTGCAGCGAGAAGGGAGTGGAGGCGGTGGCGTTGCGCAGCGCCTGGGCGTTGCGCTGTGCCTGGCTGCTGCGCAACGCCTGAACATTGGCCAGGTAGCTGGCTGTGGGTGATGTGCCGGCCCAGGTCTGGTGGCCACCTTCACCGACCGTTTGAAGGTGCAGCGTATCCAGGGCAGTGCGGATACGTGTCCGGTCGGCGGCATCCAATGCGGAGTGGACAACATCCTCTTTGAACTGTGCGACGAGGGCCGCCAGCATGTCCTTGGCCATTTCAATGCGCTGCGGGTCGCAACGCTGCGCATACACGGCACTGAGCGCGGGTCCTGCCACAGCGGGGTCGTCAAGCTGCCGGATGCGTGCGCCATCGTCGTTGGGCGGGACAATGAAGGGCTCTGCCTGCACGGCTTGCTGGTAGCGCAGGAAGTATTTCCAGTCCTGCAACGCATGTGTTTGCAGCATGGTGCCCATTTGCTGGAAGGCCGGCAGATCTACATAGACACGCGCGCTGGTATCCAACCCAAGGGTTTGCCAGAGCGTGGCCCATGCAAAGGCCGGGGCCTGGTGCTGTGCCTGGGCCAGCGACACCTTGCCCAGGCCCATGCTGGCCTGGGCCATTGTCTTCTCCATGGTGTGGCAGACTGCGGCCGCGCTGGCGCATTGCACCTGCGGTAGCCCCGTGTTGGCCAGCAGGGTAGCTATCCTGGCACGGTGGACGTGTACATCCGGGTGGTTGTCGTCCAATGCAAAGAGGTCTTCGCTTGATGCGGAGGGGAGGTTGGCACCGGCAGCCAGCAGGTATTGGCCCAATGCCCGGTGAATGCCCACTGGGCCTCCTCGCCCCAGCAGGGCGCCGGTACACAGGTACTGCTCAAGGTCTGCCTTGTCGGCCAATGCATCCAACGTGGTCACTTGCGGGGAAAATACCGCCCAGCCGTCGCTTGCGGCCTGTGCACTGGCCCAGGTGTCAGCCAATGCCTGCTCGGCGCCGCTGGACACTGGCGGACGGGGTGATTGCAGCCAGGTAACCATCTGCTGGGCCTGTTGCTGCTGTATATCGGTAAACCTGCTGGGTACGCGCCGGCCCGGCGGGTGTGTGGCTCTCCACGCTCCATTGGCATCGGCATCCGGGTCTGTACAGGGGTTGGAGAAATAGCCGCTCAGCAGTTCGGCGAGGAAATGGAAGGCAGTGGTCTCTCCCTGCGCTTCTGCGGCAACGGCAGACGATGGCCAGATCGTGCCCAGTTCCGGGCCAAAAAACGGGGTCATGGACCAGGCTGGCTGCTGTGTGGCAAGGGGCTCGGACAGGCCCATCGACAAGGGGAACGGGCGCTCTGGCCGTGTGCTGGCATTGGCAACTGTGACCAGGTGGGGCGCGATGAATAGCGTTGCCACCAGCAGCGGCGCCACGGTGGCCGGGCGCACCCATGTTGAGTGCTGTGAACGATTGCGCACTTGGCGAGGCGCGGTGTGCTGCGCGTGGCGGTGTCCGGATACGGGGGCATGGCAGCGTGCGCGGCCGCTGGCGTTGTTGCCCTGCACCCGGCGTGCCTGCTCAATGGCTGAAAGGTTCCGCATGGTCACCGTCCTACCCAGCTCAAGGGCCTCCTACGCTACAGGGCGCCACCCGGGCGCTGCCATCGGAATAGTGAGAAATGGCGGGCGCCGCGACAGGGCATTGCCGGCGGTGGCCGTGAAAGCTTTCGAGAAGGGGGGGAATACGGGGTGCTGGCTGCCTCCGACGGGAGTTTTCGCTGCATTCCGATGTCTGGGCTGGCCAGGTCGCCCTTACAGTGCAGGCGATGTTCACGATTGGACACGCGTGCAGCTAAGGAGATCCTTCATGCATACCTTCCCGGCACGGCGTTGCGGTACCCCCGCCAGCATCAACGTCATGCAGCAGATTCGGCGCCTGATACCCACGATGCCATTACGAGCCTTGTCCGGCGTGGGCAATAGTGAAGCGAACGGGTGGCCGGCTGTGCCGCCTCTTCCTGTGGCCGCCCGCCAGCGGCTGATGGATTGGGGCACAGCCATCCTGTGGCAGCGTGCGCTGAACGCGGCAGACCGGCTGGTGCCGGGCATCACTTACCTGGGCGGCGCCTATCAGACGTGGTTGGCGCTGTCTGCGGCTGGGCGCGGCCACCTTGTCGATGCGTTGCAGCATCTGCCGCTCAGTCAGCTGGTGCCGGCATCGGTGCTGGGCTGGTTGCGTGAGGGTATGGCCAACGTTCTGCCGGAAGCGGTGCTGGCCTGTGCAGACCACCAGGATGCAGTCCTGGCACTGGCCGCCTGCGCGCTATTGCATGAGCTGCATGCCGGTCCATCTGCTCTTTCCGACACGCGCCGCGACCATCCATTGGCCCGGCTGATACAAGGCTGTCGTATCAGCTTGAACGTAGTGCGTGCGATCGGCAATGCACCCGTTCCATCGACCCCGAACCCGCGCGGCTTGCGGCAGCACATCGGCGCGGGTGCCGATGTCGTGAATGCATCCAGCACCGATGCGGCCGTGGTATCCACCGCATTGGCTCGCTCCCACGGCCTGGCCAGGGTGGCAGATCCGCACCCGATGTCCTATGCGCAGGCGCCTGTACCGGATGCATGGCCATTGCCTGGCGCCTGGGCCAGGAGGGGCAAGTCAACCGCTACGCGTGGGTCTTCGGCAGGCGCACGTGGGCCAAAGCGCCCTGGTGGTGGCGTGAACAAGCGTGTGCTGACGGTGCGCCGGACGGATCCGTCCGAGCGTAGGAACCGCTTGGATGTAAACGCGAGGAAGGATGGCCCGAACCAGATGCGTGGCGTCGCTCGCGCTAACGCCATTGCCGCACATGGTCAGGCGGCAAGCGCCGGTGCAGGTGCTGATGCCGGGAAAGAATCGATGATGGGGCCGCTGACGCATTCATCGAGCGCGGTGTTCAAGCCCAAGAACGCAGAAGATCAGCGCAAAGCTGCAGCCAAGATCGATCCTACTGTGAAACCAGGAAAAGTGGCAGCCGATGGCAAAGCGCCGCTGGCATCAGTACCGGTGTGTTGTACTGCCGCCAGAGCTGATGCCACTACCTCTGATGGCAGTGTAACCACCGAGCCCGATACCGAGCGCCCGGCGGCCATTATGCTGCCTCGCTGCCTGCGATTTCACGGCGTTCGAGAGGCTACCCGGGATGTTCCCCTCCTGGCGCGCCGAGGCGAACTGTCCAGGCACTGTGTGCATCGCCGTGCACAGGCGCCTTTCCTGGAGCTGTTCAGCGCTTCGGCAAGCCGGTTCCAGCATGCCGGTGGCTGGACAGTGACCCACCCCATCCTCGAAGAAATGCCCAAGCAATTGCGCACTGCGCAGATGTTCAAGATCAGGCATCCGCAGTCGAAGCCGGGCCGGCCTTTGCCTGCGAAGAAGCCGCTTGGCAACGATCAGGTGTTCTCGATGATGAGCGTTTCGCTGCTGGAAAACGTGCCCGGCGCTGATGTTTCCGAGCAACCTTCGCAGCAGTTGGGCCGTAATACGTTTCGTCTGATGGAGCACGTCGATCTGGGTGGCACGCGGCATCTGTTCATCGCCTACCTGCGGGTCCTTGACCAGGACAGGGACGGCGGGATCAAGGCCGGTGCGGTGGATGTGAATGTCGGCAGCACGGGCGTGCTGAGCGTGTTCGATGAGCGGCGGGACTGGACGATCAGCGCCAACGATCTTAAGTCGCTGGTCGTAGGTCTTGAGCAGACCACTGGCCTACGTTATGAACCGGCACATGAAGCTGAGCTGGCCGACGCGACGGACAGCCCCCCGGTCGTGGTGGAGCGTGCCGAGAACCTGCTCGTGGCACCGGAGGAGATACTGTCGTGGTCACCGCCACATGAGGCCCTTGCCTACAACGAAAAACTGGGCTTCTTCAATGCTGTCGTTGTGACAATCGATGGCTACGAGCCGTTGGAGCTGTATCCCAACAGCTTCAGCATCGTGGGAAATGATCTGATCTATGTGGATGGTGACCTTTCCAAGGGTACGCTGCGATTTGGATGCCCTGTCACCCAGGAGGGCGCGAGGGTGCTGCGGTGTCCTGTGGCGGCCGATGCCACATTCGCCCAGCAATACGGACTGCGCCCCGGTTTCGCCTACAACCTGGAAGCACTGGGGCAGCAGTTGGAAGACAGCGGCATGATCCAGCTGCCTACGCCACGGGCGAAGGCGGCCGATGCTGGGGGAGGCGCCGGTGATGGCGCCGAGGACGACGGTTCTGTCAGTGCCCCGGGATCGGGCGGGCAGTCACAGCCGAGCAGTGGTCAGCAGCTTGGCGCGGGTGCGCAGGCCGGCAGCGGCACCCTGCCGCGACAGAAACCCTTGATGTTCCGATTCAACGATGGGGTGCTGCGTTACACCGACCCCCATGGCCGGAGCGGGCAGCTCAACTTCGACAGGGCTCCAGAAAAGAAGCTGCGCTACGCGCTTGGAGATACCCCGGACCCGGAGGATGCAGATTTTGCACGGAGCATCGGGATAGTGCGCACGGGCCGCTACAGCCAAGACGATATCAACTATCTGTTCTACGGCGAAGGCTATGTACAGGAATGAATGTGACCGACATCACCCAGCGCGGACCACGCCCCGTAGAGCCGGGCTCTGCCCAGCTGCCGTAGAGCCGGGCTCTGCCCAGCTGCCGTAGAGCCGGGCTCTGCCCGGCTGCCGTCCGCTCCCACGTCATGAATCCACTTCACCCCGGTGGCAGCACCTTCCCCGGGTTGAGGATGCCATCGGGATCCAGCGCGTGCTTGATCGCCCGCATCGCCGCCAGCGTGGCAGCGGCACCAGCACGTTGCAGTTCAACGGTGACATGCTGGGCGCGGATGTACCGCGCAACCGCTACGAAGTGCAGGCCGGCGCAGAGCTGAAGCTGGGCCAGCGCTGGGGTGTGTGGGGCGGCATGACCGTGCAGCGCGGTGACCAGGGTTACCGCAATGTGGGTGGCCAACTGGGCGTGCGCATGACCTGGTAAGCGGTCATGGCGGGAGGGGAACGCCAGGCTATGCCCGGCGCCTCGTTGTAGCGTACAGCCGTGCTCGTCTCACAACGCCGAAGTCACGTACAAGACAATCGCGCCAGGCACCTGCCAGCGTGCGGAAGGGCTTTCAGCGGCGTGCTCCGAGCTGCCTGCTGACCGATTCATCGGTGGACCTTCGTTCCCGCGCTGCATGAAAAAAGCTGAGCCTGCGCTCGGCATGGGGGTCAACCGCCGACGGTGGCGTCCTGGCCGCGCGGCGTTCCGTAGTCATCCAGCCACTGGAACGACACCTGCGTGGGCATGATGTCCCCCGCGGGCAGCGGCAGGCGCACCTGCTGGCCCGGCGCAATCATGTCTACGTCCACCTTGCGACCATCGGCAAGGGTCAAGGTGCGTATCGTTACGTGATAAGCGCTCAGGGACGCCAGGAAGACGGCCAGCGCGAACGCCCCAGTCGATGCACGGGGTTTCATATGTCACCTCTAGATGAAAGGGATGACCAGCGGTGACGCCAGTCATCCAGGGGCAGCTTAGCGGTAAAGCCACCACGAAGTCACCGGATGCATTGTCGGTGCCGGCCGTAGCATCCTATTGCCGGCGACGCGTACCACGCGGAATAGTCGAGCTGGCCGCTGCCATTGGCAGCGATAGTCACCCACTGAGTGGGGTCTTCACCGATCTTCTGCTGGACGCCGGAGGCGTCATACAGCGCGACGCCGACCTGGGTCGCGGTGGAGGCCGCAGTCAACTTCAGATTGCCGGTGCTGCCATCCGGCGTATCGCCGAAGCGTACGCCCACGTCCTGCGAGGCACCCGAACCGGTGCAATCCAGGCTGATGCTGAAGTTCTTCTGGCCCGCACGCGTTGCAGTGTTCACCGATGCGAGGACCACCTGACCCATCGCCACGGTGATCGTGCCGCCGGTGGATTGCACGGCACAGGTGGAGGTGAGCAGTTCACCGGTGATTTCGAGTTTGTCGGCGAAGGCAGGAGCAGCGACGGAGGCCAGCAGCGAGAGTGCAAGCAGGCGGATCTTGGGATTCCTGAAGGTATCTCGTGTTGAAGGAATGGGCGTCACCCAGAGGCGAACGACGGCATTCTCTCCGATGTGCGGGGCTGGGGACATGCAGTAAGTCGTAAAAGCTCTCTTTACAACGTTGGGCTTGAGATCATTCTGAAAGGTGCAGTAAGTGCAGCGTGCTGTACTGGAAAATACGGCATGGATGCGCATTCGGACCGATGCTCTGAGACTTTCTGCATTCCAAACTTCTTGCAATAAATTGCATGGTGCACGCGATGTTGCCCGTCTAGCCTACCACTCCTCCCTATTGCACGACGTCTTGGCCACTTCACATCGGCCGCCGCAATGCGCACGCTCGGATACTCCCACAACCCCGCCATTGACGGCATACGTGCCCTGGCCGTATTGGCTGTCATCATCTTCCACGTGGATGAGCGTCTGTTGCCGGGTGGATTTACCGGCGTGGACCTGTTCTTCGTCATCTCCGGCTTTGTCATCAGCCAGTCGCTGGCTGCGCGTACCAGCACGCGGCCCGGCGCGCTGTTGCTTGATTTCTACCGGCGTCGCGTACTGCGCCTGCTGCCCGCGCTGCTGGTGGTGCTGGTGACCACATTGGTGCTGTCTGCGTTGGTGATCCCGCGTGCATGGCGCAACGAGCTGTTCGACCAGACCGGTATGGCGGCACTGCTCGGCCTCAGCAACGTGGTGCTGGCCGGACAGGAAGACAGCTACTTCTCGCCCGGTGCGGAACTCAATCCGTTCCTGCACACGTGGACGTTGGGCGTTGAAGAGCAGTTCTACCTGGTGTTTCCCTTGCTGTTCATTGCCTGGCTGCGCGGCCGCGACCGCTTCCCATGGTTGAACGGGTTGCTGCTGTCGGTGTCGCTGCTGTCCCTGCTGCTGGCCGCGTGGCAGACGCGCGCGGCGCCCATGGCGGCTTTCTACCCGCTGCCCGCCCGCTTCTGGGAACTGGCCGCCGGTGCGCTGCTGTACCAGTGGCTGGTGACCGGTGACCCTCGCCCGCGCCTGCACAGGTTGGCGCTGCCCGGTCTGATGGTGATGGGGGCAGGCGTGGTGGCTGCGCCGTTGGCATCACTGCCATTTCCCGGTGTCACCCTCATGGTGGCCGGCGCACTGCTGGTGCTGGCCGCGGTGTCCGCCGATGGGGCCGCCGCAACGTGGTACGGGCGTGCGCTGTCATGGTGGCCGCTGACCTACCTGGGTCGCATTTCCTACTCGCTGTATCTTTGGCATTGGCCATTGCTGGTCCTGCTGCGTTGGACTTACGGCCTCCAGGGCGCGGTACTGTGGCTTTACCCGATCCTGCTTCTGCTGCTGGCCTCGGCAACCTATCGCTGGGTGGAAGCGCCACTGCGCCGCGCGCCGCGGCTGGCCGCATGGGCGCCGACCAGGGTAATGGCGATGGCCGTGCCGGTTGTCGCCGTGTCTGCGGCGCTGGCATGGAGCATGGTGCACTTCCATGAGCAGGTATCGCTCAGCAACACGCGCGATTCCCAGGCGTGGCAAGCACGCAAGTACCCGGCATGGCACCAGCTCGACACAGTGGCGGCGCCCGGGTTGGCAGGCCGCCGCTTGTTCGTCGGGCGTTCTCTGCGCGCCGTGAGCGCACGTTGTTCATCGACGCCACCGTGACTCTGCGGTTTTACTCGCGCGGTGGCCCGATGAGGCCGCAGCCGCAGCGAGCGTTGGGTGAGGCGGTAACACCTCGGATGTTCTGGCACCAGCAAGCGGCTCGGACGCGCAAGGGGTGGGGCTGCAGATCCTGCACAAAGGCGCGCCCCTGCCGATGGGACGCGTCTGGGCGCATACAGACTCTACCGGTGTGACGGAGAACATCCCGTTCAGCGCACGGTATTTGCGGCTGCCAGGTGAAGCCATGGCAGCAGGCGCGATCACGGGGGAGGCAGTACTGCTCGCCGACTACTACTGACGTCCGGTGAGTGTTCGACCTGCTTGCTCTCACCATCCACGTGCTCGCGCCCGGTGGCATGCAGCCGTTCCTGCGCGACGATCAACGCTGCAATGTGCGGTCGATGCGTGCCAGTGCAGCGCGGATATTCGCCGCGAACGAAACACGTGATCCTTGGCAAGTGACGTTGGCAGCGCCGGCTGCTTCCGCCTTCCGCACTACCGAACGTCTGGTCAATCCCGCGCTGGCGGCAGCACCTTCCCTGGTTGATGATGCCGTCCGGATCCAGCGCGTGCTTGATCGCCCGCATCGCCGCCAGCGTGGCCGGGGAAAAGGCCTGCGCCATGAAATTGCGCTTGGCCAACCCGATGCCGAGCTCGCCGGA
>Ga0233366_1000487_pt1 | contig 13316 bp, 11 predicted proteins | sample ElkDunMinimDraft_23_FD_191536 | JGI IMG/M metagenome (GOLD analysis project Ga0233366, IMG submission 191536) | Fecal eukaryotic communites from dung pellets of Tule Elk in California, USA - Elk Dung C4 | ecosystem: Host-associated > Mammals > Digestive system > Large intestine > Fecal | place...
CGATTGACTATGTGAAGAAGACCTTGGAGGAAGGGAAAGATGTCTTCCTTGAGATTGAAGTGCAAGGGGCTAGACAGGTCAGAGAAAAATTCCCTGATGGTTTGTTTATTTTCCTGGCGCCTCCAAGTTTAAAGGAATTGGAAAACCGCATTGTGACAAGAGGAACGGAATCGGACGAATTAATTCGTAACCGGATGAAAGCGGCTCGAGAAGAAATTGAAATGATGAATTTATATGATTATGTGGTAGAAAATGATCGTGTCGAGCATGCGTGCGAGCGAATCAACGCTATCGTGGTCGCTGAGCACCTCAGAAGAGAGCGTGTGGAAAAACGATACAGAAAATTATTGGAGGAAGAAAAATAATATGTTATATCCATCTATTGACTCATTGTTAACTAAAATCGATTCGAAGTATTCACTAGTGTCTGTGGCAGCTAAGCGCGCCCGCTTCATGCAAGAATCAGGCGAACCTAGCAGAATCGCTAAGCCGGTATCTCACAAATTTGTCGGCAAAGCACTGGAAGAGATCAATACGGGTGACCTGACTTACAAAGTGGATTCACGAGATGTTGTAGAACGCTGATATAATAGAAAGAAAACAACCTTACAGCTTTTGAAGGTTGTTTTTTTTGCTGGCAGTTATACAGTGCACCGTTTATAGTAAAGAATAATAGTACATTTTGCGGGAAAGATATTTCCCGCTTTTTTTAAAAGGCTGTGTAAGTCTTGCTCTATTATTAAACGCACAGTCTCAAGAAAAGATGATGGCGGAGGGAAAGAAATGCTGAAAGATAAGAAAATCCTTTTGTTTGTTACCGGCGGAATTGCCGTTTATAAAGCAGCAAGCCTAACGAGCAAGCTTGTGCAGGCAGGGGCAGAGGTTAAGGTTGTCATGAGTGAATCTGCCATGAAGTTTGTCACACCGCTCACGTTTCAGTCCTTATCCAGAAATGACGTTTTCCATGACACATTTGACGAAAAAATACCAGGAAAGATTGCACATATTGATTTAGCTGATTGGGCCGATGTGGCAGTCATTGCCCCAGCGACAGCCAATGTTATCGGGAAAGTGGCAAACGGCATTGCGGACGATATGGTATCCACGATTTTGCTCGCTGTGACGGCTCCCATATTCATTGCTCCGGCGATGAATGTTCATATGTATGAGCATAAAGCGGTGCAGCGCAATATGAACCGCTTGCGCGAGGATGGTTATACATTTATTGAACCTAATGAAGGCTATCTCGCATGCGGATATGTTGGGAAAGGCAGGCTCGAGGAGCCGGAGGCTATCGTAGAGGTGCTTAGTGCCCATTTTGATGCTGGCAAGCTTCCTCTGTCCGGAAAAAAAGTGCTTATTACGGCCGGTCCTACCCGTGAAAGAATAGATCCTGTCCGATATGTATCTAATTATTCCACCGGAAAGATGGGATATTCACTGGCTGAAGCGGCACTTAAGATGGGGGCAGAGGTCACATTAGTGAGCGGTCCGGTGACCGTTACAGCTCCGCCAAACGTGCGTGTCATTTCTGTTGAGAGTGCGTCTGAGATGTATGACGCAGTCATGGCGGAAATGGGTTCAGCGAATATCATTATCGGAACAGCCGCAGTCGCGGATTATAAACCCGCTGAAGCGGCGAGCCAAAAGATAAAGAAGCAGGACGATGATATGAGTCTGGCGATGACAAGAACGAAAGACATTCTTGCTGAAGCCGGGAAAAGGAAGAGCGGACAGATTCTGGTCGGTTTTGCCGCAGAAACGAATAATGTGGAAGAATACGCGAAGAAGAAGCTTGTGAAGAAGAATGCGGATATGATTGTAGCCAATGATGTTATGAAAGAGGGAGCAGGATTTGGCACAGATACGAATATCGTTACACTTTACAAGAAAGATGGTACCTCAGTGGAATTGCCATTAATGAGCAAGCTGCAAACGGCAGAGGCAATCCTGCGTGAAGTTGCCAGGATGGAAGCCATCGGGGCGAATGTGTAATGATAGCAGAAGTTATTGTTGATGTGCCGGCCCAGCAAACGGACCGGCCTTTTGATTATCGTGTTCCGGAAAAATGGAGCGGGATGATTCAAGAGGGTATGCGGGTCACTGTCCCGTTTGGCCCGAGGAAGCTGCTTGGGTTTGTCGTCAAGCTGAAGGAGAGCTCAGAATTTAAGTCATTAAAGAATATTAGCGGTCTTTTGGATATGGAGCCAGCCCTAAATGAAGAGCTGCTCGAGCTTGGACATTGGTTGGCCGATGAGACGATGTGCTTTAAGATTTCCGCTTTCCAAGCGATGCTCCCAGCAGCCATGAAAGCCAAGTATGAAAAGCAAATCAGGCTCACAAGGGGTTTGGCAGTTTCAGACTTGCTCCCAGAGCTTCAGCCGCTATTTCAAAAGACAGGCACGATGAAATGGGACGATGCCCAAAACAATGAATTTTTGCCGCTTGTAAAAAAGGAAATGGACAGGGGAGCCTTGGAGCTTTCCATCAAGGTTAGCAATAAAGGGAATGTGAAAAAAGAAAAATTTATTAAGCCATTGCTGGATAAGGAAGGCCTTATTACCCAGCTGGGAGAAATAAGCAAGACCGCCAAGAATCAAAGATGTATAATAGAATACTTCTTGGAAAATCCGGTTGAGACCGCTCTTTCAAAGGTTCTGAAGGATACAGGGTTATCGGGTTATTCAGTCATCAAGCCCTTGGTCAATAAGAGGGTTCTTCAGATGCAAGAGCGTGAATCTTATCGGGACCATTATGAACAGCATGAATTTCACGCTGATGCCGTCCTGCCCTTAACAGAAGAACAGCGAGGGGCGATGGGGCCTATTGAGCGGGCCGTTGAAGAGAAAAGAAATGAGACCTTCTTGCTGTACGGGGTGACTGGAAGCGGGAAGACAGAAATTTATCTCCAATCAATTAAGCGGATTGTGGATGAGGGGAAGGAAGCTATTGTCCTTGTCCCTGAGATTTCCTTGACGCCAATGATGGTAACCCGTTTCAAGCGACGTTTCGGCAATTTGGTTGCTGTGTTACATAGCGGGTTATCTACTGGTGAAAAATATGATGAGTGGAGAAAGATTCAGCGCGGTGAGGTGAAGGTGGTTGTCGGGGCAAGATCGGCCGTTTTCGCACCTTTTAAGAATATCGGGCTGATCATTATTGATGAGGAGCATGAAGGCAGTTATAAGCAGGAAGAGATGCCGCGCTATCATGCTCGCGATGTCGCCCTAAAGAGGGCAAGCTATCATTATTGCCCCGTCATCTTAGGAAGCGCAACCCCCTCTCTTGAAACCTTTGCCCGGGCCAAACGGGATGTTTATACACTGTTGACGCTTAAAAGCCGCGTAAACCAGCGGTCCCTTCCGGAAGTGTCCATCGTGGATATGAGGGAGGAGATGAGAGGCGGCAATCGTTCGATGTTTTCTGAGCTTCTTTTCGAAAAGCTTAAGGAGCGTGTGGAAAAAGGGGAACAATCCGTTTTGATGCTCAATCGGCGCGGGCATTCTTCGTTTGTGATGTGCCGCAATTGCGGATTGGTTGTGACATGTCCTAACTGTGACGTTTCGATGACGTTCCATCGTGTCCAATCACAGATGAAATGCCATTATTGCGGGCTTGAAGAAGGAGTCCCTAATGTATGTCCGGATTGCGGCAGTGACCATATACGTTATTTTGGGACCGGAACGCAAAAGGTGGAAGAGGAACTTGGCAAGCTCATGCCGCATGCGCGTGTCATCCGGATGGACGTTGATACGACAAGCCGTAAGGGTGCCCATGAAGCCTTATTGAAGAGGTTTGAGGATGGGCAGGCTGATATTCTGCTCGGTACGCAAATGATTGCAAAAGGCCTGGATTTTCCAAAAGTGACACTTGTCGGTGTATTATCTGCCGATACGATGCTTCACCTTCCGGATTTCCGGTCATCTGAGCGGACGTTCCAGCTGCTGACACAGGTCAGCGGACGTGCGGGAAGGCATGAACTTCCAGGTGAAGTCGTCATCCAAACATACACACCTGAACATTACAGCATACAGCTGGCTTCAGAACAGGATTATGAAGGTTTTTTCATGCGGGAGATGTTTCTTCGTAAGCAGAATGATTATCCCCCATACTATTATATAGCCCTCCTAACGGTTTCACATGAGGATGTTCTAAAGGCTATGGATACGGCTGATAAGATTACGACCTATATTAAGAGGCATGTTAGCCCAAGCACGGTTGTATTTGGCCCTTCCGCTTCGCCGATGTCCAGAATCAATAATAGATATAGATACCAATGTCTGTTAAAATACAAGCGGGAACCGAATTTAGCGGTAATATTAAAGAAATTAAATGAAACATACGGACGAAATGCTGCACAATCCGGCCTGCAATTGTCGATTGATGTAAATCCGTTTATTATGATGTAGAAAGAAGGAAGAAAGAAATTGGCCGTATTACCAATCGTAAAACATCCAGACAAAAGGCTGGAGTCAAAATGTAAAAAGGTAGAAGTATTTGACAAGAAATTAGCGAAGCTGCTTGATGATATGTACGACACGATGATCGAGGCGGATGGTGTAGGACTTGCCGCCCCTCAAATAGGCAAAAACATTCAAGTTGCCATTGTAGATGTTGATGATGAGTCTGGAACGATTGAACTCATTAACCCTGAGCTCATTGAAAGCAATGGCAAGGATATCGACATTGAAGGGTGCTTAAGTTTCCCTGGAGTTTATGGGGAAGTCGAGAGGCCTACATTCGTGAAGGTTCAGGCGCAGGACCGCTTAGGCAGATGGTGTGTCATTGAAGCGGAGGATTATATGGCAAGGGCCATTCTCCATGAAATGGATCATTTAGAGGGTGTCCTGTTTACATCTAAGGTAAGCCGATATGTAAGTGAAGAAGAGTTGGAAGGGTATGAAGCAGAATGACAAGAATCGTATTTATGGGAACGCCGGACTTTTCCGTCGGAGTCTTGGAGCGCCTGATTGAAGATGGATATTCGGTCGTTGGTGTAGTCACGCAGCCGGACCGGCCAGTAGGGCGCAAGCGCGTGCTGACACCGCCGCCGGTTAAAGTGACGGCAGAAAAGCATGGCATCAAAGTTTTGCAGCCTGAGAAAATCAGGCTGGATGAAGAGGTTGATAAGGTATTAGCGCTGGAGCCTGATTTGATTGTGACTGCAGCCTTTGGACAAATCCTGCCTAAACGCTTGCTTGAGGCGCCTAAATATGGCTGCATCAATGTACATGCCTCCTTGCTCCCAGAACTGCGCGGGGGAGCGCCTATTCACTATGCAATCATGCAAGGGAAAGAAAAGACCGGCGTGACGATCATGTATATGGTTGAAAAGCTGGATGCAGGGGATATGCTCAGTAAAGTGGAAGTGCCAATTGAAGAAACCGACCATACAGGCAGCCTTCATGACAAGCTGAGTGCTGCTGGGGCAGAGCTGACTTCAAAGACAATCCCTGCTCTTTTGAAGGGTGAGATTACACCGATTAAGCAAAACGAGGAAGAAGCAACTTTTGCGTCCAATATTAAACGTGAGCAGGAACTCATTGATTGGACGAAAACAGGCGAGGAGATTTATAACCATGTACGTGGTTTGCATCCTTGGCCAGTCGCCTATACTTTATTTAACGGGAAAGTGATCAAAGTATGGTGGACAGAGAAGGTTGCCTCATCACAGCCTGCAGAGCCTGGAGAAGTGCTTGCGCTTCTTAAGGATGGCATCCTTGTAAAGTCTGGCAATGATACTGCTATCAAAATAACGGAATTACAGCCTGCCGGCAAGAAACGGATGAGTGCCGAGCAAATGCTTAGAGGCGCACATGACTTTGCGCCGGGAATGAAAATGGGAGAATAGAGAATGCCTCAAAAAAAGAATGTCAGGGAAATAGCCCTGGATATATTAACCGCTGTTCAAAAGAATAAAGCCTACAGCAATCTGTCGCTGAACCATGCGATTAAAGAATCGGAACTGTCCGCAAAGGATATCGGCCTGCTGACCGAGCTCGTATATGGGACCATACAGCGTGATATGACATTGGATTATTATGTGTCTCCGTTTATTAAGAACCCTAAAAAAATACAGCCGTGGGTTCTTAGCTTATTGAAGATGACGGTTTTTCAAATGCAGTTCTTAGACAGGGTGCCAGAGAGGGCCGCTGTTCATGAAGCGGTTGAGATTGCGAAGAAAAGGGGGCATCGCGGTGTAGCATCACTCGTTAACGGTGTGCTGCGCACCATTGGGCGTGAGGGAGTGCCGCAAACTTCTGAGATTAAAGATCCCCTTGAGAGAATTTCCATCTCGACGAGCCATCCGCTATGGCTCGTGAAACTTTGGGCAAACCAATTCGGGATTGAGAAAACTGAGCAAATGTGTATGGAGAACTTAAACGCGCCTGTACAGACCTCAAGGGTCAACTTGCTGAAGACTAGCAGGGCAGAAGTGCTCGAGCTGCTGTCTGATGAAGGATATATGGTCGAACCAAGTACGCTCAATGAGGATGGAATCCGTTGCCTCAGAGGAAATATTGCTTTATCGAACGCCTATAAAAATGGATTGATCAGTATTCAGGATGAGAGCTCCATGCTTGTTGCCCATGCCGTATCCCCGAGTGATGAAGACATGGTCCTAGACAGCTGTGCCGCTCCGGGCGGAAAAACAACCCATATGGGTGAGAGAATGGCTAATCATGGCCGAATAATTGCCCTTGATTTGCATGCCCATAAGACAAAATTAATTGAGGAACAGGCCATGAGGCTTGGGTTGTCGAATATAGAGACAAGGCAGATGGATGCGCGGAAAATTAGAGAGTGTTTCGAGCCGCAAACATTTGATAAAATATTAGTAGATGCACCTTGCTCAGGCCTTGGTGTACTGAAGAGAAAACCTGATGCGAAATATACAAAAACCGAGGCGGACCTTCACTCATTATCAGCCATCCAATTGAATATTCTCGAAAAAGTATCCAGCCTCGTGAAAACGGGCGGAACGATTACGTACAGCACATGTACGGTTGGCAAGGAAGAAAATGAAGCGATTATCGACGCATTTTTGGAGCAAAACAAGGATTTCGAACGAGACCTGAGTCTTGTGGACCGACTGCCGGAAGCCGTCAAGCCCTATGTCAATGGCAACAGCGTACAAATACTACCACAATATTTCGGAAGTGATGGATTCTTCATTGCTTCCATTCGAAGGAAGGCTTAAAAATGGAACAATCAAAAGTGAAGAAGGCAGTAATGAAACAGGACCACAAACCGTCGATTTACTCCTTGCAGCTAGATGAATTAAAGGAATGGCTCGAGCAAAATGGCGAGAAAGCGTTTCGGGCAACACAAATATATGAATGGTTATATGAGAAGCGAGTATCCTCCTTCGAAGATATGACCAATCTCTCGAAGGGACTTCGTTCCAAATTAGAGGGTGCATTTACGTTAACGACGTTGAACACGCTTGTACAACAAACATCCAAGGATGGAACTATCAAGTTCTTGTTTGAACTCCATGACGGATACTCCATTGAAACGGTCTTAATGAGACATGATTACGGCAATTCAGTCTGTGTTACAACCCAGGTAGGCTGCCGCATTGGGTGCACGTTCTGTGCTTCCACATTGGGTGGGCTGAAGCGAAATCTTGAAGCGGGAGAAATTGTCGCTCAAGTCGTAAAGGTACAGCAGGCCCTGGATGAATTAGGTGAACGCGTAAGCTCTGTCGTTATCATGGGAATCGGAGAGCCTTTCGATAACTACGATAACATGATGTCTTTCCTGCGTATCATCAACCATGATAAAGGATTGAATATCGGCGCACGTCATATTACGGTATCAACGAGCGGGATTGTGCCAAAAATCTATAAATTCGCTGATGAGAAGCTGCAGATTAATTTCGCCATTTCCCTTCATGCCCCGAATACGGAGCTGCGCAGCAAATTGATGCCAATCAATCGTGCCTATAAGCTCCCGCAGCTTATGGAAGCTGTTAAGTATTATGTGGATAAAACAGGCCGGAGGATAACATTCGAATATGGCTTGTTTGGCGGAGAAAACGACCAAGTTGAGCATGCCGAGGAATTGGCTAACCTTATCAAGGGACTGAAATGCCACGTAAACTTAATTCCGGTCAACTATGTACCGGAAAGAGATTATGTGCGCACCCCGAAAGAGCAAATCCAGCTATTCGAGGACACGCTTAAAAAGCGTGGTGTGAATGTCACGACTAGAAGAGAACAGGGACATGACATTGATGCCGCATGCGGCCAGCTGCGTGCGAAGGAAAGGAAAGAAGAGACGAGGTGAAGGGATGAAGGCCACATTTAGGACTGACCGGGGAAGGGTTAGAATGCATAATGAGGACCAGGGGGGCATCTTCTTTCGAGAAGATCCTTCCTACATGGCTTTTGCCGTCATAGCAGATGGAATGGGCGGTCATAAAGCAGGAGATGTTGCCAGCGAGATGACTGTCTCTATTTTGAAGAAAGCATGGGAAGATACCGAACTCCAAGAGACGCCAGCTTCCATTGAATCATTTTTACATGAGCAGATTCAATTTGCGAACTCAGAGCTGTATCAGCACTCTCTATCTCATACGGAATGTGAAGGAATGGGAACGACAATTGTCGCGGCACTTTGCACCGAGCGAACCGCTACGATTGTGAACGTAGGGGATTCGAGATGTTATTTGTTCAATGAAGACGGGTTCAAGCAAGTTACGGAAGATCATTCCTTAGTGAATGAACTGGTCCGTTCCGGTCAAATATCTAAAGAAGATGCCGAGCACCATCCAAGAAAGAATGTGATCCTGAGGGCACTTGGCACAGAAGCGAATGTAGAGGTGGATGTCCGCACCATCGTGTTCGAGGAAGGGGACATGATCCTGTTATGTTCAGACGGGCTCTCTGATAAATTATCAGAATCGGAAATGATGGAGATTCTTATGAGTGGCGCACCGCTTGATGAGATGGCTGACACCTTTATCCAAAGGGCGAATGATAATGGGGGAGAAGATAATATCACTCTAGCAATCCTTCTTCACAACTTTGAAAGTGAAAGAGGGTGAGCTGAATGTTGATTGGGAAAAGAATCAGCGGCCGCTATAAGATCATCCGCATGATTGGCGGAGGCGGCATGGCTAATGTATATCTGGCGAGAGACATGATTCTTGATCGTGATGTGGCAGTGAAGATTCTCCGGATGGATTTTTCCAATGACGATGAATTCATTAAGCGGTTCCACCGGGAAGCGCAATCGGCAACAAGTCTGACCCATCAGAACATTGTCAGCATATATGATGTAGGGGAAGAGGATGGCATTTATTATATCGTGATGGAATATGTGGACGGCATGACGCTTAAGCAATATATCCAAGCTTTTTCTCCGATTCCTGTTGAAAAAGCGCTCGATATTATGACTCAAATCACCTCTGCTCTGGCTCTTGCCCACCAAAATCATATTGTACATAGGGATATCAAGCCTCATAATGTCTTAATCGATCATGAGGATAATGTGAAAATTACGGACTTTGGAATAGCGATGGCGTTAAGCGCGACATCCATCACCCAAACAAACTCAGTGCTTGGGTCTGTCCATTATTTATCCCCTGAACAAGCAAGGGGAGGGATGGCAAACAAAAAGTCTGATATTTATTCTCTCGGCATCGTGATGTTTGAGCTGCTGACAGGAAGGCTTCCGTTTTCGGGAGAATCGGCGGTGTCCATTGCTCTGAAGCATTTACAGTCAGAGACGCCTTCACCGAGACGCTGGAATCCGGCCATTCCGCAAAGCGTTGAGAATATCGTTCTGAAAGCGACCGCCAAGGATCCTTTTCACCGCTATGCAAGCGTGGAAGAAATGGCGCTGGATATAAGTACGGCACTTGATTCAGATCGGCTAAATGAAAGTAAATTCGTGATTCCAGAAGATGATGATGTCACAAAGGCGATTCCGATTATCACCAATGATGAATTATTTCAGAATCATGACGACACTAAGGTTATTGTTGAACAGGAGGATACCTTCCCGACCGCCGCCTCCTCTAAGAAAAACCATAGCGGGAAGAACAAGAAGGCTAAAAAGCAGAAAAAGAATAAGAAAGCAGATAAAGCAAAGACACCAAAGAAGAAACGAAGCTGGGTGAAACTTACCGCTATCATTTTCGGAGTTTTAATCGTCTTGGCTGTAGCAGCATTATTAATTCTGCCGGGAATCCTAGCGGCTAAGGATGTGGAAGTACCGGATGTTTCGGATAACCAATTGGACAAGGCTCTTGCAAGCCTCAGTGCTGCCGGACTTGAGATAGATAAGGTCATTGAAAAAGAGGATGACGAGATTGAAGAAGGCAATGTTATTAAAACAGAGCCTGAAGCAGGAAGAACTGTAAAAGAAGGTTCTGCTATCGATGTATACTACAGCATTGGGAAAAAGAAGGTTGAGGTGCTGAACTATGTTGGCCGTGATTATGAGGATATTGCAAACCTGCTCGAAAACTTCGGTTATAAGGATATAGTCATCAATAAAATCAATGATAATTCAGATATTGGGACTGTTCTTGATCAGGAGCCAAGCGACGGGGAGAGCGTTATTCCATCTGAAACCGTTCTGACGCTGACAGTATCTAATGGGCCAGCTAAGGTGAACTTAAAGGATTTAACCGACTATACGAAGAAGGCTCTGGATGATTATGCGGCTGATACAGGTTTGAAAATCACGTTTGGGGAGGAACAGTATAGTGATACCGTTCCTGCTGGACAGGTCATCTCTCAATCGCCTGCTGCAGGGACCGCGCTTGAAGTAGGGTCTGAAGTGAATGTCGTTCTCTCAAAAGGGGCGGAAGAGATACCGCCGAAAGAGGAAACGAAGGAAGTAACGATCACGTATGACGAAGAGCTTGAAGGGACACCGCAGACGGTGACAATTTTGATTGAGGATCTCGACAATACGATGACAGAGCCGGTTGAAACCTTTGAAATAACGGAAACTATCAAGAAAACCTTGCGTTTCAGGGTTCCTCATAATGGACGAGCAGGGTATAAAATCATTAAAGATAATAGTGTGTTTGACGAAGGTGTCATTAATTATTCGGAAAATGATTGAATGAAGGAGTGAATATATGCCTGTAGGCAAAATCATTAAAGCGTTAAGCGGATTTTATTATGTGATGGATGGAGACCAAGTCATCCAATGCAGGGGGCGCGGCGTTTTCCGGAAGCAGAAGGTATCCCCGCTGGTAGGGGATATGGTGGACTTTCAGGCTGAAAACCCGACTGATGGCTATATCATGGAAATCAAGGAACGGAAAAATGAATTAGTCCGACCTCCAATAGCGAATGTGGACCAAGCTATTCTGGTTTTTTCTGCTGTCGAGCCGGATTTTAGTACTGGATTGCTTGACCGTTTTCTTGTGCTTGTTGAATCAAAGGAGATTGCGCCGGTTATTTGTATCAGTAAAGTAGATCTTTTGGATACATCGGGATTATCCCGGATAGAAGAATATGCGGAGCATTACCGGACAATAGGTTATGAGGTAGTCCTCACTTCCTCCATTGAAGAGACAGGTATAACGGACCTGATGCCGTTCATCAGCGGAAAGACATCTGTATTTGCCGGTCAGTCTGGTGTTGGAAAATCTTCATTATTGAATGCGCTTGATCCGGAATTGAATTTAAAGACAAGTGAGATTTCCTCCCATCTTGGACGGGGAAAACATACGACTCGACATGTCGAGTTGATCAGTATTGGAGATGGTCTGATTGCTGATACACCTGGTTTCAGTTCACTTGAATTTACTGAGCTAGAAGCTGTTGAGCTTAGCGATTGCTTCCCTGAGATGCGGGAGAAGAGCTCAGAATGCAAGTTTAGGGGATGCATGCATGTGAAGGAACCAAAATGTGCGGTAAAGGAAGCTGTTAACTCGGGAGCTATTGAATCATATCGATATGATCATTATTTGCAGTTCCTCGAAGAAATCAAAGATAGAAAGCCGAGGTATTAATGTATGGTTAAGATTGCACCATCGATTTTATCAGCTGACTTTTCAAAATTGGGTAGTGAAATCAAGGATGTTGAACGCGGAGGAGCTGATTGGATTCATATCGATGTAATGGATGGTCATTTTGTTCCCAATATCACGATTGGGCCGTTGATTGTCGAAGCAGTCCGGCCGATTACTAAGCTGACTCTTGATGTCCATTTGATGATTGAGAATCCTGACCAATATATCGAAGCATTTGCGAAAGCGGGTGCTGATTACATCACCGTCCATGCAGAGGCATGCACGCATTTGCACAGAACGATACAGTTAATTAAGTCATACGGCGTTAAGGCTGGTGTGGTACTTAATCCGGCAACACCGCCATCCGTCCTTGATTATGTTCTCGAAGACATTGACTTAGTTCTCTTGATGACAGTGAACCCTGGTTTCGGCGGACAAGCTTTTATTCCGTCTGTGCTAGATAAGATTGAAAAAGTGCGGAGTATGATTGATGAGAAAGGTTTATCCGTCGATATTGAGATTGATGGCGGTGTTAATCCAGAAACGGCAAGGCTTTGTGTAGAACGGGGAGCAACTGTGTTGGTTGCGGGTTCAGCCATCTATAACAAGGAAGACCGGAAGCAGGCGATAGCCGATATTCGCGGTTGAGATAGGGTAGCAGGGCTTTGTGACAGCTAATCATAAAGCCGGCAATGAAAAGGGTTATCCAGCCTGAGCCTTCAGGCTTAAGGCGGATAATCCTTTTTTCTATAGAAGGGTGGAATGAGTGTGGACATTAGGATTGTTGCCGGGGGACCTCAGGAGTGTCTTCCGGATTTAAAGAAAATCTCTGCTGAGCATGAAGATGCACTCTGGTGCGGAGCGGACAGGGGTGCCTTGGTGCTCGCTGAAAAAGGGATTAAAATGGAGGCGGCCTTTGGTGATTTTGATTCGGTTACAGATGAGGAGCTTAACGTTATCAGGCAATCAGCAAAGGAAGTATATATGTATCCGCCTGAAAAGGATGAAACTGACCTTGAGCTTTCTCTTGCTTGGGCTTATGATCAAAAGCCTAATCGGATAACCATTTATGGAGCAACGGGGGGGAGAATGGATCATGCCCTAGGCAATATCATGCTCCTTGCCAGCGATGACCATTTGCGGCAGCCTGTGAAGGCAAAACTCGAGGATATACAAAATGAGATTTCCTTTTTCTATCCCGGCAGCCACACGGTTCATGAACTGGATAAACGTTATATATCCTTCATACCGATTAGTGAAGAAATCACCGGCATCACGCTCACCGGCTTTCTCTATCCCTTGACAAACGGTACTTTAAAGAGGGGAAGGACAC
>Ga0233366_1000488_pt1 | contig 13310 bp, 11 predicted proteins | sample ElkDunMinimDraft_23_FD_191536 | JGI IMG/M metagenome (GOLD analysis project Ga0233366, IMG submission 191536) | Fecal eukaryotic communites from dung pellets of Tule Elk in California, USA - Elk Dung C4 | ecosystem: Host-associated > Mammals > Digestive system > Large intestine > Fecal | place...
CTCAACCAGTTCTGTGATACCCGACACCTGCGCCTGCGACATGCTCCAAGTACTTCGGTTCAGAGCATGGAGATCTGACTTCCGCCTAGTCTTGGCTCGAAGCCCATCAACGTCACTGACCGTCCGCTTGAGGGCGCTGATGAGCTCCCCGCCAACCCGGCTCAGCTTCTCCTCGGTTACCTGGTGCGCCCTTCGGATGTGCGTCTCCTCTGCCAATGATTTTCTTGTCGCCTTCAGCACAACTTCGGTTTGATCCAGCACGCCCTTGGTCTCCTCGAGCAGAGCCTGTGTTCCCTCGTGGTCTTTTTTGAGACCACTGAAGCTAGTCATCAGCGCGAAGAGCTCCTGCACCTTGTTGCGGAGGTTGGTCTCGAGTGTGTCAATCTTGATGGACTGTTCCTCGGTCAGGATCCGCCGGGATTCACTCTGCACGGTGAGCTCCTCGTAGGCATCGTTGGACAAGTACACGCCATTTCGTTGCCGTGTATTTATCAATTCCGTCTTTAACTTTTCAATCTCGGTCGTGAATTCGCGTAGAAGGGTCTTCTTGTTGATGAGCGAGTTGAGCTGCGGCTTGTTGCGAATATTCTTGGCTCGGAAAGCGTACTCCAAGGTCGATATCGTTTCCTCCAAATTGCCCTTTGCTGGTGATATTGTCGCAATTATGCATGTCTTCGTCCTGCCTCCTAGCGAGTCTTGAAGCAGACGCGTGAGTTTGGATTCTCGGTAAGGGATATGGGAGCTGCGATCGACGAGCGCGTTGATGACACGGCCGAGGGTCAGCAGACTCTTGTTGATCAGACCGGCCTCGGCAGCCCGTTTGTTCTCAGCGCCAGACCGCTGGATGTTTTCGCTACCGGCAAGATCGACTAGGTTTAGCTTGCCTGCCAGCAGGTAATCCTCCCCATTCTCCGTCTTCCTCTTCGCATATATCGTTATCGTGAAAACGGTATGACTTCTGCTACTGAGGTCGTTGCATTTAGTTGCTGCCACCTGACGTTTCACGCTGCCCTCTTGAAGCCACCTGAGACCGTCTGTAGCGCTGGTAATGTGCCGTTCCTCCATGCCCTGGACAACCGTGGCGAAGTGCCCCTTCTGAGGGTTATTCTCGTAGATTTTGAGCTTGGCGTTGTCATCGGCGGAGAGAAGGTCGCGCAGCTCTTCGTTGTACAGTTCGATGAAGGAACATCGAACGCAGCTGTCGGTCTCTTCGACATCTAGCTTCTTGAATAAGGCGTGAAGCACACGGGGAATGATACCGGCCGTATCGGGAAGCATGCCCATGGTGTCTGTCATGTCGCCTGACATCGTGTATGTCTTGCCAGTACCTGTCTGTCCGTAGGCGAAGATCGTGCAGTTGTATCCAGCCAGCATCTGAAAGCAGATTAGTCATTGCCTCCCATGGCCGCCAGCAGACACCTGGACTGGGTTATACGCCCTTACCTCGTCTAATATAGGCTTGACAACTTCGTCAAAGATCATGACCTGGTCCGCAGCCTGCGAGAAGACGCGATCAAAGTTATACGTCTTGTTGCTGACCGCATTGGGGCCCATGTTGAGCTCAACCAGCTTTCCCTTGACCCCATCTGTCTTAACGGCAACAGCACTATTCTCCTTGACCTCGCGCTCGTTGCGACCCCTGCACCGGACAAAGACATTGATGTTGGTAGCCTCGCCGCCGTCTTCCGGGTCGAAGTCGCGCTCCTTGCGCTTGTTGGACGACAGCGTGGCCGACGATATGAGCGAATCTGCGGGCGAGGCGGCCCCGGCAGTCCTGTCGATGCGCGACGCCATGAGCGAGGCGTGTCGTGATGTCCTGCTCCCTGCTCCTCCAGGCCCTCCTGCTGCGAGCGACGAGACGGTCGGGTTTCTAACGCCGGGTCGGATGCTCGCGCGTGTTCCTGATGTTGCCGTCGTGTTTCGCGTCGACGCTCCGCCGCCGGCGCTCGGGCGCGGCATGGCGGATGATGTATATCGTCGCTCCATTTGGAGCTGTCCTCCTGTTTGTTTGTCGACAATGGCGGCCCCAATTCGCGTTGATTTTTTGTCTTGTGATTGTTGTGGATATCCGATGCTCTGTACTGTACTATGACCTGTTGTCACGCCGTCGTACAGGTTAATGGTACGCGCCAAATCAAGCAAATATCAAAAACCAAATGCAAAGACAAGTGATTCCGTAATTGCACGAAAGCTCGGCGTCTTTTTTCGTGTGCAGCGCCCGCCGCTAGAATGTCACCCACCGTGGGCCCTGGCACGGACAGGGCAGGCGGGGATTTGCTTTGGGAGGTCGCGCTTGCCATAAACAGTCGCTCGATTTGGCATTGCTGGGGCAACCACGAACCACTACTTGCTCTTGCTTTTTTGAAGGACCCTGGCACTTGCCCCACTTTGGGCAATCGCCCCTGACCTTTCAGCACACCGAAAATGGGACTTGAAGAATCGAAGGAAGAGTTCATACAGAGCTCAAAGGTTAGATGAAAATCAACTTCAGTTTAATAGAAGTACTTTGGTCTGAGTGCTCGGCTTTTTCATATCTTACTTCCAGCAAAGGATAGGCACCTGGCTGGATATTGGTGCTACTGAATGAACTATGGGTACCTGGTTCCGGAGTTCGATACTTACTTAGTTACCACATTTTCAACAACAATCGCTAAAAAGGATTGAATCCCAAATACAGAGGCACGAAAGTGAACATTCGAAAGTGATCAGGGAAGCAATGTTTGTTCAATTGCTATTTTGCGCCTGTAGTACTTGTTGTGGTAGCCTTCTTGTTTCCTTGCTCAAATCTTTCTGTCTCAAACCAGAGGTCGCCAGTCCTCGTTTTCGGGAGAAAAATACAGACCAGACTCACCCTGTTCGAAGGGATGAAAAGAAGTGAACAGGATACCCCAACACACACATCCAAGAAGGATATATAGGTAAAGGAAAACCTTTAACCAACCCACCCAGAGCTAGAGCCCCTTATGCGTCTAGTAACGCGCTGCCACCACACGAACTGATATCGTTGCGTATGAGGTCGGTAGCTTTTGTGCCCCTTTTATCCTCGCCACCCACCACCCGTCTATATCCAGAACCAGACCAAGCCTAACAATCCAATCAAGCTCTTGCGGCTGTTGCCGCTGCGCTTCAAAAGCACGACAAGGCAAAGCAAGCCAGCCAATCCAAGCTGAATGGGGCCGGTTCTCGTCCAAAGTTCCCAGATCCAAGTATCCCTTTCTAAAAAAATGTGAAGCAATGCCAAATGCGTTGCAGAAAAAAAAGATTGGTATGAGAACGAGGAAAGACGAAGCTGAAGCAAACTTTCCTATCCTTTAACGATACCGACTGACTTTTTGCCCAGCAACTGTGTGCACAAGACACCACGAACGAAAGACGCGAAGAGAAACAAAAAGCCAATGCTGATGCCATGCATGCTTCGCCAATCAACCCATGTGGCCTACCACACCCAGAACGCCAGCTTAAAAGGACGAAAATTCAATAAACAGAAACTCCACAAAACTCCAAATGCCCAAATTTTCAAGTCTTGACTAGGACCGAAGATGATAAAAAGACAGACCCCAACAGTTCGGCCGTCAAAAATGCAAAGCATGGAACTCTGTTCCTGCATGTATGCAACCCCTTCAAGAAGTCTTCAGCAGTTGCTGATAGCAGGGTGTGAGAGATGGGTAGCAAACCAGGGGAGTTAGCCGACAGGCAAATTTCCAAGTAGCTGTCCTGGCCTTCTTGTCCTGCTGCTCCGTGTAGACAAATGCGTGTGACGTAAGGGCGTATGTTGATGTTGATGTTGTGTCGTAGTAGCCGTTCCCATAATCCCCCCGCCCCGTTTCATATCCCATCCTTATCCAAATCCGCTCTTGAACCACTTGTCGTCGTTATATCAGTTGTCTCGTTTCACTCGTAAGTTATTTGCTCCCAACCGATCAAGATGGCCAGCCAGTTGGTGGTTAGTGCCCGCTTAGCCTAAGAAGTTTGGTTCTCAGCCACAGTATGAACCCCTGCCAGTAGCCCTGCGTTTTCCTCTTGGCTCCGCTGCTCCTTCGAGGCCGGGCCTGATCGAACCTCACATCGTCGACAGCGCTGGCGCCACCTGGGATGAAAGCTGGCGGTGTTTGGACTGGAGCGCTCTCGTAATCGCGGCTGGCAAATCCCATGTGCTTCTCGTTGTCCGCAACACCAGCACCGGCACCTCCAGCTGCTCCAGTCGATCCGTCAAACAACGATGCCGCCGTTTTGTAGCTGTTCTTCTTCTTGGCGCTGGGCCTGGTCAAGCTGATACTATTCCTCGCTGCGCCCGCACCGGACTCCCAAAAGGAGGTGACAGCGGCAAAGTCGCTGCGAACATCTGCGCTGACTGCTTTCCTGAGACCAGGAGTAGGGGTAGGGCCAGTGACGCCCCCAATACTAGTGCGAGCCGGGGCTGAAGCAGAGACGGTGGATAGGGTGGTGGGCGTCGTTTTTCGTGAGGCTGAGGGTCGTATCCTCAACGATTCGGTACCGCCGCGTGTGAAGCTGCCGCTCTTCCTCGCCGCCGCAGATTCCTTTTCGATTCGGCTGGCCTCCTTATTATCCTTCTTCTCACGCTTTTTGATCATCTCGCGGTCGTATTTCTCCTCTTTTATCCTCTCCTTCGCCTCAAACTTTCGACGAGCATTTCGGATATTCTCGGCCCGAGCAGCCGTGTCGACTTCGGACCGACTGCGTAGTCGTGGGAAACCAGCCATGTCAAGCGAGGTACGTAGGGGCGACATGGCATTTGCACCAGAGGAAGGCGATACAATAGGTGTGCCGCCTATGCTACCGGTGGGCGAGTCCAGGCTTCCCCCGCCGGTCGAGTTTCCTAATAGGTTGTCAAGGTGCAAATCTGAACGGCTGGTGGTGAGTATCGATCCTCCATGTGCACCACGCGAAGATGCACCACCGATCGGGGTCGTCCGACCCGTGTTAATGCGGAGTGGGGGCGGCGGTGGTGGTGCCGTTGGAGCGTTGACGTCTGAGTATGAACCGGTGCGTTGGCTGGCGAGTGACGGCCGGCGCAGATTCGATTGGGAGCCAACGGGTGGGGCGGGTGGTGGGTATGGGGGGTGCTGGTGTGAGTGACCCGGGGGGTTGTAGTGATGTGAATTTGAGTTGACGGTCATATAATCTTCGTCGTCCTCGTTTTCTGTGATGGTAGGGGAGTAGTTACGCTCTCTCTCACGGTCGCAGCCTGTTCCGTTGTCAAAGGAAGCAAGTGAATTGGCGTAGGAAAGTGAAAGGGGTGGGGTCGCTGTCCGCGGAGTTTGTTGGAAAGGGTGTACAAAAGCACCTCGAGAGCCGCTTCCCGTGGAAGCTTGTGACGCGGAACGGCCATGTTGAAACTTTGCTCGGATGCTGTTGCTGCTCACACTGCCGACGCCACCGCTTGCACCTGCATTATTACTTCCGTCCATTCCGGCCGTTCCTACTCCTCCTCCTAGACCAGTGCTGGGATATGCAAAACTGACATCTCTAGCAGACCGCGCATGCTGACCGTGGTAGTTGTAGCTGCTCCATGTCGTGCTCTTTTCCTGGATGGTGTCGACATCAAACTTTTCGACTGTCTGTTCCTCCCACCCGCGATCCAGGTCCAGCGAGTTCTTTTCCGAGTGTGACTGAAGCTTCTTCATGATAGGTTTGACGACACCCTTTGACCTCGTCTTGGTGATCTTGTTGGGCGCCCCGCCCGAGAGCCAATTCGAATGACCGCCAAGAGACGACATTGTCGGAAGCCTCGAAGGAGGGGTGCGATCACACTAGAACGAGGACTGTGGAAGGGTGTGACTGTGTGAGCGAGTTCGAGTCCGGAGAGAATGGGGTTGAAGTGGTGTTGTTGAGACTGGGAGCAGCCAAAAGCAGCCCTGGGGCAAGAGAAGCGGGCTCCTCGCGGCTTTTTGGATCCTTTCCCTCTTTACCCCCCCTCTCTCGTCTCGTCTCGTCTTTTTTTGGACGCTGGAGTCGCGTCGGGGACAGGGTCAAGTTGACCAGTTCACCGCCCTCAGATTTTCAGATCGGCAACGGGGGTATAGCGGACTCAGGGGAGCGAGCGAGGGATGGCGTGAGGGCAAGCGGAGACGCGAAGACCGGGGTGTGCGGTGGTGATGGTGGACCGGAAACGGCGCTATCGCCATATCACGCACGACGAGCGGGGAGACGAGACCGCCAGTTTGAATGCATCAGGTCTGGCTCGATCGAAAAGAAAATGGCTCCTCCCCTGGGCAATACGGATTTATCCAGTATCCAGTTTGACAATAGTCTCCGCAGCAGCAGCCGGCAATGCAAGTGCGAGTGCAAGTGCAAGTGCTGCGGCAGCAAGTTGGAAGCACCACCGAAAGAAACGAAACGAGCGAAACGAACCCAACGCACGCTCGTACAGAGGCTCAAACGTCCCAAGCAACGTGTGCGCTGCCGCTGCCGAACGAAATGATGCAAAGTGACGCGCGATTTCAATTGTGTATCACGGTTTGCGCGGCTTTGCGTCTCTGACTGCGGTCCCCGAGTGCGTGGCCACACTGACAAGAGTGATGGCTTGGGCTTGGTGGACGTTGATTGTTCGGGGATCAGCAAGGTGAGGAGTCTGAGGAGTCGCCCAGGCGAGAGAGGATGTGGCGAGGGCAGGTCACTTGGATGACCCGATGGCACATAGGATTCAATTGCGGAGGCAACGCAGCAACGCAATTCCCAGGGCAGTGGTAGAGACGGCTTGGATGGACGGGACGATGCGGCGATGCAAGCGATTTGAATGCAAAACACGCAATCAATCTTCAAAATGCCAGTCAATCAGAAGGGGCAGATGGAACTGCTGGTAGATGAGGCAGAACAAAGGGCTGGATTTGTCAAGTTGTTGTGGAATTGTGGAATGCAAAACCGAAGAATGCCCTGCTGCGATTGCGAATGCGGCGAAGCAACAACAAGCAGCAGCACAAGCAATGGAAAGCTGTTGTTTTGCTCAGCTTACACAGCACGAAGAGAACAATGAAGAACGGGGACCTCTGTGGCTCTCTCGCTCCAAGTCAGTCCACTGGTGCGGAACCCGCCCGCCAAATTTAATGATTCAGCCTCATTCCTCAATTTGTTCTTTTAGCTAGCGCATGTGCGCGTGGGGGAGGGGCTGACAAGGGTCAAGCCGGGACTCTCGAGCCGCCTGTGCGCGGGGCAAAGAGATCACCGATTGTTCATTCTTTGCTTCGTATCACCATCAAACCAGCGAACGAACACCATGGGCAACGGTGAGACTGTTCTCTTTTTTGTTTCGATCGCAAAGATCTGGAAATGTTCGATCTGTCGCTCGGTCCAGCTCAAAGAATTTTTATCTCTCCTTTTAATGGAAGGAGCGGAGGGACTTTTTGGTTGATTCCTCACACGAAATCCTTCGTCCCATGCCGGCAGCCCGTTGACCAAACAGACGGCCAGCCCGGGCCACCTCACACACATTTTAACCATTCCCCTCACCATCTTCAGCTCTTGCGTATTCGTACATATCTGCACATCGAGTTGTTGATGCACCGACCACTTGTTGAATCTTGATTCCATACCGATCCTGATTCTGCGTACACAAAGAGCACAGTCTGGCAGTAGGACAACCAACAAAACAGGCTATTCGAAATTTTGTCTGCCCTCTTTTGCAACCAACAACACGATGCTGCATCGTTGCTGCGGTGTCAGCAGTTAAATGGCTCGCCCGGATTCCCGAATAAACGAAAAAAACCCGTCAAGGTAATGTGTGTCTGGGTGTCTCCATCGATCTTAGTAAAACCATCCACCTCACCTCTTCTGCTTCCCATTGACCGCTGAGGCGGACCAAAAACCACGCCTGGGGCCGCTGGTTCTTGGTCCATCGATGGTGGCGACAGTAGCGTCTCTCTCTCCGGCAGTAGGGAAGGTTTCAACTTCTAGGTTCCCAGTCCCTTGTCTCTGTTCTTCTCTCACGCTTCATCCCGCTTTGAGAAGTTGAGACTTGAGAAACTACGAGAGAGAACCCCTCCCACCGTTCGTTCCTCGGCAAGGGGGGGTAAGGGTTCGTCGTGCAGGGCGGGCGCCGGGGAAGAGGGCGGTGAAGAAGCTGAACTGTTGAAGCGAGCGGGGGCTATGGGGAAACTCGGCCGAGCACGGTTCATCCCGTATCCCGTACGCGGTTTGGCTTCAACGGGTTCTTCCTCCCTTCGTTCCTTTAAACCCCTGGACCAGGGGCCATCATGCCAAAGATGACAGAAAACGAAGAAACTTGAATCGCCAAGCAGTTTGGTTTCTATGGGGAAAGACCAGACGATAGGCACGATAGGCACGATAGACACACCGGGGAAGAGAACAAAGTTCGTCCGTGGTGTCGTTGGTCGATTTTTTTTCTCTCCGAAGTTCCTTTCTCCTTTCCTTTTTCCTCTCTAGACGAGCTTGGCACATAACTATCTTTTTTCTAACAATAGCCCACGGCAGAACCGTGTTATCGGTGTTTGGGCGGTCTGGCTTGTCAAGGTAGGAGGACTGCCAGTGCTCTTGTGCAAATCCTTTATTTTTTTCACGAATAAAAAATCCTATATGCACCGAACGAGGAGGGGAGATAAGCAAAGAAGCCAGCCTTCCATAATCACCGATAAAGACTTTAATAAATGTGTGTAATGTGAGACTCCTCCCGTCAAATGCAAGTCAGTGTTTTGTGCAGCACCCAGCATCTCAACAAGCAGCAACAGCCAGTGCTTTTACCCCCCCGTAGGATTGGTGGTTACCCTGCTTGGCATTAAGAAAACACCGACAGTCAAGGCCGCACAGAAACTTGACCAACCACCTCAAAACCTCGACTCAGTACTCACCCCCGGCCCTCCACATCCGGTCCCGAAGCGACCTTCCCGAAGCGGGGATGGAAAAGAGGGAAGACCAACCACAGCTCCCGCATTGGTGGCCGATTCCACACGACTGCCAACTCCGCCGTGATCCCCACACTTCACAAGAAACTGCCTGCATTGATTGAGCCACCGCCCTTCACACCGAGGTCGGGGGGTGGTGTGTGGCCACTTGGGGCTTGCGGGGGGGGAAAGAGACCTTGAGAACCTCTTTGGCCCGGGGCGGGCTCCTTTCTGCTGCTGCTGCTGCAGTTCTGCTTTTTCTGGAATGGTGACCTTCTTGTCGTGTTGTTGCTGGGAACAAGATGTTTGTCCGAGGTCCGCCTTTTTGGCTGATTGAGGATGGATTTTATCGAAACCCTTTTTCTCTTGGTATTGTTTTTTTTTACGGTGAGAAAAGTTTGGTTGTTGGTATCTATTTTCGGTCTTTCACTACATGTATATCGATCCTGCGGCCTCGAGGCAAAGCCCATTCTGACGTGACGAGAATAGTAGAAGGAAAGGCATGTTGGGAGCTCCCGTCCTTTCAAACGCACCAACCAACCAACCAACCAACCATTTTACATGATTGCTACCTACCTACGCCGTACTGGACACAGATAACATAAAAAGCCAGGCAGGCCCAAACCACCGATAGAACTGGAAGGTGAGGGGTAACTAAACCAAGAATTGGACTCTTGTCCAACTTCTCTGAACCTTTATTATCGCGAATATTCGCGATCGATCCCTTATCTGATGCCCGAAAAGGCGGAGAAAAGGAGGCTTGCCTTGATAAAGCGGGGTTTGTGCGTCTCTTGGTCGTTTGGCCCTTGGGGTTCGGATTCGACGCCTTCCCTTCAAGTAGACGTCCAGTTCAGTTGTCTCGGTGATGAAAACTTGCAAGGGATCAAAAGAACACAGTAACCAAGTTGATACTGATACCTTAGTTGTGATGACTTTTCAAAAAATGTTGCTTGCTTACTCTGTGCTCCTTCCGGACAAGAGCCCGCCCCCCAAAAGATTCCAAGAAACAACCATCGTCTTGATTACACCTTGCTGAGTATTCGTTTACGAATCAGCTCAAAAGACGCCCCAGATGCCCTTTGAGAGTGCCTTGGCCCGTAGACTTGTGCACTTGGCAAGCTCGCAAAGGCAGGCGGACTTGCGACTTGCAGGATGAGCAAGTACACCTTACTAAACTGATTATCAACTTGAGCAAGTTGTTCTTTTCTTCGAATAATTAGCATCCTCCTTGGATAATCTTTCATCGCCGCAAAGTCGGATGATTTCCAAAACAGGCAGGCTGGCGGAAACCCGACTGATAGACACTTCCAAAGTGACATCGAATTACTTCTCCTATACCGTCTTTACTTTACAAAGCCCTTGGCAAAAACTTGCCGGCTTACGTGTTCAAGGACGAACAACATCTGACTGATAACCATATTCTTCAAAAATATTTCAGTTTCAATCACTTCTGCCAGATTATCAAATCACTCTTGTCCTTGGCTGCCCTTGGCAGAAATTTGCACAGCTTATGCATCGCAGACTTGGGGATGACACCACTTTGATTCTTCCATCCGTTTTCTTCAACATTTTCCATCGCCAGCCTGTTGCCCGCGCGAAGACGAGCGAAACAACCAAGCCGGGTCCGCTCCGTCCAAACACCAGCGCAGACGCCGGCGACGCATGAACTGGTGCATGCCTAGCCTAGATCCTCCAAGCTCAACCTCCCCGCCTTTTGTAGTTTTGGTCTGCCATGGGCAGAAGGATTTGAGTTGACCTTCAGTCCTTGTAGACAAAGACCCAAACGGCCGGGAGACCTTAGCCTTCTTTTCAAACTTTCACGGGCCTGCTTCAGAATATGTCTGTTGTCTCTCTGCTGGGAACGGACGCCTTGTTCCGTCTGATAAATGATGAACTTTCATCGTTCGGTAGATCGTTGTACGGGTCTAGACATGCATGCCGGACTGTCTGTAATGCTCTATGTTGCAATGCCGGCATACACTGAATCCCCTTTTCTGTTTTCTCGAAGAACAGGTGCGATGGCATCGCATCACATATGAACCTGCTCAGCCCGTTGACCTTCTTTTCTTCATGCACAAAAAAGACGTGCATGGATGCGTCGCTTGACACCTTCTGCATTACAGAACTGGGCACTGCACTACAGTGATTGCTTCTTTGTGGTTTTGTATCATTCAGTCCATTGCGTTGGATTTAGCACGCCACAACTGTAACTTGTCCATACTTTTCGTATATCGCGGGACTCGTTTCTGTCCGTTAGGTCCGGTGCGGTGACATTGAACCGCGCACAAAGCAGACCACCGACCAGTCAGTCAGTCCACTTACCCTTTCACCTACCTCCATCCATCTCACATAGACCTTCATGTATGTGTATGCGCAGGCGTGGGCCGCGTGTCTTCGTCTTGCTACGTCGCGGATACCGAACCCGAGTATGGCCTAACACACCATAGCAAAGCAGCCCCAGCACAGCCAGTCCAATCGATAAACGTTTATCTCCCATTGTTGGATTGTGCCGCCCCTATCTCAAACAAAAAGCACATGTTTGTGTGCATGCTTGAGTGTAAGTGCATCTTAATGTCTTTCCCTTTTCGGCTCGCCGACATCATGAACTGTATGTCTTCCAGAACCAAGAACGGGTCAAAGGAAAACACGTTGCGTACCCACCGAGTGATTCCTGCCCTTCTCGGTGTTATGCTTTGCTTCCACATACCTCGTGTTACCTTAGCCCACCATCCACCAATCCGCCTCGTTGGCAGCGACGGCAAGAACGGCGCAACGCAACGCCTAAATCGGTTTCGGGGTGATAGAGAGCCAACCATACTGCTGCAATAATGTGAGAGAGGTGCTGATGTTGCCTTAGTGGATGACGCGGGGCGGCCAGACAGGAGATCTTTGGGAAGGGATTTGCTGATCTGAAACTGGACCTGTGTATGACTGGCCTTGGAGGAACAAAACCGACAATGGATGCTGTTCTCCCGAAACAAACCCCGCCAGTCTTCTCTCGGCTATTTTCCGTTAACGCAAACTCTCTTTCCCAGAAATTGAGTTCTTCCATCAGAACACCAAGAGGCGATCGTGTTCCTCGCATCCATGCATTATCGTCGTTCGTTCAACTTCGGTTCGAGTGATTGGTGAAAACCACGCCATGGATAGAGGATTGCCACTCACACATTCCTTCCCGGGTTCAACACCCGAAACATCGATATCCCCCTTACTTCCAAAGACCCGTACACTGTTGTATACCCCATACAGCCTGCTCCGTGTTCAAACATTCCGGGTGTATACTTGCGACGGGCGAAGTGGTAAGATAATTCGCATACCGCAAAGATTCGAATAAAGCAGCTAAAACAGTTTCAGCGTACAGGACAGACATACCATGACCCAATAGCCGAATGTTGTCGGGATCATATCATGCCGTCGGCACGTTTGTATGTCAACAGACAGTCCAGACACACGAAGATCTTGCGCTTCGTTGTACGAGGTTCGCTACCGCGGTGGCGGGATATGCTCGTGACTGGTTTGCTTTGAGCGCGTGTTTGGGAGGCGAATGGATCATTGTCAAAAACAGTTGCCGGACTGTACTAAGCTCGAATCGTGGAAGAGTGTTGATGTCGAGGTTGTTGCTCAGTCTGTCACAAATGGACACGTCGATCTGCTTTGAGGTTTGAAAACACACCTCCTTATAAGCTGAGCAGACCGCAATGGGATATGGGAGATCGCGACTCCCTCACCCTGGAAAGCTTAATGGCCGATCAGCTACTCCCCCTCAAGCCTCAAGGTGTGTTGTCATGGCAGGGATCGGCGTAACACGCTCGTGTGACACATTTTCACACCTACACTGCCTGTTGAGGCCGATATCTCTCTGCTGCCGCCTGTACCGCAAGACCACAGAATCCATCTAACAGGCCAGGCTCGTCAATCCCCCGCAGTTTCACCCGCGATCTCCCTCGGCTTCCCGGCCAGGTGACCTCCTTAATGCCCCGGAGGAGGCAGCGACGGATTGCCCAACCTGGAAGTTCGGCATCTCGTCATCCCCCCCTCAATGACCGATTGGACGCTAGACAGGCCCGATGGATCCATAGACTCCTCAACGTCCTCATCCCCCGCACGACTTTGATCTGGATGTCTTCAGATCTCACCTTCGGCACCCTCGGCACCCCTTCGTACATCCTTTGTACTATCTTGTACCTTGGATGTGCCTTTTAGGCGCCGCCTGATGCTGCGAGAGGAAGCATATATCACTTCTGTCGCCAGCTTGGCCGCGTCTGGAGATGGGCCAGAACGATCCAAAGGTGGAGTGTCGTGTCTGAACCCCTCAAGAGATGTGAATCCGAAACACCGAGGGGGATGTGGCGATGGTTGTATTGCAGAGCTCTTCAGGTTGATGACAAGATAGGCAGAGACGGACGGCCAATCCATATGCCCTGCTGAGGGCCATATGGACCCTGAGGCGCTGGC
>Ga0233366_1000489_pt1 | contig 13303 bp, 10 predicted proteins | sample ElkDunMinimDraft_23_FD_191536 | JGI IMG/M metagenome (GOLD analysis project Ga0233366, IMG submission 191536) | Fecal eukaryotic communites from dung pellets of Tule Elk in California, USA - Elk Dung C4 | ecosystem: Host-associated > Mammals > Digestive system > Large intestine > Fecal | place...
AATCAGCTTCTCTGCCAGTTCTGCAATTTTCACGGGCTGTCCCATGTCCAGCACGAACACATCACCGCCCCGCCCCATGGAGCCAGCCTGGATGACCAGCTGCGCGGCCTCGGGAATGGTCATGAAATAACGGGTTATCTTGGGATGAGTCACCGTCACCGGCCCACCGCTGCGAATCTGCTGGTAGAAACGCGGAATGACCGAGCCGGAGGAGCCCAGCACGTTACCGAAACGCACCATGGTAAACCGCGTCTTGTTGACGTGGTGCACGGCTTCATCAGCGCCGAAAAGCACTGGCGCCGTCTCACGGCTCAGCGCCTGCAAGACCAGTTCAGCAAACCGTTTGGTACTGCCCATCACGTTGGTCGGTCGTACCGCCTTGTCGGTGGAGATCAGCACGAAATTGGCCACGCCGGCCTGCAATGCAGCCTGGGCGGTATTCACGGTGCCGAATACATTGTTCAGCACGCCCTCTGCGACGTTGTGCTCTACCATGGGCACATGCTTGTATGCCGCCGCGTGATAGATCGTCTCCACCTGCCAGGTGCGCATCACATCCAGCAGACGCTCGGGATTGCGGACGGACCCTATGATCGGCACCAACCGGACCGGCATAGAGGCCCGCTCGATAACCCGCTCGAGTTCGATATGAATACTGTAGAGGTTGAACTCGCTGTGCTCGAACAACAGCAAGGTCCGCGGTTTGTTCGAGAGTATCTGTCGGCACAGCTCCGAACCAATCGAGCCGCCGGCACCAGTCACCATCACCACCTTGCCCAGGATGCACTGCTCGAACAGCGCCTGTTGCGGTGGTACGGCATCGCGTCCTAGCAGATCCGCGATATCGACCTCCTGGATATCCTCGACCTTCACTCGACCGCTGGCCAGGTCCATGAAACCCGGTACGCTGCGAACATGAAGCGGGTGAGGTTCCAGCGTTTCCAGCACCTCACGCCGCCTCGCGCGTGAAGCCGACGGAATTGCCAGTAGAATTTCATCGGCACCCGTCTCATCGATCATCTGCTGGATATGTTTAGGGGAGTACACCCGCAGCCCGGCGATCACTCGGTTATGCAGATTGGAATCGTCGTCAATAAACGCAACCGGCCGCATCGCACGGCCCATGCGTAACGCCGCCACCAGTTGATTGCCCGCCGAACCGGCCCCATAAACCGCAACCTTCGGCAAGCTCGCATCGCGGCCTTTTAACTTGGTAAGCGACTCTGGGGAAAACCAGTCTCCCATGAAATAATGGCGCATCAACAGCCGCAAACCGCCCAACAGAACAAGACTCAGCCACCAATAGTTGAACACCATCGAGCGCGGAATTAGCTTGGGCGCGTCAGTACGCCAATAAACGGCTAAAGCCAGCAATAGTGCAGAAAGCGTAACCGCCTTGACGATGGCAATCAGCGCATCGTTGCCGAAGTAACGCATTACAGCGCGGTACATGCCGAAGCGAACAAAGAAGGGGATAGCAATCAGCGGCGCAGCCCCAAACAGCCAGGCATGGCCACCCAAAGGCTCAACAAAATCGGAATCACCAAGCCGCACGAAAAACGCCAGCCACAAGGCCACCCAGACCAATGCAACGTCCGCCGCGACCTGAATCAACCTTTTTTGCCTTCTGGGCAAGCGAACCAAACGGGCACGCAGCTTTTCCGCCAATCTCAACACAAGGACACCCCAATCCATTCAACCATTGCGCTCGCCTCCCTCCCCCAGAGTACCGCTCCGCCAACCGATAGCAGGATGGAGCGGACCAAATCCGCACCTCAATGCTCCATATAAAGCCTGCACTGCAGCGCCCCTAGACGCGGCCCCAACCCGTGAACGCGGCACCTATAACTTGACCCGATCACCAGCCCCTTTTCCGGCAACCGTCATGAATATGTACTTAAAATAGTCCGATACGGTCAGGCTCTGGATCATCTTCTGATCCGTCTCTGCCAGCAATGCCGGCGTGGACATATCAATTTCGCTTACCTGCGCTAGCCCGGTAATCCCTGGGCGAACGTCGAACACACCGCGTTTGACACGCTCTTCTGTCAACTCCTCCTGATTGAACAGCCCCGGCCTAGGCCCGACGAGACTCATTTCACCCTTGAGCACGTTCCACAGCTGGGGCAACTCGTCCAGCTTGGTCTTGCGAAGAAAGTGGCCGAAACGGGTAATGGAGGCGCTGCTCGCCAAATGGGTGGCGACCGAAGCGGTATCCAGCTTCATGGTACGGAACTTGACCAATGTAAAAGGTTGCTGATGACGGCCGACACGCACCTGCCGAAAAATCGGAGAGCCAGTATCGAACAAACCAATAACCGTAAGCACCAACAGCACCGGTAAACCAACCACCAGCCCCAACAGCGAAAAAACCACATCAAACACTCGAATCACAACTTCACCATCCAGTCAGTTGGAACGCTCGAAGCACCGCTTTAGCCCCTCTTCAACCGTGTAAGGTGGCTTCCAGCCCAGCACCTCGCACGTCTTGCTGATATCCACCTGTAGTGACCCGAGCAACCGCTGAGCCATAGCCTCTTTACCCAGCAGCATAGCTCCGAACTGAAGCAGGCCAGCCGGGACAGGGATTAGCCGGGCTGGATTGCCCATGGCTTGACCGACGCCCCGCAAAAGCTCAGTAGTGGATAAGTCTTCACCATCTCCTGCCAAGAAAACTTGATTGGCGGCGGCGGGATGATCAAGGCAGCGGATGATCAAATCGACCAGATTGTCGATCCCGACCAGCGAACGCTTGTTGTGGATGGCTCCAAGGGGAAGCGGGACACGTTTATCGACCAGCTTGATCATGCTGGCAAAATTCCCCTTTACACCCGGCCCGTACACCAGCGGAGGGCGAATTATCACCACTTCCATGTCAGTTTCAGTACTCAACCTCATCAATCCGCGTTCTGCTTCCAGCTTGGATAATCCATAAAAGTCCTCAGGTGTCGGCTCGGCGTCGGCGAAAAAAACCTGTTCATCGGTGGTGGTCTCGCCATTGACCTTGATAGAGCTTAGAAAAACAAAACGCTTCACGCCTGAAGTCGCCGCCTGGCGAGCCAAGTTCAGCGTACCCTCGACATTTACACGACGATATTCAGCAAGCGGGTCAGTTATTACGTCCTTTATGACATGAGCACGAGCCGCAGTGTGTATGACTATGTGCTTACCTGCTAGAGCTGTGGTCCAATCCGTCGACTGGTTCAACTCGCCGACGATTACTTGATGCCCATAGCATTTGGTGATTCCGCGCGAACTCCTAACAGCGCCGGTGCAATCAATTAAATCATGTCCAGCCAACGCTTTCATAACTGCACTACCAACGAACCCTGTAGCGCCAGTAACTAAGATTTCCGTTCGTTCTATCATGACACCAAGACCTCCTGGTAGATCTTCAGGTGTTGATCAACTATTATCTTAATCGCAAACTTTTCCTCCGCCAGCTGCCTCCCGGCGCAACCCATTTTCACTCTTAACTCTGGCTCTTCGACCAATTTTTGAATGGCATCCGCCAGGGCAACAGCGTCCTTTACAGGTACCAGTATACCCGTGACATTAGGTATAACGGCGTCACGGCAGCCAGCAACGTCAGTGGTTACAATTGCGCGCCCACAAGCGGCAGCCTCTATTAGACACTTTGGTAGACCTTCCCGATAGGATGGCAGGCAAACTATATGAGCTTGCGCGTACTGAGCCGCAATATCGGTGCGATGCCCAAGCAGCTCAACAGATCCGTCTTCTGCCCAATACTTTAAATCTCGGTTCGTTACACTCGTAGGGTTTCCTCGATCTGGTGACCCGATCAGTCGCATTTTAACCCCAACCCCTCGCGAACGTAAGACGCGCGCTGCTTCAACAAACTCGAAAACGCCCTTATCCCTTAAGAGCCGCGCAGCCATCACAACCACTAGCTGGCCTTTTGGCTCCGGCACATATGGGTATCCGGCCAAAGCGACACCGGAGCCTCGAACGATTCGAGTATCTGCGGGATGAACTACTCCGTGCGAAATAAGAACGCTGCGATCATCATGATTCTGAAAAATCACAGCTAGCTTCTTCTGATTAAAAGCGATGTGATATAAGCGAACAACAAACCACCTGCGTAATTTGCCAGCGAATGAATTCGCTAAAAAAACAGTTCCAAGCCCTGAGACCGCAGCAACTACTGAGTTCACACTAGTAAGACGAGCAGCAATACCACCATATAAAACCGGCTTTATAGTGATAAGATGAATCAAAGACGGTTTAACACAAAGAAAAAGCCTAACCAATTGCAGTATCGCACCCACCTCGCTAAGTGGGTTATGGCCACTACGTGCGAAGGGAATAACATGGTGCACCAAGCCCTGCGCCAGAATCTGGTCTATTCCTGGACCAAATGCAGTAGCAACATGAACTTCATACCCTGAAGCTTTGGCGGCATTTGCTAAAGGGAGACGATGCGACAAGAAGAATCCCGGCGTATTTACCACGAACAGCATTTTGCGTGCAGTCTTAGCCACTTATTACTTTCCCAACGCAGAATCAAGCTTAAACTGCAAAACGTTATATTTTACCCGCCTACACCCTTGCACTGCTATAAGCCCTCCAAGCACAAGCCAGAACATACGCTGGTAGAAAACCTCATGAAACAAACTCATCAAAGCAAACATTATAATTAACAAAATTAATGCATTAGATATAACACGACTATCGCAGTCAAAGATCGAATATTTCAATATAAAAACGAAGGGAATAAAGAACATTAAAAATCCGAACAAACCAAATTCTGCAAGCAGCCACAGCCCAGTATTATGGACAACCACACTGAAACCCATGACCTCTGCGCTGTTGTGAACAAATGCTCCTAAGCCAGCACCAAAAAATGGGTTATCACGCCACATGCCGAAAGACTCCACCACCAGTTTCCATCGGGCTAAGTCACTTGACTCACTTGATATAGGAAGAACAACCGAATATCCAGAATATCCAGAATATCCAGCAAGTACACTGTTAACAAAGTAGAAGCCATACTGCGCCACTATGAATAGCAATATCCCGCACGCTGTAGACTTAGCAATGAAAGCCCGCCTGGCCACCTTCAAAAGCAAAGCTACAGCGAGCACTACAAACATAGCTCCTATTGCAGACCGAGAAGCCGTTATTAAAACAGCTGCTATCATCACTGATAACGAGATAGCCACAAAATTGGCGCCACTGGAGCCCGCTAATCTCTCATACCAAGGTTGAAATGCCAACGCCAAGCAAAAAACCACAAGCACCTGAAATGCAAGAGCATTTCGATTTCCAGAGTAAGCCTCAAGGATATAATGGAAGTTATCGAACTTAACGACCCCATTTATAAAAAGCATCCACATTACGATATTAACCGCCAATATCATCACAATGGTAACAAGCATCAATTGATAGAGCTTAAAAAAACCCAGCCGCCGAAAATACCTAACCACTAAGTAACCAGAGAACAAGTAGCCCAAAAGCACCAACCAGCCGATTAGCTTACCCACCGCCCACCCTGTATTACCAAACGATACAAGCCCTACAACATACGAATACAAATATGCAAAAGAAATAACCAGAAGATAAACATTAAATCTAGGAACACTCCACCTTGGCATCTCCCGGCGGAGGATAACATTCAGCATCACCACCGAAAAAACCAACATAGCAAATGGATCAGCCAAGTTTATATTCAAATGTCCAGTACCAATCTGAACATGGAGCTGAAAAAAAACCAGCAAACCGACCAGCAGTGTCAAAATCCAAACCGCAATGCTCTCGACATTAGCCGAATCAAGCTCATTCGTTAATTGCCTATCAAATCTGAAATCGGTCAACCTACTTCTTATGAATAAAAACGGGAACAATAGCAACACGGCAGCTGTTGATATCAAACCCAACAAAACAGATGCAGCCAAAGCAGCTGCGGTGGTTCCCCCTAGGAACGACACTATATAAATAGAAGACACCTCCCTCAGCCCCCAGCCTCCAAAACTAACAGGAAGCCCCGCGAGGAAGGAAACTATGGCCGCGGCCGATAAAATTGTTAGAACATCAGCCGCAGGCAGCACATCACTGAAAAGGAGATAAAAAGAAGAAAGGACCACCGCACTACTAAAAAACGTTATTAAATATATTTCCAGGATATTCCGAAACGCCTTGAGACTAAACACCTTATTCTGCATCATCCGCTCTCGCGGCCCAATAAAGAATGCAAAATAAGTCAAAAGGGAAATAATGGAAATAGAAAAAATCTCAACCAACGGTATGTTTTTTATATACTCATCCATGGTCGAAGAAAAAATAAAAAAACCACCCAAAACAGCAAGCACGCCACTTAAGGTTCCAACCACAAATCTTTCATACGCAGCGATTGCAGCATTCTCGGCTGCGGTAATTCCTACTTATTCAACACCACATGTCTGCCGGCAACCTGACCTAATAATGGCACCATAAGCAGAGAAGCGATATTTCCGGAAACGCTAGCTCTGACCACATCATTAAAACCAACAGAGTAACCAAAGTGCCCCAACATACGCCAATATCTAAAAATAACGATAAACGCGTTGAACAAAAATAAACATAAAACAACGAAAATAGTCGATATCGAAAAGCTTGCCAGCGACTCGTTGAATTCGCTCAAATCAACGAAGCTAAAAACCACGACGATAGCTATCAAAGAAAGCAGGAGCAGCAGGATCTTCTTCATCTTTAATCAAAACTCATGAAATGATACCAGCGAGGCGGATTTATTGAATTCACGGATTAAAATATCTTCAGTAACTTCAACGTTCAGACTGCTCATCTAGCCATGCTTGAAACATTAAAATGTCCCAAAGGTGATACTGCCAATTACGTTGCCCCGACAAGTGTTCCTTCCATTTTTGTCGAATAGGTAGCGGGTTGAAAAAACCCTCTTGCTTCAAACGGCCCTCATCTAGAAGATTCTCTGCCCAATCGCGCAAAGGGCCGCGCAACCAGGCGTCAATAGGCACTCCGAAGCCCATCTTAGGCCGTTCGATCAACTCTCTCGGCACATGGCGGTACAGCACCTGGCGTAGCACCCACTTGCCAACCCCGTCTCTCAACTTGAGATGCTGCGGCAGGCGCCAGGCGAATTCCACTACGCGGTGATCCAGGAAAGGGACACGCCCTTCCAACGAGACCCCCATAGCAGCGCGGTCCACTTTCACCAGAATGTCATCGGGGAGATACGTCGTGGCATCGAGGGCCATCATACGCTGGACAGAATCTAAGCCTTGTAAAGGTGCAAGATTACCGTTCAGATTCGTCAGCGGCTCCCGTCCTCCGAGTACCAAATCATCCCGGTCCCAGTGAGACACTAAACCCCGATACAACTCATCTATGGTGCGTGTTGCCAGCACTCCCGCGCCTTTATGGAGCTTGTCACCGATGTTGCTCATACGCAGCGACCGCGGAAGCAGCGGCTGCATCGGTTTGAGTATTGCGTTCCAGGCTGCTGGTGACAGCGCTCGGATGCTTGCCGCTCCTAAAGCGCGTACGCCGAGTGGAGCGCAAGAAACCTTCCCCCATAGATTGCGGGTCATCACATACCGGTTATAGCCAGCAAACAGCTCATCCCCCGCGTCTCCTGAGAGCGAAACGCTGACCTGCTGACGCGCGAGCTGCGAAACAAGGAAAGTGGGGATCTGCGAAGAGTCGGAGAATGGTTCGCTGAAAAGGGCCGGCAGCTTGGGAATTACATCAAGCGCCTGCTGCGGTGTAACGTAAAGCTCCGTGTGGTCAGTTCCCAAATGCCGTGCAACGGCTTTAGCGTGCACGGCCTCGTTGTACCCTTCTTCATGGAAGCCAATGGTAAACGTTTTAACTGGTCGCTCCGATTGCGCCTGCATAAGTGCGACCACAGAGCTGGAATCAATACCGCCCGATAAAAATGCGCCCAACGGCACGTCCGCCATCATTTGCTGCCGCACTGCGGATTTGAGCAGGACTTCCAATTCGTCGACCGCCTGCATATCGGTTCCGGTAAAGGGTACTGCTACGCCGGACTCAGCAACGTCAGACAACGACCAGTAAGGCTGTAAAACAGGCTCGCGGTTAGATAGCGAAATACTCAGCAAGTGCCCGGGAAGTAGCTTATATATTCCTCGGTAAATGGAGTGCGGAGCTGGAATGTAGTTGTGCCGCATCAGCAGACAGAGTGCATCGCGATCAATAGCAGCAGCAAAAACCGGGTGCGCCTTAAGTGCCTTTACCTCGGAGCCAAATAAAAAGCATGAGGCCTCACCTTGGCCCTGCCAGCCATAGTAAAGAGGCTTTTCCCCCAGCCGGTCGCGTCCCATTGTCAGCTGGCGCTCGACATTGTCCCACGCAGCAAAAGCAAACATTCCAATGCAACGCTCCACCGTTGCACGTATACCCCAGGCGACAAAACCGGCTAGCAAAGTTTCAGTGTCGGAATGCCCTCGCCAGGAGGGCGCACGACCTGCGCGCGCTAGCTCCTTGCGTAACTCTAGGTGGTTGTAAATTTCACCATTAAACGCAATCGTGTACCGCCCCGTATCACAGGCCATCGGTTGATGTCCTGCAGGTGATAAATCCAAGATAGATAGGCGGCGGTGCGCCAGACCAATACCCGCCTGGTCATGCCATGCGCCAAAGTCGTCCGGCCCGCGCGTCACGATAGTGTTGGCCATGCGCTGCAGCGAGGCATAAGCTACGTCGTGCTGGTTCCAGGAGCCGGTCGTCATAAAACCCACGAATCCGCACATCAAGCATTCCTCTGATTGTTTTCAGCCAGTACCCGCTCATAGAACGCTTGATACAGCATGGCCACATGGCTAATTTCATATTCCGCCGCTACACGTGCGCGTGCTCTGCTACCCAATGCAAGCCTTTCCACGGGGGGCAGTTGCAACACTTCTCTCAACTCACGCGCTAGCCCTTTCATATCGCCTGCGGGCACCACACGGCCGGTGTCACCAACGATCTCCGCCGAGTCGCCCACATTGGTGACTACGCACGGCACACCGCACGCCATAGCCTCGCCCAGTACATTGGGAAAGGCTTCGCCATGCGAGGGCGAAGCCAATACATCTAACGCCGCCATAAGCCGCGGCACGTCATCGCGACGCCCAAGTAAGTGCATGTGCCCGAGCAGCCCACTCTCGACCACGGCGGCTTGCAGCGATTCGTTCTGCCTATCGACCCCGGAGCCCGCCAGCAGAAAATGCACTTCAGGCATCTGCGCATGCAGTAACGCTGCTGCTTGCATAAACCCCAGATGATTTTTTTGCGGGTCGTAGCGGGCCATCAGGCCGACCAAAGGGGTATCGACAGGCAACCCCAACTCCACCCGGACGCTATGCCGAGCCTGCACATCGGATTGAAAGCGATCCAGCTCAAAGCCGTTAGGTATGAAATGAATCTTTTCCTGCTGGTACCCCTTCGCCGCATGCACGATCTTGGCCTGCTTTGAGCAAGACAACACGTGCCTCGGTAGCCAGCGTGAAATCACAGCACAGGCGGCGACCACCCACAGAGTGGAACTTTTATTCACCGCTTTGGAGAGATTGCTCTGGTGAAGACACCAGATAATCAGCCGGCATCTCGCCATACGCGCAGCGAGGCCGCCCAACAAGTCCGCGTGATACATCCACGTCTGCACAAGGTCCGGCTTGAGGCAGCGCAACAACCTGACCAACATGAGTACCTTTAGCGGATTGGGTACGCCAAGGCGCATGTTCATCGAGTGAACGGGAATGCCAAGAGCTGCAATACGAGGACCGACCTCGCCCAACCCCATTAGCGATATCACCGTGGGCTGAAACCGATCACGATTCAGCTGCTGCAGAAGCTTCAGCAGCATGATCTCTGCGCCGCCAGTGGCCAAGTTTGTGATGATAAAAGTAATTTTTACTGGCATTGCACACGCAAAATATTCAAGTAAGCCTCGACAGCACGTTCCTGTTCAAAATCTTTGGCCCGCTGGCGTACATCAGGGAGTAGGCCGCGAGGTGTATCCAGCATCGCGGCCATTGCCTCTGCGAGACCTTGCTCGTCCCCCACCGAAACCAGTGGCCCCCAACGCCCCTTTTCCAGAATCTCGACCGGTCCACTAGGGCAATCTGTACTGACTACCGGCGCACCACATGCCATTGCTTCAATCAATGAGCCTGGTAGCCCCTCTCGCCGCGAAGAAAGTACAAACAACGCACAGCGCGCCAGGTAAGCATAAGGGTTATCCACGAAACCAGGCATTTGCACTTCATCCTGACTAAGTCCGCACTCTGCTGCTTGCTCCTCAAGGGCAGCACGTAACTCGCCCTCGCCAAGTATTATTAGCCTTGCCGGACGGGACTTTCGTAAGCGAGAAAACGCGCGGATTAAAACCGGGAAATCCTTGGCTTCATTCAGTCGGCCGATTGCTATAATTACTGGTGGTTGCCCGACCGAAAACCATGGATGCGCAAGCGGCTGCAATGCCTTACCCTCGATTGAATTCAAATCGAACGGATTGTAAATAGTGTTAATTCTGTGAGCAGGAATTCGGGCGAATTTTGCCAAATCTAGGGATGCACCTTCAGAAACCGTGCAAATACCGTCAGCCCGGCGGTAGATAAACGGAAGCAGTTTAAAAACAAGCTTAGCAACCAGTCCTTGGGCGATTTTATATTCCCCGCTGATAGTGCCGCGTTCAGAAACCACCACACGCGTAGAAACACCGGCTAACTTGCGAGCTACTAGCGCAACAGTATTAGCGTGAGACATCGCCGAAAGCATTGCCTCTGGCCGCTCTTCGCGTAGATAGCGTGCCAATGGCAGCAAAGCGTTGATTACCCGCCCTGCCTTGAGATCAACCAGCCGGACGGCAGGTGATAGTTCCTTCAAATAAGGTCCGCACGCGGTGGCAACAACCATATCCACCACATAGCCACGTGCCGAAATAGCATTGGCCAACGTCACCATCACCCGCTCCGCGCCGCCGCCATCCAAGGAAGGGAGAAATATCGCGACGTGCTGTTTTCTCATATCAACACCCAGCTATTGACTATTTATACGGCGCAACTTCCAGAGGTCGTATAGCCACCAGGTAATACCCATCGGAGCCATCAAGACAATCAACCCCGCCCCAACTCCGCCAGGCCAATAACTGATTCCGGATACATTCTTCTTATTGAAGTGCAAGCGAAAGCGTGTCCAGCGTGCAGCATCAATTAGGAAGTATGCAGGGCAATGCCAAAACCAACGCAACTCATTGCGCAAAACGACGCTCTTCCAGTAGAGATTACCAGGCGCATCGCTTGCAGGATTAGCGGTGTTTGTCAGTTGATTGCCGGCATCTTGATGGTAGGTGCGCACTACTTCGTTCACAAATCGAATCTGGTAGCACTTCGCTATTTCCATCCAGACCACGCCTTCGGGCACATGACCGTCCAAATGATCAGGAAACGGGTATACGCGTAGCAAGTCGGTACGACAAAAACCCCATTTTTCACCCGCCACGCGATAGCGGTAATTCATTTCAAGAGAACTGGAATCAATGCCCCAATCCCCTGGAAAACGATCTCCTATCAACTCCCCGTCCTCATTCACGCACAAGCCGCAGACGCCAGAAAATTTTACGCGCTCAATCTCTGAAATCTGCGACCAGTGCCAGGCGAATCGCTCTAGCGCGAAGGAGGAGAAAGTATCATCCGCGTCAGCTGGCAAAAACAGCTCACCAGCTGCAATCCGCACACCGTGGTTAAAAGCGGCCTTTTTATGTTGATTGGGTTGCCAGACGTAGCGGATCGGAAAAAAATTCGACTGCGATTGCCAATCCTTCACGAGCGCTTGCGTATTATCACTGGAGCCATCATCCACAATCAGCCACTCGAAATTGCGAAATGTTTGTTGCTGAAGGCTCTCATAAACTCGATGAAGCGTATGGGCACGGTTGTAGGTTGGCGTAAAAACGGTAAACAGCGGCATCAACGCAGCTCCAAAAACAGCTTTTCCCACATGCCTGCTATTCGCACCAGCGAAAAGCGATCACGCGCTTCGGCAGCACACGCTCCAAATTGCTGTCGCAAAATCCCATCGCTCATCAGTCGACGCAAACCTGTTTCCAAGGCAACAGTATCTCCCGCCGGCACCAACAGACCGTCTATATTGTGTCGTATAATATCGCGTGGACCCGCATCGCAATCGAAGCTAATAGCCGGCACGCCATATGCCATGGCTTCAGCTAAAGTATTGCCAAAGCCTTCGAAACGCGAGCTCATAACATACAGTCCTGCTTTCTCGTACCACTGCCCAACATTACCTGCTCTGCCCGGTAGGCTTACACGCCCCTCCAAATTACCACTTATAATCTGAGCCTCTAACGCCTCCCGCTCCGGGCCTTCACCCAAAATAAATAGATCCCACTTAGGGAATTCATTTGCCAGTTGTAGAAAGGCCTGAATCAGAAGGTCAAAACCTTTCTGCTGATCGAGACGCCCGACAGCCAACAAAATGTATCGTCCTTTAGCACTAATCGGAACTGGTAATAAAGGAGCCTGCGTTGGAAACGGCCACGGAACGGCGTTCGGAATAATAGTAACTTGCCGTACATTTGTTCGCTGACGCAGCCAAGTAGCCGACTCCTTAGTTAAGGCAGCAACAGCATCAAGTCGGCAGTAAATTCGAGATCTTAATACTTCCCAGGCACGCCCTAAATAGATCTGCGGGGGGTAAATATGCTCAGACCCTATCGTGACCAAATCTTTCAAACCAGTCGCTGCTAAGGCAAGCAAAATATTTGCTGTACTCATCATCGCCAGCGCCACATCTGGTTTAATCTTCCGCAGTACTTGGCGCAGGGCTAATACACGGCAAATATTACGGGGGATAGCAATCAAGGGGTTCGGACTGTCTCCTGCAACATCTAACCCTATACGTTGAACAGACGAATGCAACTTATAGAAGTCGGCCACGCTAGAGGAAAGAGTAACAACCGTAACTCGCCAGCCTTTATTCGCCCAATGGTTAGCCAAATTAGCCGTCACGCGCTCAGCGCCACCGGAGTGCAGGGAATGGATAAAGATCAGCAGGTTCATGCTTGTTCTTTTGAAGGCCATGCCACGATATTCTGGAAATCGCCTAGATCCTCCGCAGTAATAGGTTTTGTTTTTCCACTTCTAATAACTTTTTCCAATCGATATCCTTGGGCAATAATCCATCGCGCAAACTCTTCCGGCTCGTAACCTGCTGCTTGGCAAGTCTCACGACCGATTTCTACGATTAGAGTCGGGCGATACCGTGCTAATGTCTGCTCAGCACCTCGCAGCGCCGCCCATTC
>Ga0233366_1000493_pt1 | contig 13222 bp, 21 predicted proteins | sample ElkDunMinimDraft_23_FD_191536 | JGI IMG/M metagenome (GOLD analysis project Ga0233366, IMG submission 191536) | Fecal eukaryotic communites from dung pellets of Tule Elk in California, USA - Elk Dung C4 | ecosystem: Host-associated > Mammals > Digestive system > Large intestine > Fecal | place...
TCTATAAGTTACGATCTTACTTTATATCATATTATTAGACATCCTAAATTAATAGATTTCTTTAAAAAACATCCAGAGGTTATTTTAGATGGTGAAATTTATAAACATGGATGGCCTCTTAATCGTATCAGTGGTATGTGTAGAAGCCAGTCTACTGTTGATGAAACTAAACCATTAGAATTTTACTGGTATGATATTGTTGATTTAGAAAAGCCATTTTCTGAAAGATGGGAACTTATGCAGGAATATGCTTCTGAATTGGAATTACTTGAATTTGATCCTATCCGAGAATGGAAAGAAGGCGAATTAAAGATTCAATTACTTCCTCAGAAACAAATGACTGGCTGGTCTACTTTAATGAAATATCATAATGAATATGTAAAAGAAGGTTGGGAGGGTCTTGTTATTAGAAAGGCTTCTGGTAAATATGGACCTGGAAAACGTACTAATGATATGATAAAGATTAAGATTTATAAAGATTCAGAGTATGAAATTGTAGGATTATCTGAAGGTTTAAGAGATGAAGATATGTGTTTTGTTATGAAAACTTCCAATGGTCAAGAGTTTAAAGCCAAACCAATGGGGGACAGAGAGCAGAAACAATGGTATCGAGACCATCTTGATGAACTTATAGGTAAAATGGCTACTATTAAATATTTTGAAATGTCTGGCAAAGAAGGCAGTGAGATACCACAACAACCAATTTTCGTAGCAATTAGGGAGGATTTATGAAAAAAGAGGATTTACAATTAGCAGAAAAATTATTAAAAGAGTTTAATAAGTACATTGATGATCTTCAAACAATGGGAATTGACTTAATTGAAACCCCTTTATTTCATTGTTTTGGAGCATTATTTGATCTTTTAATAAAATCGCATTACCGTACTGAGGGACAAGATTGGATTAATTGGTATTTCTTTGAAAAAGGAGATCGTGAAGACATAAAAGCCTATGATGAAAATAATAGAGAAATATGTCGTGATTTTGATGAGTTATATCGGTTAGTTGAAGATTACGAAAGGTGATTTATCTAGTAACTAATAATCCTAATTTGGATTCTAAGTATACTAAAATCAGTGTAGATGAATCTCTTAAAATGTTAGAGGAGCAAGAAGAATTACAATATGATTCTGAGACTACTGGCAGAGATTCTCATCTATGTGATTTATTGTGTGCACAATTCGGCTACGGTCATGGTAAAGTCCAGATCGTAGTCGATTGTACTACAGTAGATATTAGACAGTACAAACAAATACTTGAATCTAAATTACTAATAGGCCATAATCTTAAGTTTGATTTACAATTCCTTTATAATTATGAAATAGTTCCCTTAAAAGTATGGGATACTATGGTAATAGAACAATTATTGCATCTTGGATATAATAATAAGTTTTTTCATTATTCATTAAAGGATGTTGCATTTCGATATTTAAAGATAGATATTGATAAATCTATTAGAGGTGAAATTATTTGGAGAGGTCTAGATGATGAAGTTATTAAATATGCTGCTGGGGATGTTACTTATCTTGAAAATATTAAAGACGAGGAATACCAAGCTTGTGTATTTAATAAATGTATCAATGGAGCCAAATTGGAGAATGGATTTGTTCCTGTAATTGCATATCTAGAGTGGTGTGGAATTAAATTGGATATAGATAAGTGGAAAATTAGAATGCAGAAGAATAAGGAAATGCTAGATTCTTGTGCTCAACAACTAACTGATTTTGTACTTAGACATAATGATCCACGATTTGCTGAACCTACTTTATTTGGTCCTATGTGTTTTATAAATTGGAATAGTTCTGAACAAGTTATTCCATTCTTAAAAGCATTGGGATTTAATACTACTGTTGTTGATAAGAAGACACACAAAAGTAAAGATAGTGCTGAGTTTAAAAATCTTAAAAAACAAAAAGGTATTAACGATGAATTCTTAGAAATTTATGGTAAATACTGTGAAACTTTTAAAGATTTATCTACTTATGGACAACAATATATTGATTCAATAAATCCTAAGACTGGTAGAATTCATACTACCTTCTGGGGACTTGGAGCAGACACTGGCCGAATGAGTTGTGGTTCAACTAAACCTAATTATGATGTAGCTAAAGCTAAAGGATTAGTTCCTAGTAAATGTATATATCCGCAGTTACAAAATTTGCCTGCAGATGAATTTACGAGAGCTTCTTTTGTAGCTGAAGAAGGGAACTTAATGGTAAGTTGTGATTTTGCAGCGTTGGAGTCCCGTTTAGGAGCTGACATCTATAACGAACACTCAATGATTAAAGAATTCTTAGAGGGAAGTGGTGATATTCATTCTCTAACTGCTAAAGCATGCTTTCCTAAAGAATTAGAAGGAATTGAAGTTAAAGATATTAAACGATTAAGACCTGATCTTAGAAATAAAGCTAAACCGGTGGAATTTTCACAACAGTTTGAATTTTTTATAATCAATTATTTTGTATTTTCTCAGAAATATTGTACATTTGTAATATAAATCAAAAATATTATAAATAACAATATTATGGGAAAAATTAATTGGACTGAAGAAAAATTAGAAAAATTAAAGCAAATGTATTTAGAAGGAATTCCAAATAAAGAAATTGGAGAATATTTTGGAATAAAAGCTAATACTGTTTGCTATTGGGTAGATAAGTTAAATTTACCTAAAAGAGGTAAAGGAAAATTTAAAAAGATAGATAATCCATTTTTGGAGCAAACACATGAAAGAGATTATTGGTTAGGATATATATTTGCAGATGGACATGTTCATCGAGGATGGCTACAACTTTGTTCTATTAACAAGGAGGTTGTAGAAGAGTTTAATAAATTTTGTAATAGCAATTGTACAATTACTACAGAAGATTATAAAGTTCAAAATGGAGATACTCATACAATATATAAAGCAAACTTATATTCTGTATCAATAACAGAATGGTTTATGAAAACCTTTAATATAGAATCCACTAAACATCATACTTTAAATCCAAATATAGAGATAAATTGGGATATTATACGAGGATATTTTGATGGTGATGGTTCCGCACATAAAAAAGGTGGCTTTACTATTAACTCAAGTTCAAAAATTTGGATTGATAGATTGGCTAATTTTATAAGTACTTTTAATATTAAAGTTAAAATAAACCAATACTTAGAATGTTATAAATTATGTGTTTGGTCAAAAGATGATTTAAAAAAATTAATTCCTTTACTTTATTCTAATGCCAATTTTTATTTAGATTATAAAAGAAAAAGATTCGAACCTTTTATCAGTAATGATAATCGAAAACAGGATGAATTGCTGGAACCCTGCGATGGGAATCAGCAGCCAAGCCAACCTTTAACAAAGTTGGAAGGTTCAGAGACTAACAGTTGAAACTTATGAATAAATGTAAACATCAAGTAGCATTAAAGGATTTTCCTTATAATTGTTGTAAGGCACAAAGATACTGGCTTCCAGTGCTGTGCCCATATAATTATTTAGAATGTCCAGTATATTCACAAGAATATAATACTGACACGAGCGTCCTGCCCCTTGATTAAGGGTGATGATATAGTCCGAGCTTATTTGAATAAGAAAAATAAGAATTAATATTTAAATGGTATTAAGATAACAAAACTGGGTGGCAGTGCTGAGGCTATTAGAAATCAATTAGGTTGTAGTAAAGCTGAAGCTAAAGAGATTGCAGAAGCTTATAATAAAGGTTTCCCTGGAATTGCTAAATTCAAGGCTAAAGGTGCTGATTTTGTAAGTAAAAATGGCTATATACTTCTGTGTAAGTATACAGGACATAAAACCTATTGGGAAGACTTTAATAAGTGGAGAGAAATTGAGAATGAAAATCCTGAAGTTTTAGCTAATGCATATTCTAAAGAAGCAATAAAAGAACATAACTCAGCTGCTTCTAAATGGTTTAGAAAAAGTCTTAATAGTCCTACCCAAGGAACTGGTATAATAATATTAAAGTATGCTATGATTCTATTCTTTAGATGGCTTGTATCTGAAGGATTATTTGGAAAAGTGTTGTTATGTGATCTTGTTCACGATGAAGCAGTGGTAGAATTTCCAAAGGAACTTGAAGAACTTGTTCCAAGTAAACTTAAATTTTATATGGAAAAAGCTGCCTCTAAGTTTTGTAAAAAACTACCAATTCCAGCAGTACCGGAAGTAGGAACTCATTGGATACATTAACATTATTTAACTTTGGTATATCGAGAATTTTGAGTAATTTTGTAACTGTAAATATTGATAAATCTCTAGCAGAGCAGTTGGAGTATTTAGGTATTCTAACTGACTCTGTTAGAGAGTTTAATATTGGTACTAGTAATTATTGTGAGCACGTTATACAACCTTGGTCTATTTGGTTAGATTATGACTTAGATCCTTGGGATGCTGATATTATCAAACGTGTACTTAGAACAAAGATAGAACCAGGAAAATCTGAAAAAGAAAGCAGAATCTTGGATTATAAAAAGATACAACATATATGTTCTGAAAAAATAAGACAACTAGAAAAATGAGTTACGGAACTGCAATTTTTCCTAAAATTGAAGATTTTACTAAGTATGGCGGTTTAAGTATTGAAGAACTAAAAAGTCATAGAGATTCTGAAATTAGATTAATGACTAATGCATTTGTAGAACTTAGGGCTTTATCATTATGTACTCCATTTAACTTATTTGGAGATAATGCGTATAGAAGAGTTAGTCAACTTGTAGATGGATATATTAGTGACTATGTTGAATCATTCCAAATCAATTTTGATTTAAATAGTTTATTGGATCTTAAATATCAAGAACCTACAATTACTAAAGAAGGAGATCTCGAAAAAGTTCCTTATTTATACTTTAATCACTATGTATATCATAGTAAAGAAGAAGCAGAGGACGCTGTTGAAAATAGTTTTGATGATTTATTAAAAATTAAGTCTAAGATACTAGGAATTTGTTTAGCTACGCCAATAGATATTACTCCTCGTGATGAAACACAATATGCTGATGGACATTATGAACCATTAACGTATCTTGAACAAGAGATGGATTATTTAGAAGAATCTTTAGAAGATTGTTTACACACTATGTGTGTTGCTAAAATGGTTGCAAAATATTGGGATGGACACAAAGAAGGTTAAATTATATAAATTTTATGTAGATTGGTGTGCACCTTGCAAATTTCAAACTGCTATATTTGAAAAAGATCCATTAAATATAGAGTTAGTTAGTGTAAACGTTGAAGAAAATGAAGAATTAGCTGAGAAGTTCGGAGTTCGCAACCTTCCCACTCTAATATTAGTAGATGATGAAGATAATATAATAACAAGTTGGCACGGAATCACACAACCAAAAGTAATTAATGACTTTATAAATGAACACTGATTTTAAGAATGGCATTATAAGAACTAAAGACAGTATTATATGTTTATGTGATGAATCAGGGAAATTTCTTGAATCATTATATGATTGGAAAAAGAAAGAGAAGTCGCAAAAATTTAATATTTACATGCCAGATGAGTTCTATTTGCCTGTAATAATAGATAGACCTACAAGATACTTGATTCATAATAATGATCTTATCTTAACACTTGTATGAAACTTGTAAAACAATACGTGGAACTTTTTGAACAAGGTCCAGGTATTGATGGTATGTATAACGCTATTGAAGATGCTGCCCGAATTTGCTATAAATCTAGTGGTAGATTAGGAAAAGAATTTGTAGATAAGTTAATTAAAAAGAAGCACACTGCTGTTTTAGAGCATGGTACAGTATATCTTAGTATACCTATTGGCCCTTCTTTTAAAGATGATAGATTTGTAGAAAAGTACGCCTTAAAACATTTCTTTTTACATAATCAATATTCGAAGGGTGTTCAAGTTTCTTATTATGATAAGGATACATGCCCAGTAGAGTTTAAAGAGATGTGTGATAATTGGGAAGGAGTAAATGTTTGTTATATAACAACAAGTTTTCGTATTATTTTAGATAACTTTAAGGATATTGACGAAGTACTTAAATATTGGTCAGAACCTACTAAGTATCATCCAAAAAGAATATCTATGAAAATTGTTTGTGATAGAATAAATTCTCAAAGTTTTATGCGCCATAGACGATTTAGTTTCGCTCAAGAAAGTACTCGTTATTGTAACTATAATAATGATAAGTTTGATAATGAAGTATCATTTGTAGTTCCGTACTGGTATAAATATGGTAAAGGAACTAATGATAGAGAGTGTTCTATGGATTCCGAATTTGAAAACTGTTGTAGAGATTCTGAGAAAAGTTATCTACGAATGATTCAGTGGGGAGCTAAACCTCAAGAAGCTAGACAAGTTTTAATAAATGCTTTAAAGACTGAATTTATAATGACTGGTTTTGCTGATGATTGGAAACACTTTTTAGACGTAAGAACAACTAACACTTATGGAACACCCCATCCTGACATGATGGATCTCGCTCTTATGATAAAAAGTAAAATCCAAGATAAGATTTATTAATATAAATTAATTTAAATGTTTTATGCGTAAATTTATTTTATTATTTACAATTATGTTTGGTTTGTGTATTAGTGCACAGACTATTGAGAGTCAAAAAGTTTTTGATAATGTTGAAGTAACTGTTAAGGGTGGTGTTTCAGCACTTACTCATCCTGGCTGTAATGATTATGTTGATTGGGGACATACTCTTAAAGCAAGTACTTCCATTGGCATTTCTAAATGGATTACTCCTAAATTTGGAGTAGGCATTGAGTCAACTATTGGTTGGGAAAATGGAACATTAAAAGGTCTTAAGTTCAATGAAGGCTGGAGGACTTTTAAAGGCAAAAACTGGGTTAGCTATGTTGATGTATTAGCAACATCAAGATTTAACTTAAATAATATCCTTCATGGATATAAGGGAACTCAGGATAAAGTAGAATTTATTCCAAATATTGGTATTGGCTGGGTACATGGCTTTAAGTATCGCTCTTTAATCTCTTTAGGTCCTGGTATGATGGGTTCGCATCTTGGTACTAAACATACTAATGATATTATGACTAAGTATGCTGTAGATATTAAGTTTAACTTGTCAAATCATTTTGGTTTGATCGTTACTCCATACTATGCATTTAATCTTACTGGAGGTAAGTTTAACCGAAGCAATAATATTATTGTGGAAACAAATAAACCAAAGTTTGATTCTAGAAATTCATGGTATGGTATTGAAGCTGGTTTAACTTATAGATTTGGTAAACAGTTTACTATTTGTCCTTATACCTATACTGAAGCTGAAGTAGAGACACTTAGAGAGGAAATCAATGAGTTACGTAGAATGCCTACAGTTAAGAAAGTTATTGTAGAGAAAGAAGTTATTAAAGAAATTCCTTCAACACAGTATGTTGTTTTCTTTAATAAAGACTCTTATGATTTGACTGATAATGCCATTCAGTTATTGAATACAATTCCTAGTGGTACTAATGTGGTTATTGTAGGAAGTGCTAGTCCCGAAGGTAATGATTCACACAATTTGAGACTGTCACAAGACAGAGCTTATGTAGTTAAGTCTCATCTTGAAAGTCGTAAAGTTAATGTGCTTGATACTAAGTCTTCTGGAACTGAACTAGGTTCTCGTGTTGTAATTATAAAAGTACAATAATAAAATAGGGCCTCTAGATAATCTAGGGGCCCTTAAATATGTTTTTTATGTATAAATTCGACAAAGACAAAACGTTTTTTACTTCTGATACTCATTTTAATCATAAAAAGATTATGGAGTATTGTAAACGTCCATTTTCTTCTGTAGAGGAAATGAACAAAAAATTGATAAGTAACTGGAATGAAGTAGTCTCTGACGACTGTACAGTCTTCCATTTGGGAGATTTTGCCTTCGGTGGATTCCCTATTTGGGAGGACATAAGAAGTCAGCTACGAGGCCATATAATCCTTATAAAAGGAAATCATAAATATTATAAAAGGTTTCAATAATTGTAGAATTTTTTGTATCTTTGTATTATGGACAATTCAAAATATGACGTAAATGATTGTTTCTTTGAAACAATTGATACAGAGCAAAAAGCATATATTTTAGGATTTATATATGCAGATGGATATAATTCAGGATACAGATTATAGATGTCTCAATTAATTCAAGATGTTGATATATTGTATCAAATAAAAGAAACTATGGAATCAGAGCATCCTATAACTAAAGGTTTAAATAATGCAAAACATGAAATAGCTACTTTAAATATAAATAGAAAGTGTATATGTGAAGATTTAACTAAATTAGGTGCTATTAAGAATAAATCCTTAATTCTTACATTTCCTTCTTTTGATATAGTTCCAGAACACTTAATGCATCACTTTATTAGAGGATACTTTGATGGCGATGGATGTGTTTGGGACGGTAAAGAAAAAATTTATTTAGTTAAGAATTATAAAAGACCAGGATATAGATATAAGAAAGTACATAACGTAAAATTTAATATTACTGGAAGCATTGACTTTATTACTGGGCTTCAAAATTATTTAATTAATAAATTAGGTTTTTCTAAAACAAAATTAAGTCAAAAGAAAGAAGATAACGGTTGGAGAACAATGGAATATTCTGGTAGGCGGTAGCTTAAAAAATTTCATGATTATATTTATAAAGATGCTACAATATATGGACATCGTAAGAAAGAAACTTTTAATAAAATTATTTGTGCTCTTGATGAGAAATCATCAAGTGAACCGGGGTTAACTGCTGGGACGCCTGAGATGGTAATCAGCAACCAAGCCGAGAAATCGGAAGGCTCATCGACTATTCCTGAAATGGAAGTAGAATCAAGCGATTCGAAATGCCCCGCTCCTAACTCGAAAGAGAAGGATGGTGATATAGTCAGTTCTAATACGAAATGAAGTATTAGCAGTTTTAACGGACGTGAACTAGCGACTCACGTTGAACACAAAAGGATTTTCGTCAAAATTTACAAAATTCGCAAAGATTGGAAGCTTTATTTGATGAAGTAACTTTACAGAAGATTATAGAAGTTGATAAACAACAGATTATTCTGAACCATTATCCGTTTCTATGTTATAGTGGAAGTTATAACCATCGTATTTGGGCTTTACATGGACACGTTCATCAAAATCCTTACAGTATAGGCTTAGACTCTTCTAGGCTAGCATGGAGATTCCCTACACAGTATGATGTTGGTGTAGATAACAATAATTTCTATCCAGTATCTTTCAATCAATTACATGATATAATAACTAAACAGATAAAAGACTATGAATCCTAATAAAGATGTTATTATTCAGTTAACTGATCAACTAAAAGTAGTTAATCGTAATGGGTATCTTGACGTACTTCCTATTGATGAAATGGAGTATACGTGGGATATTGAACTTCCTAAAGATACAAAATTAAATCCACAACTTATTGGTAATTGGTATCTTTATAGTCATTACGAAGATGGGTATCTATATGTTACTAAGGATAAACCAGTACTAAGGGAAAATGGTTCATGTTATTTACCTGATCCTAAACTATCTGGATGGTTAGATCTTGATGCTGAAAATTTAAGTCTTGGATTTAGATGTGGCAAGTGGAGTTTAACCCCAAATGATTTTCTTAGATTAAAATTACCTAGAGTTCCTCGAGGTAAGGTTATAGAAATTGAAATTATGCCTTCGGGCAATGTATATTTTTATGATTATGAACCCTAAATTAGTTGGAAATTGGTTTCTTGTAAGAAACAATGATGGAGATAATCATCAGTTAATGGTTGTAAAAGCTGATGGTGTTGAACCCAGTACTCATGAGGGAGCTTTTTGTGCTATTGGAGTGAAATCAGGATGGATGTCTCTAGATAATGAAGAAGATCGTTTTTGGACTAGTGAATTTGCTGATATTACTCCTGCTGATTTTAATGCTTTAAAATTACCTAGAGTTACTTATGAAAATTCTCCAATAGAGATTGAGATAATGCCATCTGGAAATGTTTATTTCTATTAATTACCAATTATTTTTTAATTATAGAAGTGAAAATAACAGCAATTAGTGATTTACATGGACTATTACCACAAATAATGCCTTGTGATGTGGTACTTATTTGTGGAGACATTGTACCATTAAAGATACAACGAGATGCTATAAGAAGTGAGATGTGGCTTAAAAATGAGTTCTCTAGATGGGTAAACGATTTACAGTGCCAACACGTTCTTGCTGTATGGGGAAATCATGATTTTATTGGGTTAGATTTAGGAGACACTCCTTTAGGTAGGGAACGATACAATATGTGTATTGGCAGACCTACTAAACATAAGATTGAGTTTCTAGATGGAAACTATGCTAATATTATTGTAGGAGATGAACAAATAACTGTTTGGGGATCTCCTTGGTGTCATACTTTTGGTAATTGGGCATTTATGGTTAGCGAGGATTCTCTTGCTGAAAAATATAAATCTATACCTAAAAATTGTGATATTGTAATGACTCATGAAGCACCTAAAATAGGTAAAATGGGAGTTATTACACAAGGTCCTTATACTGGAGAAAAAGCTGGAAGTAAGGCTTTAGCTGAAGCTATTAAAAATGCAAATCCTAAATATGCTTTATCTGGACATATTCATTCTTCAGAGCATAAATTAAGTAAATATAAGGGAGCAGGTAATACTTTATTTGCAACAGTTTCCTTATTAGATGAACATTATAAAAATACATATGATCCTTTAACATTTGAAATATGACATTAGAACGAGTTTTATCTGCATTAAATTTACTAGCATCTAATAAGTGTATTATAGAAGAAAAAGGAGATGATGCTTTTATGACCTATCTCTTTTACCAATTATTTGGTCAAATTCCATACGTAGATTACTTCTTTGATGATGTCGATGAAGAAGAGGAAGATGACGATGAAGATGAATTTATTCCTGAAAAGTTCAGCTATAAAAAGACAATAAATAAACTTATTGAAAAATGTCCAGAAGCAATAGTGTATTCTTGGAAAGGTTATCGTATAGTAATTACTGATGAATTTATTGTCTGTAGAGCAACTATTTTTCATCTTCATAAAGATAGACCTCAGGTTTGTGTAGATAGTATTGTACTAGAAAAGAATGATTCAGTCAATCTTATCTATGTTTCTGTAGACTCTAAAGGCAATATGCATAAACAATTAATGCCAATTAAAGAAGCAGAAGTAAATATTGAAGAGAACTATAATGATGATTGTCCATATACTAAGATTGAGGAAGCTGTAGCTAAGGACAGTAAAAGTACTATACTATTACTCTTTGGATTACCAGGAACTGGTAAAACTTTCTTATTAAGAAAACTTATTCTTGAGCATCCAGAATTAAAATTTTACTGGTTAGACAGTAGTATGTTTAATATGATTAATAGTACAGAGTTTTCTGAATTTTTACTTAAATGTAAAAATGGAATCTTCATTATGGAAGATTGTGAGAGTATAATTAAGAGTAGAGATGACTCTTATAATACTCTAATTACTCCATTATTACAATTAACTGATGGTTTAATTGGAGATAATTTAGGTCTTAAGTTTATCTGTACTTTCAATACTGATTTACGAAATGTAGACCATGCTTTACAACGTAAAGGAAGATGTGCTTTGAGTTACGAATTTAAGAAGCTGGCTAAATCTAAGGCACAAAAGTTACTTAAGAAACTTGGTATTAATGCGACTGCTACAGGAGATATGGCTTTATGTGATATTTTAAACTTGCAAGTCGAAAATGGTGTTGAAAAGAAACGTAAAGTGGGTTTCTAAACCACTTAAATGTTATATAATTTATTTAAATAAAAGATTTGAAACAATTAAAGTTTTTGAATGTCCTAGTGATTTGTATTTGCATGATAAACATTACGATGTCATGATGGCAGATCCAGGGTATTTTTCAAATATGTAAGTAAAGGGGGAAGTGGTGCATTTGCACTGCTTCCCCCTTATTTTTTTTACTATGTATAGATAGGAGATAGTGACATTAATGTCATAGCTTCTGCTACAGCATTTCGTTGTTCTTCCTGTGTTGGTTCTATACCTTCATGATCTTCAATTTGTTCTTTAAGTTCTTGTCTTTGTTCTCTCTGTACTTCTGGATCAGTCCTTTGTTTTATGAATGGAATTAAAGTAAATCTATTTGCTGAGAACATCTTTAAAAATCCGTCAGTAATAGTATCGTCTCCAGTTATAACTCTCGATAAAACATGTAATGCTCTCGTTATAGTTGATATAGCAAAAGGAGTCCAATTTACACCTCTACCTCCAATTGATTCTAATGGATTAAAGTCTAAAACAGATGCATCAAAAATAGCTTCTGAAAGAGCAAAAGCCGAATTAGCCATTGCTTGTTGTACAGATCTATCATCTTTATGATCTTTGGTATATGTATTAACAAATGTATGGATTTGTCCTCCTACGAGACTACCTAATATTGTTAATATAGCTATGTCATATGCAAATTGTCTAATATTTTGTCTATATGCAGTTCTTAAATTCTCGTTAGTATTATTCCAGTACTAATTCTTTACTGCATTTATAATTTCCGTAGGATTTCGAGTGTAGTTTCCATTCGCGTCTTTTAAAGAATCGTAAGTTGAACCTACTGGTTGAATTAGACCTGTTCTATTGTTTAATCCTAATGCAAGAGCATCGTTTACCATTGAAGATAATGTTACAATGATTCCTTCAGAAAATGAACCTTCCCACTAGTAAAAAGGAACTAATATAGATTTATTAATTAACTCTTCTTTAGTCACTGGTGGCTAATCAAATAATATGTTTCCATTATTATCTACCTAATAGTAATAATAATTTCGCACCTCTTCCCCATCTTTAATAATAGGTTTACCCTATTCATCTAAAGCTATCTCACTATAATGAGTAAACCATCCTCTGTCCTTTACAGAACTTATGGCAAACCACTAGTTTTTCTTACCTGACCAATATGTATTCATCTGCCAGAATAAAGCACCTAAAAGACTAGCTTGCATCAAAGCTCGCTTTTCGTGTGAATAGTAGCCATAAAGTTTATCTGCCATTGACTTATATGATCTAGCTTGTTTATTAGTATAAGCTTGGGGTAATGGTTTGTATACGCCTTTCTTCGGTGGTTCTAGTTTAAATTTAGTTCCGTCTGGATATATAGCACCTTCAATTTCAAATTGTTTAGCCATAGCTCTGTATAAAGCTTCTTGTTCTCTATACTTTGGGTTATTAACATCTCCTTTTACTAGAGT
>Ga0233366_1000494_pt1 | contig 13219 bp, 11 predicted proteins | sample ElkDunMinimDraft_23_FD_191536 | JGI IMG/M metagenome (GOLD analysis project Ga0233366, IMG submission 191536) | Fecal eukaryotic communites from dung pellets of Tule Elk in California, USA - Elk Dung C4 | ecosystem: Host-associated > Mammals > Digestive system > Large intestine > Fecal | place...
GCGACACCGGTGTCCATTAGGCCCGGTAGCGGGCGAGAGGTCAGTCGCCGGCGCTCCAGGGCAGCAAATCCCGATCTGCCCTCACCGACACAGTGTCGACGCGGGAGTCATTCATCAGTTGCCGAAAGATGGATGGCTCGGCGGCCACAATCAAAGAGTCCGGGTACAGCCGGCCACCCCATGCAAGACGCTGTTCGGCATCCCACGCGAACTCCGGGACCCTTCGTCCGGCCTTCACATCGTCAGGACTGAGGTGTGCCTCGGAGTAGTCCTCCCCGAATACTCGCCTTCGCGAATTGGTCCGTGGTGCTTCGGCGTAACCCATCCATCGAAGACATTGAAGCTCAGTAGAGCCAATCGCGTCACGAAGGGCGTTCGCAGTTTCTTCATCCAATACGCCCATGCAGGAGACCAGTCCGCGAATGGACGGCTCGTCCGCGGCCATCCCAGCCGTCGTTTCAACCCAATCCACCGAAGCAGAACAATCTTCTACGGAGACGTATCGGGACCATCGAACAACATTTCCACTGTCATCAAGAAAAGGAAGGAATAGCCGCAGCATGGGTAAGTCACGATGCGTTGACGCAACGAAATCGCTCGCGTGAGTGGCCCAGCCTGACTCCTCCAGACCTATGATCCCGTCGTCCATCCTGGAACCTTAGCTGCCTGAGCTGTGAAATCTCATCTGCCACTCTGTCCGTTGAAGAAAATCAAGCAGGCAGACTGTTGCCGGTCCCTAACCTGACGACCTGCAGAGGAGACCGCTCGAGCGGCCGTTCCTTTGTGGATTCTCCAGCCGGACGCCCATAGACACATTGAGGAGGTCTAGCTGCGAATCAGGCCCTATAGGCTGAGGACGGCAGCGATAATGAGCGCTGAGCCGAGCCCGGCCAACACCATCCAGGCTTTTCTTGCTCTGCTTAACGGCTCCCCTTTGCTTCGCGGGTGTCGCGCCGCCCATAGTGCGCCGACAACAATCAGCGCGGCTCCGCCAAAGATGCAGGCAAAGTAGACGATCGGCCCGTACGTATCCATGGCATTTGGATCGTACGGCATTCGGGCCACTCCGTCCCGTAAGCCGGTCCCCCAACGCGACACCCCTACCCGACGCGACGGGTCGACAGGAAACCGCTTAGATGCTGGGATCTTGGATTCGCGTATACCCCGCCCGCATTAATGCCCGGTGAAGGTACCTCAAACGCTACAGTTGAACCCATGAGTGCTCATGTCGTCGGTTACGCCCGCGTTTCGACGAACGATCAGGACCTCACGGCGCAGCGGAACCAGCTCGCAGTCCTCGGCGTCCCAGCAGATCGGATCTACACTGACCATGGTCTGACGGGCACCAACCGTGACCGGCCCGGTCTTCGCCAGGCGCTTGCCGCTGTCCGCGACGGTGACACTCTCGTCATCACCAAGCTGGACCGTCTGGCCCGGTCCCTGCCGGACGCGCGCGACATCATCGAAGAGCTCACCAAGAAGAACGTGAAGCTCAGTATCGGCGGATCCATTCACGACCCGGCAGATCCCGTCGGCCGGCTCCTCTTCAACGTCCTGGCCATGGTCGCGGAGTTCGAATCCGATCTCATTCGTGCCCGCACCCGGGAGGGTATGCAGGTCGCGAAGGCCAAAGGCCGCCTGCGCGGGAAGCAACCCAAACTCTCCAAGTCCCAGGAAGCGCATCTGGTCTCTCTATATAAGGGAGGCCAGCACACCACCGCCGAGATCGCCGAGCTCTTCAAGGTCGCCAGAAGTACGGTGTACCGGGTCGTGCAACGTACACCGTGATGTGCGCGTGCCATCCCCTGGGCTCCCGTGCGGGCACACGTCCGGGCGGCACGGCGCCCTCCATGGGTTTAGCGTTAGAGGGAACTGGGTTGGGAAATAGGGTGGGATCAGATCGGTATCTTGCTTGCGGTCGCCCTCGATTTGGGACATGATCAGGCTATGAGTCAGACAGCTTCTCCCGGCATCCGTGCCTACCGTGAGTCCATCAACCTTGAGGTCGCTCCTCTGGTGGCTGAACTCCGTGACATGCTTGGCGCCAAGCTAGTTGCCTATCTGGCAGGGGTTGGAGAAACCCGGGCGGTCCGGCAATGGGCTGATGGCTCCCGCAAAATGCCGGCCGAGACCGAGGCCCGGCTGCGGCTGGCTTATCACGTGGCGGGCATCATCATGGAGTCCAACGGTCACCGGATTGCCCAGACTTGGTTTCAGGGCATGAACCCTCAGCTGGAGGACCGGTCTCCCGCGCGTTTAATAAGGGAAACCAGCCCGGAGCAAAGTGGCCCTGAGGTTCTGGCAGCAGCCCGTGCCTTCGCTCGCCTCGGATGAAGTTCGCCGACCTTGATCAGCGGGCCTGGCGGGTTGGGTTTCTTCCCCAGCCGTGGGAGTGGTCCGATTGGCGGTGGGCTGGACCGGACGGGCGCTTCAACGGCAGGTGGGATCCGCTCGATCATGGCCTGTATCGCACGGTCTACGCCGCGGAGAGCCTTCTGGCTTGTCTGGTTGAGCTCTTGGCCCCACACCGGCCGGATCCCTACCTCGTGGCAGAAATCGACGCGATTGAAGAAGACGAGTCGGATGCAGAGCAGTTCCCCAGCGTCCGTCCCGGTGAACTGGACATTGACCAGTGGCTGGTGAACCGTATTGCTGGCTCGGCTCGCCTCGCCGGCCGCTTCGTTGACATCACTTCCGCAGAAACGGTCGCGGGCCTTCACCCACTCTTTAAAGGCAAGGCGCTGGCGTACAACCTCAAGGACTTCGACGCGGCAGCCCTGAAGAATGCTGAGAACCGACTGCTCACCCAGGAGGTTTCTCAGTACCTATGGACCCGGAAGAATCCCGACGGCTCGGATTATTGCGACGGAATCCAGTTCCGTTCAAGGCACGGTGATGACCTTCTGCTCTGGGCCATCTTTGAGCGTGACACCGACGGACAGATCAGCGCCCACGTCACCGACATCGAAGTTGTGAACCTCAGTTCCGAGACACCCGAGCTCCGCGCTGCCCTCTCCCTGCTGGGCCTCACCACTCATTAGCCAGCGGGTCAGGTCGTCGTCGGGCAGTCCAACCGCACATGTCCCTCAACCGAAGGCCATGCCATCATCGGCCCGTGATACCTGCGACACATGGTGGCAAGACACACCGTAACCCGGAATTCCGTGGCTACACGACTGTCTCCTACAGATGGCTTTCAACCCATAGGTTGTGAGACTTGCGACTCCGGTCGCGGTGCCACCTGCTACCGCGCTACTCGACGCCTCCAAAAACTCCGCGACGGAGATGAAGGACAGCCGTTCCCAAGCTGAATTGCCCGAAACCATTGAAGATCTTCGCGCAGCCACGGAACAACCGAATGCTGACGTAGGCGACGCCATGGAGAAGGGGGGGCCGGCTGCAGCGATCGCCGAAAAGGTTGGCATACCTGCGGTCGGCGCGGCTGTAGGCGGTGTCGTGGGAACGACACCAAACTAGCTCTATACGGTGCCTTCGTCTAAGTCATCAAAGCGAATCCTTTTCAGCGGTGTGCAGACGAATACTGAACTTTGCGCAGGCTCTCTCACAATAAAATTTCATCCTCTGCGTTGGCAGTCTGCCAAGTTCACTGTCCCTAGATACCGACAGTTTAGGGATACCTCTGGGACACTACCGCGCAGCGGGGCAGGCCTCCCCTTGAGGGGGCCTGCCCCGCGTTACAGGGACCGAGGCCTAGCTGTACTGAGACACCACGTTAGTTACACGTGAAAAGGGTGAAGACCTCTTAGGTTTGGTGGTTACCACACACATCCGAACCCAAGAGGTCTTCATGTCTCACCGTAATGCCCGTCTGGCTCCGGCCGGAAGAATGATCCTGGTCCAGCGCGTCGCTTCCGGTAAGCCGGTGGCCCACGTGGCCAAGGAAATGGGGATTTCCCGACCCACCGCATACCGGTGGGTGAACCGCTACCGAGCCGAAGGAACCGCCGGCCTGGAGGACCGATCCTCCCGCCCCAGAACCTGCCCGCACGCCACCAGTGCTGCCAAGACAGCCGGAGTCATTCAGGCCCGGATCGAACACCGCACCGGACCGGCGGACCTGGCAGCGCTTACCGGCGTAGGTGCCCGGACGGTCTCCCGGATCCTGGCCCGCGCATCGATGCCCAAGCTCTGGGAACTGGACCCGCTGACCGGGGTCCGGATCCGTGCCGCACGCGCCACCGACCGCCGGTACGAACGCGACGCACCCGGGGACATGATCCACATTGACGTGAAGAAACTCGGCCGGATCCCAGACGGCGGCGGCTGGCGGGCAGACCCGAATCAATCCGCCCGCAACCACAACACCGGCCACACCCGGGTCGGCTTCGACTACGTTCATGTGGCCGTGGACGATCATTCCCGACTCGCGTTCGTGGAAGTCCACCCCGATGAGAAAGGCCCTACCTGCGCCGGGTTCCTGGAACGGGCCGCAGCGTTCATGGCCGCCCACGGGGCCCCGGTGAAACGGGTCATGACGGACAACGCGTTCGCCTACCGGCTCTCCAACGACTTCCAGAACGTGCTCGCGAGCCTGGGCGCGAAGCACATCCTCATCAAGCCCCGTCACCCCTGGCAAAACGGCAAAGCCGAACGCTTCAACCGGACCCTGCAGGAAGGTTGGGCCTACCGGCAGGTCTTCGACTCCAACCAAGCCCGCACAGACGCCCTGCAACCGTGGCTAGACTTCTACAACCACCAACGCCCGCACGGCAGCCTCGGAGGCAAAGCACCCATCACCCGGTGTAACTAACGTCCTGTCTCAGTACACCTAGCTAGCCTTCGGCAGACCCTTCAGAATGCGGCGACGGGCCTCCTCTGCATCAAGCGGGACATACGCCTGGTCTACTTCCTGCTGGTACTCCTGCACGTGATTGCTCACAGAGATGTCCTTCAAGGTTCGTTCGGAGTTGAACTGCTTGATCTTCGGGTTGTCGGCCTTGATCTGCCACTTATATGGCTTCTCAATTTTTCCGTCAGGAGTGAGCCTGGTCTGCTCGTCCTGAACCGCCTGGGTTGTGTAGCGATTGTAGAACGGGCTGGGGTGCATCAGCGGTTTGGCCGTCACCCAGTCCCGGGGAATGAGGACCAGCTGCTTGCCTCCAACGAAAGGCAGCCGGCAGCTCTTGGAGACCCAGTCGAATTTCTGGGAGTCCCACACCATCAAGTTCTCCGTGGTGGTAGTGGCCGCCAGTGCGGGATATCGGCGCATCATGTCCTGCGTGAAGTCAACCAAGATGTCCATGGTCACACGGGTAATCATGTCGGACATAAGGTCCCGGTCAACGCCGTCAAGGAACAGTGGAAGGTGCTCGATCCGGGTCAGCGCCTGTTCCTGGCAAAGGCGGTCCCCAAGCGCGGTCCAGAGGACCCCGCCCAAGCCGTCTCCGAATCCCTTTCCGTTCGTCCCCTTCACGGAGTAACCCAACCGGGTCTCCCCTGGTTCACTCATCCGCTGAAGGATGGAGAGACCTCGGGTCCTGTCAACGAGTGACGGGCTTTGGCGGAGCTGGATCAGGCCGGTAAAAAACCCCGTCAGCTGGGTCTGGGCCCGCATTCCGTAGATGCCGGCGGCGTTGCGGATGGCACTGCCATCCGCGAACAGGAGGTTGTCGTCGTCCACGTCGACGTCCAAGAACGGGACGTTCGGGGGGAGGGCGTAGATATCTGAAAGGAAAGTCATGTCGATCTGCTTACTCCGGTTTCTAGAACCGGGGGTTTGAACTGTTTCGCTCCTGGCGGGCGCCATGGAACGGGCAGCCGTCATGCCCAAAAATTAGACATGACGCCCTAATCCGAGTAAGCTAGATCCATCGCGTGACAACGATTACTGAACTTAGCCCTGCTTGGACTCCTCCACCTTTGGAGGAAACCAGCGGGGCATATTGCGTTGCCTAAAACTGGCCTTATTGCAAATAATAGCACACATTTTCGAACCCTCTGCACGGGTACCCTCTCAGCGGCCTTCCAAGGCCCCTTCTAAGCCCTCCACGCGTCGGAGCCCTACATGTCCGGGTGGCTCACGGCGGGCTCTCAAATCGCCTTACAGTGCCTTTTGATAACGGCTGCATAATCACATGGATGTAGTTCTGCCCTCCACCATTTATCCTCCGGATCCGCGAACAAACGCTGCAAGCGTTCCCGCGGCTCTACCACCTTCGGGGAGCTTCGCTCCTGCCACATTGACCGGCTGCGCCGTTCCGTTTCGGCTGTAGAGGGTACTGTCCGCCCTTCTCTTGGCAAGCCTGCGCCGGCGGCTTTCGCGGCATATCCTCACTCGCTTCGCTCCCTCCGGTATTCCACGCTCCCCCGGCTCCGGCTGGCCAATTCACCTCGCGGCCAAGATGTGACGGCTTTGCCGAAAGGAACGGTGGCAAAGACAAAAAGGAGCAAAACCGTGAACCAGCTCATGCCCCCCAGCAGGTGGATGCCGAATACGGCGTCACTGTCCAGGAACTGGCCGAGTGGCGCCGCAAAAAGATCGGCCCGGCTTACTACGTGCTCGGCACACGGGTCATCCGCTACATGCCCAAGCACGTCGATCAGTGGTTCCGTTCCCCCATGGTTATCCCTGAGGGGAAAGTAATGCCGCGTCGTCGAATAACCGATCTGAGTCCACTTTCACCGAATCCAAGGGCCATCGGAGTACAGGAAACCAGCTCCCCGCAACCCAGAATCCGGGCTATAGGCTGGCCTTTACGTTAACCCGCTTGAGCCATCGATCGGTTCCGTCGAAACGGGGGGTGAAGGATCGGCGTCCATGCACCGAGAGCATGTTGTCTAGGAATGCGATGTCGCCTGGTTCGAGAGGGAGGTCCTGGAGGTTCGCATCCAATACTTCGATCAGTGCCTCCAACGCGAGCCCAGCCTCGACATCGCCATCTGTCACGCTCGTAAAGTCCCGATCAACGCGAATTCTGCACGGGTAGCCTACTTCCATCAGCGGTACCGGGTTCGGTGGTTGGATCGCAACGTCATGGGCATCGTCAGGGACGATAAGGAAACGTGGCTTTGTAAGAAGTTCGAGCGTGCTTTCCGGTAGCTGACCCGGATCAACAAAAGAAATAGTTGTCGCGCCTCCCTCCGCAGCACGCAGGCACGAGAGGCCAACAAAATCCGCACGTTCCGACGAGAAGGCGTCTTCAGTGTGCCAGTTCAGTTCCGCGCGGCTGGACGAGCTTACCAGGGAGTCTTCCAATCCTGGCGATGGCACAACGTCAGTAACGACTCGCCCCGCCTGTTGGGTGAGCCACCCGAAGGCTCGGCCTAGACGGTGTGCAAGCAGCAATAATACGCACGAATGGAAGACGGAGTCCCGCGTCTCTCCGTCTTTCCAATGCAAGGGGGTATGTCCGAGCTCTTCTGCACGGACCGGGCACCCCCTCAGCACCGCTGCGTGGCTGTCCCGGTCCTGACGGACGTTGTCTAACCATTCACCTAGACGTGAAGGCAGTAGCCTGGCTTGGGCACGCAGAGCGGACTGCGACAACGGCGACACACCGCCGACGAAATCTGGAACCAAGGTGTCTGCCAATTCGGCCAGTTTTTCTGCCTCGGCACTAGTTAGAACAAGCTCGTTGACTCTGGCTCCGTACGCCGTTGTCGTGCTGTTGTGTGATTTCATTTTCTTTTTCTCCCGGCTTTCGTACGTGCGCTGAGCCCCTGCATGTCCCTGCATGTCCCTGCATGTCCCTGCATGATGAATATCACAGTCGCTTTTGGCCTGAGCGTAGTCGAATTCGTTGGCTTCCGCATCGACACCTATCATGAAGTATCAGTCAATCGTTGGGAGTGGTCCTCATCACTGATCCCGCACCAATCATCCGAGCGCCCCGTCTACAACGTGGAGACCTCATCAGGATTGTAAGTCCGTCATTGCCATCGCTGGCGTATTCCCGCGGATCGCTTCCAGGACTCACGAGGAAATTCTCAGCACTGGGAATGCGGTTTGATTTCGCCCCGAATGCATTTGAAATTTCAGACGACGGACGATCTGCAGGAACGCCTGAGCAACGAGCCAACGACATACATGCGGCCTTCGAGGATCACACGGTGGCCGCTGTCATGAGTGCCGCGGGTGGGAACTCCACACACGAGGTCCTGACCCATCTGGACGCCGGACGCCTGCGAGCCCACCCAAAGGCCTTCATTGGACAGAGCGATAACACCTTTATCAATGCCTTCCTATACAGCCAAGCTGGCATCATTTCCTATACTGGACTAACTTTCGCAACAAATTTTGGCGAATCGAACGTCTCGGCAGCCGCTGAGGAGGTGCTCCTCGGTTACGGGCCACTGCAGTTGCGAAGTTCCTCGATACGCACCCCTAATTTGGTAGCCAAAAGCCAAGCAGGTGACGTGGTCGACCTGGATGTAAACCGTCCCGGAGTGGACGTTTGGCTACAATCTGGTCGAGCCGAGGCACGACTTGTCGGGGGGGAGGTTGGTATCCTTGCCGATTTAATAGAGGAAGGGCTGTTGGAAGTTGAGGGCAAAATTCTTTGGCTAGATATCGTGGACGATGGTCTTGGCTACCTTCATGCCGCCTTCGACCGATTGTGGCTCCTTCTCAAGGGTGTGCACGTGGCCGCGCTCATCGTGGCCGACAACCCGTCGATGCCATGGCAGGAATGGGTAGTCGACGTTGAAACGAGGCTGCAACAAGACGGTCCCCAAGTCGACGGGCCGGTAATGGTCGGAGGCGATCTCGGGCACTACCAACCGTCATGGCTCTTGCCATACGGCGACGTAATCGTCGTGGATGCCGTGGCGGGCTTGACTATTAATCGTTAATTGTCGATGTTCGAATATAAAAGTTGAGGATCCCAAGAATGACTCATGAGCTAGAGACCAAAGTGCTGACAGCCGTACGCGATGTCCTAGGCCGATCTGATGTTGGGTGGCATGATGATTTCTTCGAATCGGGCGGTTCATCACTCCTCGTCATACGTACTATTACCCTGCTTAAGGAGCGTGGCGTGCAGGTGTCAGCGCGCACATTTATCGAGAGCTCGGATCTACGATCGATCGCCACACAAGCGACACTTATCAACCAAGCCGACTAGGTCGCCTCCGATCAATTGGAACGCTTCACGGCGGCACGGCGCGTCCAAGATCCTTTGGGTCGACAAAACGTTGCGCAACCCCGGACGCCTACGTTGTCTTCGCAGACACCTCTAGCACGTCTTTATCTATCCATGCGTGTGTCTCAGCGTAGTTAGATGGCGACGTTGCGAAAGCGTCGTGGCTCGAGTTCCCTGCCAGCACAGCGTCGTCGGCAGCAAGGGGTAGGGACTTTTTCAATCCGAAATAGGGTAGGGCGGACGATCTATTCAGCGTTCGTTGAATTAATCCGTAGATCCGCCCCCTCCAACTCTTTGAAATGTCCTCGCGAGAAAAAAACCACAACAGCGCTAACGGCAAACAGCACTGCCGCGATGCCAAACGGAATCTGGTATCCCAAGTACCTGGCAAGAACGCCGCCTGAGGCTGCGCCTACTGCTAGACCACCGATACCAATGAGCCTCCCGACCGACCCCACACGTCCCATCATGTTAGTCGGCGTTATTCTTTGCCGCACAGATGCGGCCATGACATTCCAGACCACAGAATGTCCGATGTAGGTGGACAAAGCCAGCGCCACGATCCAGGTTTCGTCTGTAATTGCAATCACAAGGAATGAGACCGCCCCCAAGAGGAGGGCCGCGACAATCGTCCCACAGTAACCGATGCGACGCCTTAGCGGGGCAGCAACGATACTGCCCAACAGTCCCCCTACGGCTGAAACCGACAAAAGAAAACCGTAACCTGTTGGGTCCAATCCGAGTACGTCATCCGCATACAGCACTAGGAAGGAGAACGGGATCATGTAGCCGATGCTCGCGAGTCCACCAATGGAAATGAGCAGCCGAACGAGTTTATGTCGCCAGGCCCACTCGACTCCATCCCGGATTTGGCGGATAAAGCTTGGCCTTGGTATATCAGGGTCCTCTATAGGCAGCTTGTAGGCACCCCGCATCCCCAGGTACGACAAGCCAGCTGCAATGAATGCAACGACATTGATCAACAGGGGAGCAGCAGCCGCTATGCCAAACAGGAACCCGCCTAATGGGGGCCCAACAAATTCGTCTATGACGGTTTGGGTGCCGGCAATCTGGGAATTCGCGCGATCAAGCTTGGCCGCTGGAACCGCCTGCGGCAGGATTGACATAGCAGCACTGTCAGCCAGAGTCTCTACGATTCCCATGACCGCATAGACCAGGTAAAGCGCCATCATCGAGGTTGTCTCAGTGAAAACCAGCACAGTGAGTGCCGCGAACAATATCCCCCGCGAAAAGTTGGCTATGCTGAGAAGACGACGCCGATCGACACGGTCTATGACGACGCCGATACCTAATACGGAGAGCAACCGAGGTAGCGCATACGCTATTGAGAGTGCAGCAATCTGCACGGGGTCTTTGGTAATCGTTACCGCCAGCAACGGCAGGGCGACAAAAGTTACGCCGTCGGCGAGGTTGGAAAAGGCGTTGCCAGTCCAAATCCGGCGGTAGTCGCTCACCTTCGGATCCCTGCCTCAACTAGAACTTGTTTAATCGTGCGTTCCGTATTTGCGGCCGCGGAGACCGCCAAGCGCTCGAAACGTTCCGCGTAATTGATTATGTCCTGTTCAGTCAATAGATCCGTTGCGTACTCAAATATGAGACGACGAGGATGAAAGGACGCATCCAAGGTGACAAAAAGGTCAAACTTCGCCGTTGAGCCGAGAGTTGAAAGAGGTTTAGTCCGCGTGCCTTCGAGCGCAAGATTTCCTGCGCCCCCCTCATCATAAGCAAAGAATACCTGCACCAGCGGATTGACGCCTAGTTGCCGCTCCGGCCCGATTGCGTCAACGAGAGCATCGAGCGAGACGACTGTCCGTGTGACATCAGCTATCTGTTTTGAATGGGCGGTCAGAAGCTGTTTGAGCGAGGGATCGTGCCGCGCATCAATTCGCAAAACTGTTGTGGTTACGAACATGCCAACTACGCGCTCAAACGCGAGTTGATCGCGGGCTGCCACGGGTGTGCCGAGCAAGACGTCACGCTCACCGGTGACGGACATCAGCGCTAGCGCTTGCACAAGCGAACCTACGACAAAAGGTGTGTCGGCAGCTCCAGCCACCAATGAGTCAAACGCACTGTCCGCCTCCTCGCTAAGGTTAACTATCATCGAAGTTCCATCCGACGACCGGACATTGGGACGCGGACCAAGGTTTAGCACAGTCGGTGCGCCAGCTAGTTCGTGTGCACGCCGCTGAACGGCGTGGGCCGGCAGAGGATCTGGTGCCGGCACCAAGGCGCCATTCTTTACTTCCAGTAGCAAGTCTTCCCCGTTAAGCGCCTGCGAGTAGAAGGTCGCTAAATCCTGCTCCAAAATACCCATGGACCATCCGTCTACGATCAGATGGTGGACTTTGAGCACCAGTACATGTTCTTCCTCTCGCAAACACCAGAGTTCTATCGCAAATAGCGATCCTCCTTCGAAGTCAAATGGTTCATCAGCGAACGCGTCGAAGCGGCTCTCAACCGATGTCTCTACAGATAGGTTCACTAACCGCAGGGAGACGGGGTCATGTAGACGAGTGGACGGTACAGCAGAATCCGTGTCGAGGCGATGGCGCAGCAAAGGGTGCCTCCGCTGTAATGCGCTAACTGCAGACGTCAGCGCCTCTACATCCACTGGTCCCTCTATCAGCCATCCCAGAGGTATTACATAGCTAGCACCAGCGTTATGTGCTTGTTCCATCCACCAGATTGCTGTCTGTTCGGGCGAGAGACGGCGAGGAGCAATGTGGCCAGGTTGGCACTCATCATTATTCGTCGACGCGAATGCAATTTCCGGGAGAGGAGGAGCCGCTTCGACTACCGTTGCAATCCTTGCCGCTGAACGGGCTTCGAACACGTCGGCCAGCGATACCGCGATCTGGTACTTGTCCTTAAGACGCAAGGCCAGTCTGAGCGCACTCATCGAAGTGCCGCCATCAGCAAAAAAATCATCGTAAGCGCTGCCTCCCGGCAGCAGATCTCTCCAGATTGAACGCACTGCGGCTTCAACCTCGCCGACGACGCCGCGTGGTTCGTCCAGCCTGCTCATCGCGCCTGGTGCCGTAAAGTCCTCACCGAAAGAAGGCATGAGTTTGAGAACGGTTGCCGTATCGGTCTTGCCATTTGAGAGGCGCGGCAAGGTGTCGAGCTGAGTCAAGACTCCCGGTACAAGGTGCTGCGGCAACCGACGAGCGAGTTCACGGCGTAGCATTGGCTGATCCACAGTGCGATCGGATACGACGGCCGCCGCAAGCCGCGATGAATCGGCAGACCGTTGCACAACAACAACACAGGCTTCGATATGAGGGAGAGAACGAAGCGCCGCCTCAACTTCGCCAAGCTCAATTCGCATGCCGTTAACCTTCACCTGGCGGTCTGCCCGTCCTACATAGGCCAGCCCACCGTCGTGCCGGATTCGACCAAGATCACCGGTGCGATAGACACGCGCACCCGGCTCATCGGCATATGCATCGGGAATGAAGCGATCCGCTGTGAGCGCCGATCGTCCGGCGTAGCCGTGCGCTAGGCCCGCACCTGCCAGATAGATCTCGCCTACAGCCCCTGGTGCCACCAGGAAACCATCCTCATCTGCAACGTACATATGGCTGCCAGGAATCGATCTTCCGATGGGGGGAAACTCATCTTCTTGGATCACAGCTGCTGTGGAATATGCGCAGTCCTCCGACGGACCGTAGACATTGAAGACACGTCGGGCGCCACTGGCAAAGAGTTTGTCGACAAGCTCTCGGCTCAGCTCCTCGCCGCCAGATGCCACGACCACTCCAGATACATCCAGCGCGCCGATCTCAAGCGCTGCAGAGAATAGCGTGGGTACGCCGACAACAAACGTTGGTTTACCAGGAAAATCAGGTATGTCTAGCAATGAGTCGGCTAGATAAACAGTGCCGCCGATTGACAAAGTTGGATAAATCTCGAGCGCGGACGGGTCAAAGGATACTGAAGCGGCTGCGAGCGAGTTACGTATTGGAGTGGTGCCGAAGACTCTCCAAGTACCATAGACCATTGACGAAATGGCGCGGTGTGGGACGGACACACCTTTGGGGACTCCCGTCGAACCCGACTCCCGGTCCTCCCCCACGGTGACCCTTGCCGACTGC
>Ga0233366_1000495_pt1 | contig 13175 bp, 14 predicted proteins | sample ElkDunMinimDraft_23_FD_191536 | JGI IMG/M metagenome (GOLD analysis project Ga0233366, IMG submission 191536) | Fecal eukaryotic communites from dung pellets of Tule Elk in California, USA - Elk Dung C4 | ecosystem: Host-associated > Mammals > Digestive system > Large intestine > Fecal | place...
ATTTGAAAGAATCTATATCAGTAAGTATAATTTAAAATCCTTAGATCTTAAAAAGATTTCCACAGAAATTGTAGCCTTAGGCAAAATTGAAGAAATAATAAAAGGAGAGAAGAATATTTTTTAATTCATCTCTCCTTTTTTGTTTTTTAATTCTTATTAGAATGGTAAATCGTCTGCTTGTGAATCAAATGGATTGCTATTATCAACCGGCATTTGAGTGTTTGTAGGCGTTGGATATACAGGCGGAGGAGTAGGTTGACTCATTTGTTGTTGAGGATACGCAGGTTGAGCAGGCTGAGGTTGGTAAACAGGTTGATGCATTGGTTGAGCATAAACTTGTTGTTGAGGATATACAGGTTGCATCGTCTGTTGTGGATAAGCAGGTTGTTGAGTAAATGCTTCAACTCTAAAACAACGCAAATCAGTGTACCAACGTCCTTCGTATTCTCTTGAATTTGCGGAAAATTGAACTCTTAAAACATTTCCTAATTGAAAAGGCTTTATTAACCCAACGCTTTCATTAAATAATGTAAAGGCTATTTTCTTTGGATATTGTTCTTCTGTTTCAATAACAAAACCGCCTCTTGTCCAAGGGCCACGCTCTGTTTGTCCTGATTGTTCAGGTAAAATTGCAATTAACTTTCCTATTGCTTCCATATATTTATTTTTTATTTATTTTATTCTTTTACTTTTAACCATTTATCTAACCAATCAAAGAAATTTCTTTGCCAAAGGATTCCGTTTTGAGGCTTTAATACCCAGTGAGTCTCATCAGGGAAATAAAGATAACGTGCAGGAATATCTCTAATCACAGCAGCGTTGTAAGCAGCCATACCTTGTGAAGCAACAATTCTAAAATCAAATTCAGAATGTATTACCATTAAAGGAGTATCCCATTTATCTACAAATAGGTGAGGAGAGTTTGCGTATGATTTTTGTGCAGTTTTATTATCTTTATCCCAATATGCTCCACCTAAATCCCAATTTACAAACCACATTTCTTCGGTTTCAAGATATTGTTGTTCTAAGTTAAACATACCATTGTGAGCAATGAAACATTTAAATCTTTTATCGTGATGACCAGCAAGCCAATATACAGAGAAACCTCCAAAACTTGCTCCAACAGCACCAAGATGTTCTTTATCAACGTATGGTTCTTTTGAAAGTTCATCAATAGCTGTTAGATAATCTCTCATACATTGTCCACCATAATCGCCACTTATTTGCTCGTTCCATTCTTGTCCAAAACCAGGAAGCCCTCTACGGTTTGGCGCAACAACGATATATCCGTGCGATGCCATAATTTGGAAATTCCAACGATAAGACCAGAATTGAGAAACAGTAGATTGAGGACCTCCTTCGCAGTAAAGCAAAGTAGGATATTTCTTTGTAGAATCAAAATCAGGAGGATAAATCACCCAAGTGTGTAAATCTTTTCCGTCAGTGGCTTTTAACCAACGCTCTTCTACTTTTCCCCATTTTACCTCTGCCATTAACTCATCGTTTACAGTAGAAAGTTTTGTTTCTTTTTGAGTTTTTTCATCAATACTCCAAATTTCATTAGGGTGAGACATGCTCATTTTTTCTCCAATCAAAGTTCCGTTATTAGCAAGCGAAACAGAAGTGTAATCATGTACGCCAGAAGTAATTTGTTTTATAGCTTTATCTTCAAGATTTATTTTATAAATATTATCAACTGCATAATGATCGGAAACAAAGTAAATCCATTTTCCATCTTCTGAGAAAGTTAATCCTCCAACATTTTGATCAAAATCAGCAGTGTAATACTCTGCTTTCTTTGTTTCAAAGTTATAAACCATTAAACGTATCTTGTCAGCTTCATAACCATCTCTTTCCATACTTTCCCAAGCAAGAAGTTTTCCATCAGGAGAGAAAACAGGATTTTGATCATAACCCATCATTCCTTCTGAAAGGTTTTCTGTAGTTTGTTTCTCTATATTATATAAGTAAATGTCAGAGTTAGTAGAGAAAGCATATTCTTTACCAACTTTCTTTCTGCAAGTATAAACAATAGACTTGCTATCTGGCGACCAAGTTATTTGTTCCATTCCACCCCAAGGACGCATAGGAGATTCATATTCTGTGCCTTCAAGTAAGTTTTTACCCTCTAAAACTTTTCCATCTTTATAATCTGCAACAAAAGGTTGAGGAATTGCATCTACCCAATTGTCCCAATGTCTATAAGCTAAGTCATCGTTTACTCTACCTGTTGTTTTGTCTAATCCTTCTTTCAAATACGCATATTTATCTTGCTTTGGAATAGCTCTTACGTAAATAACCTTTGTTCCATCAGGAGAATAAGAAAAACCTTCCAAATCACCTTCTTTGAAATCACTTATTTGAGTTCTGTTACTACCGTCTGGATTCATTTCATAAATGTTTACGCCGTTTTCATCTGCATAAATGAAGCCGATTTTATCGCCTTTTGGATTCCAAATAGCATTCCATTCACTTGAAGCAGTAGTTGTAAGACGCTTAACGTTCTTTCCGTCAATGTCCATTACATAAATTTCAGCATTTCCTTTGTTTTTCTCTATGCTGTAATAAGTTAAAGTGTATAGAATCTTGGTTTTATCTGGCGAAAGAGAAACTTCTCCAATTCTTCCAAAGCTCCAAAGAACCTCAGGTGAGAGTTTGCCATCTTTTACCTCTATATTTGGTTTGTCTATAACATCAGCATCAGCCGAAGTTTGCTTTTTGCAACCCCAAACAATGAATAAGGCTGCCAAAGAAAGAATAATTAACTTGTTTTTCATCTCTAAATATTTTTTTATTGAATCGGCAAAATTACAAAATTATATTTGATAGTAAAAATACTTCTTTATTTCTTTTGAAAGGAAAGAACTATCTAACTGATCCGAGGCATCGCAGATTTCTTTTAGACTTCCGTCTTTGAAAAGTATGTTAATCTTTGTGTCTTTAAAGTTATAAGCCTTGTTGTGCAACTCATCAGAATTTGTAAAGTAGCGAATTTCCTCCTCAGAGGTGTATTTACAAATATTTTTTATTTCTTCCGAAGTAAAAGGAGAGTCCTTTATTATAATCTTTCCAAGTTTGCGGTTAATAAGGTTAGATGCTAAGGTGCTCAAAATCTTATCTTGATGTTTCGACCACACCTTTACAGCACTCCAAACATCAGAATCGTCAAGCAAAAGAAAATGTTCCAAAGCCTCTTTATTCTCTTTTGGTTGCGAGCCATTGTTTAAGAAGAAGAAAAGATGTTCGCTAAGTGGCAATTGCTCAAAAAACAACTTTCCTTCCTTTTGTAAATCACTTGCACGCAAGAGAACTTTCGTTAAAAGATTGTCTGCCGCAACAACAGTCTTGTGCATATAAACTTGCCAATACATTAAACGCCTTGAAATAATGAATTTCTCAATAGAATAAATGCCTTTTTGGTCAATAACAAGCTCATTGTTCTCTACATTAAACATTTTAAGGATTCTTTCAGTGCCTATAATTCCCTCGCTCACACCTGTAAAGAAACTATCCCTTGTAAGATAATCCAAACGGTCGGTATCAACTTGCGAAGAAACCAATTGATGAAGGAATTTTCTTGGATAAGAATCCGAAAATATATCAATTGCAACCGAAGACAAAGAATTCTTTTTCATAAACTCCAAAGAAACCTCTTCGTGTGAAGAAGAAAAAAACACATGCTCCAAACAATGAGAAAAAGGCGAATGACCACTATCGTGAAATAAGATTGCCGAGAGAGCAGAGGTGTATTCCTCCGAAGAAATCTCTACTCCCTTTTGACGAAGCACGTCTAACGCCTCACACATCAAGTGCATAGCCCCTAAAGAGTGAGCAAATCTTGTGTGTTCCGCACCCGGATAAACCAAATTGCTTAATCCCAATTGCTTAATTCTTCTAAGCCTTTGTATTTCGCTTGTTTGAATTAAATCAAACAAATCCTCATTAGGAATATTTATGAATCCATAAACAGGATCATTGATAATCTTTTTCTTATTCAAAGTTGCCATATTGCAAAGTTAAGAAAAAATAAATCAACTCAAAGGATTAGAAAAATAATTCTTTGAATTGAAAAATTATTTCTTTGAAAAAATCAATAAAAACAAAGAGAGCAACAACCTTAAAAAGCCGTTGCTCTCTTTAATGTTAAGAATAAATATTCTTAGAATAAATATTTAATTCCGAATGCGAATCCTTTTGCGTAGAAACTTGTTTCTGGAAGGATTTCAAATGCTGGTCTGTAATCCAAAGATATAGCTAAAGGAACTCCAGGTATTTGCCATTCAACTCCAACGATACCTTCGATATCAAGACCGAATCCCATATCGTGATCAGGAGTAACTTTCCATGTTCCAAGTCCTGCTCCAACTCCATAATATAAAGTGAAGTTGCTTCCAAGGTCGTGATTCCATTCGTATAAACCTGCAACTTGGAATCCATGATTGTGTAAGTGTCCACGGAAATCAAGAGCGTTTCCACCCATGTATTTCTTTACTTGAACACCGTAGTCGAAACCACCTACAAGACCAACGCCCCAATTTTGAGCTTTAACATTTGATAAAGGCAAAATAGCTAAAACTGCTACAAATGCCATAAACATAAATTTTTTCATACCAATTAAATTTTAGTTAATAAATAAACGTTTTTGCAAAAATAAGAAAAAAAATAAAAAAATGGGCAGAAATTTTAAAATTTCTGCCCATTAAGTAAATATTATGTATTTCGGTTTGCTCTTAGTCAAGTTCTATAACAAGGAATTTGCTTTTTTGCCAGAATAATGAAGGATTTGTAATCACAAGTCTTGTAGGACGTTTAGAATCTGACTCTAATCTATAAGATTCGCTTGGATGTGAAGTAAGTATTTTTATTTTTGTTCCAGGTAATTCTATTTCTGGTACTCGGCGAATATCTATTTTTTTGTAGTTTTTAAGTTCTGAATCGCTACTTGCAACACTACGTTTTCCAATTCCAAGGAATCCACCTTTTCTATTGATGATACCTTTTTCAAGAAGCTCTTTTCTTTCTCCAATAACATAGTATGCAGCATTCTTTTCTTCTTCTATTTTTAAGATTCTTTCGTCTTTGTCTTGATTTTTCTTATTCAAATCATCTAAGTTGCGGTTTAGATTCTCTATAATAATCTTATGTTTTTGCAACTCTGTGGTTAATAATTGTATTTCTTCTTCTTGTTCAGAGATACGAGTTTGTAACTTTTCTATAAAGGCAGTTAATTCCTTATTTGTGTTCTTTTGCTTTCTCAATTGAGCATTAAGATTGTCTATTCTTTGCTTTTGTTCTGTCAAAAGGTCGTTTATGTCTTGAATTTGAGAAGTTATTTTTGTTCTTGTATCAACATTTACTTCTCCTGTTTTGTCTTTGATTTTTGATACATCAGCATATTTTGATGTAACAACACTTAAATTTTCTTCAATTTCGTTTAATTGTTGGAAAAGCATTTCTACTTCTGTGTTTTTAGCCGCTAAGGCTGCTTCAACAGAGTCTTGAAGCGCTTTTTGAGTTAAAAGTTCTTGTTCTGCTTTGCTATTACAAGCTCCTGCTAATATTAAAACAAGGCCTGCAATCAATAAATAGGTTTTTTTCATAGATTTATTTTTTTTAAATTAAGGTTTATAATTTTTTTCTTTTAAATAATTGTTTTACTTTTGCACTATCAAATAAACGAAAGAGTTATTAATTTATTGTATTAAAGATTTGGGGGTGCTTACTTTTTGTAGGCTGAGATTATACCCTTTGACCGGTCTGATAATGCAGACAGGGGAAAATATCTTCTTTGGAAGTACACTCTCAAATCCTAAAAAAAGAGAGTGTAATGATTAGAAAAAAACAAATTATTCCTATTTTAACTATCGCAGGTTCAGATTCTTGCGGTGGAGCGGGCATTCAAGCCGATATAAAGACAATTTCTTCCTTAGGATTGTTTGCTTGCAGTTGCATAACCGCTGTTACGGCTCAAAATACCTTAGGGGTAAGAGAAATTTTTCCTTTAAAAAAATCTTTAATTCGCAATCAAATTGATGCAATTTTAGAAGATTTGCCTGTAAAAGCCATAAAAATTGGTATGCTTTTTGATTGCGAAATCATAAAAGAAGTATCCGAAACTCTAAGGCATCATAAATTTCAAGGAAGTATTGTTTTAGACCCCGTAATGATTGCAACAAGCGGCAGTAACCTACTTTTAGACTCAGCAAAGCAAGCAATGATAGAACATCTCTTTCCTTTGGTAGATATTATTACGCCAAATCTTTTTGAGGCTTGCACTTTGGCAGGAGTAGAAAGCATAAATAACCTCTCACAGCAAAGAGAAGTAGCCGCCCTTATTCAAGAAAAATTAAAAACCAAAAGAGTACTGATAAAAGGAGGACATTTCCAAGAAGAATACTGTACAGATATACTTTTGGATAGCGACAAAAATTTCTACGAATACCAAAGCAAAAGAATAGATAGCCAAAATACTCACGGCACAGGCTGCTCTCTTTCTTCGGCTCTTGCTTGCTATCTTGCCTTAGGCTATGATTACAAAACCTCTGTGCAAAGAGCAAAAGAATATGTCTATTCGGCAATAGAACATTCAAAAGATATTTTTTCAGGAAAAGGAAACGGAAGTTTAAATCATTTTTTTAACCCACAAAAACAAATATTTGATGAAACTAATTGTGAATAAAAAACCAATAGAGATTGAAAACACAATCAATATCTATCAATTATTAGAATTATTGAATGTCAATCCAAATCATTGTGCTGTTGCGGTAGGAAATAAAGTCATAAAAAAAACGCAATGGAGCGAAACGCAACTAAAAAATGACCAAGAAATAACAATAATAAATGCAACATGTGGAGGTTGATAGGCATAACACTTCCGCAATACGAAGACTCAAAAGCGGAAAAGCAAAGAATAATTTCACTGCTTGAAAGCAAAAAAATAGAATACTTTCATATTCGTAAGCCGGATTTCTCTTTTGAACAAATGTCAGATTGGTTAAAGGATTTACCTCTTGAAATAAGAAAACGCCTTTGCCTACATGACTGCATAGAATTAGCAAAAGAATTTCAAATAGGAGGAGTGCATCTCAATGCTCGCAACAATTACGCTCTTGCTTCGGGCTATGAGGGAAGAATAAGCGTGAGTTGTCATTCTCTTTCGGAGATTAAGCAGTGGAAAACAAAGACCGACTATCTTTTTCTTTCGCCTATATATAATAGTATAAGCAAAAAAGGATATGAAGCAAGGTTTACGAAAGAAGAATTAAAAAAAGCCGTAAAGGAAGGCTTAATTGATGAAAATGTCTTTGCACTTTCGGGAATTGAACCAAGCAAATTCCCCGAATTAAAAGAGATTGGCTTTTCTGCGGCAGCAATTATGGGATTTATTTGGCAGACAAATAACTTTTAAAATGGACAAAATATATTTTATAACACATCAAAACGAAAAGTATTCTTACTTAGAAAGTGCAAAACTCGCATTAGACTCTGGCATAAGGCTAATTCAACTTAGAATGAAGCACTCTCCTTTGAGCGAGATAGAGAAAACAGCCTACATATTAAAAGAAGAATGCGATAAATACAAAGCAAAACTAATCATAAACGACAATAGCGATTTGGCTTTGAAGATTGGAGCAAATGGAGTGCACCTTGGACAAAAAGATGAGGCGATTAGCATTGCAAGAAACAAGATAAGAGAAAATCAAATTATAGGAAAAACTTGTAATAGTCTTGAACACATAAAGCAAGCCGTTGAAAGCGGTGCAGATTACATAGGATTAGGACCCTATCGCTTTACTTCGACAAAAGAAAATCTAAGTCCTATACTTGGCATTGAAGGATATAAAAATCTAAACCTTGATATTCCAATCTATGCAATAGGAGGAATACGCTTGGAAGATGCAAAACCTTTAAGCGAAATAGGGATTTATGGCATAGCAATCTCCTCTTTAATTTTAGAAAGCAAAGAACCAGAAAAAAAAGTCAAAGAATTAAGAAAATATTTTAAAGAAATAATTTAATAAATCAAAGAAATAAAAAAATAAAACAATGAAAAAAAAATTGATAATCGCAGGACAAGAATTTGAATCACGCTTATTCTTAGGCACAGGCAAGTTTCCATCAAATCAAATTATGGGAAAAGCAATAGAAGCCTCACAAACACAAATGGTAACAACAGCAATGAAGAGAGTAAACATTGAAAACTCCAAAGAAGACGATATGCTCTCTCACATAAACAGAGAAAAAGTAATCCTATTGCCTAATACCTCAGGGGTAAGAAATGCAAAAGAAGCAGTTTTCGCAGCACAAATGGCACGAGAAGCACTTGAAACAAATTGGTTGAAACTTGAAATTCACCCAGACCCTAAATGGCTTTTTCCAGACGCAATAGAAACGCTTAAAGCCACAGAAGAATTAGTAAAAGACGGCTTTATAGTTTTGCCATACGTACAAGCCGATCCTGTTTTGTGTAAACAATTAGAAGAAGTCGGTGCTGCAACCGTTATGCCCTTAGCCTCACCGATAGGAAGTAATAAAGGCTTGGTAACAAAAGACCTTTTGGAAATAATAATTGAGCAAAGCAATGTGCCGGTTGTAATAGATGCAGGCATAGGAGCACCAAGTCATGCAGCACAAGCAATGGAATTAGGAGCAGATGCGGTGCTTGTAAACACAGCAATAGCGATTGCGGGCGACCCTGTTGCGATGGCAGAAGCCTTTTCTTTGGCTGTCAAAGCAGGAAGAGCAGCTTACGAAAGCGGATTAGCACTTAGTTCAAATATAGCACAAGCATCTTCTCCGCTAACAGAGTTTTTGAACTTTTAAATAAAGAGGAAATGAAAGAAAACAAAGAAATATGCCACTCTCTTGGTGGAGTGAAGAAAGTATATGAAAAAGGAAATATCTATGATATTGAAGTAGGAATGCGTCAAGTGGATTTAACTCCTACAATCATTGATGGAAAAACACAAGATAATGGCTCACTTAGACTTTACGACACATCGGGAGTGTATAGCGATGAAAATGTTGAGGTAGATGTAAAGAAAGGCTTGCCAAGACTTAGAGAAAAATGGCTAAAAGAAAGAGATGATATAGAAAGGCTTGAAGATTTTAGTTCAAACTACACAAAACAAAGACTGATTGATGATGAGAATGCAGAATTTTGCTTTAAGACAAAACACCTTCCTTACAAAGCAAAAGCAGGACGCAGAATTACTCAAATGTCTTTGGCAAAACAAGGAATTATAACTCCCGAAATGGAGTATGTTGCAATAAGAGAAAATATGACTTCAAACAAAAAAGAAGGCAGTTACATAACTCCTGAATTTGTACGTGAAGAAGTGGCAAGCGGAAGGGCTGTAATTCCTGCAAATATCAATCACCCCGAAGCCGAGCCTATGATTATAGGAAGTAGATTCTTGGTAAAGATAAACACAAACATAGGAAACTCTGCACTTGGTAGCGATATAGAAAAAGAAATTGAGAAGGCTGTGCTTTCTTCTCGCTACGGAGGCGACACTCTTATGGATTTATCAACAGGAAAGCATATTCATCAAACGCGAGAGTGGGTAATAAGAAATTGTCCTGTGCCTTTGGGAAGCGTTCCTATTTATCAAGCCTTGGAAAAGGTTAATGGAAAAGCAGAAAATCTTAATTGGGAGATTTATAAAGACACTTTGATTGAGCAATGCGAACAAGGAGTGGATTATTTCACTATTCACGCAGGATTATTGCAAAAACATCTTCCTTTAATTGCTAAAAGACTAACGGGAATTGTTTCTCGTGGTGGCTCAATTATGGCAAAATGGATAGCATATCACAAGAAAGAAAACTTCCTTTATACACATTTTGAAGAGATTTGCCAAATTCTTGCTCAATATGACGTTGCTGTAAGCATAGGGGATGGATTGCGTCCGGGAAGTATTGCAGATGCAAACGATGAAGCACAGTTTGGAGAATTGGAAACAATGGGAGAACTTACGAAAGTGGCATGGAAATATGATGTTCAAGTCTTAATTGAAGGTCCGGGACACGTTCCTATGCACAAGATAGCGGAAAATATGGAAAAACAAAAGCAACTTTGCCACAATGCACCGTTTTACACCTTGGGACCTTTGACAACGGATATTTCTCCTGGCTATGACCATATTTCTTCTGCTATTGGAGCGGCAATGATTGGCTGGTATGGAACGGCAATGCTTTGTTATGTTACTCCAAAAGAACATTTGGGATTACCAAATAAGGAAGATGTGAGAGCGGGAATAATGGCTTATAAAATTGCTGCACACGCTGCCGATATTGCAAAGGGACATCCTTCGGCTATTGAAAGGGATAATGCACTTAGTAAGGCAAGATTTGAATTTCGTTGGAAAGATCAGTTTAATCTTTCAATCGATCCGCAAAGGGCAATGGAGTATTATGGTGCGGAAAAACTGCAAGGTACTCCTTTTTGCACTATGTGTGGGCCGGATTTCTGTGCAATGAGAATTTCGCGTGAGGTTTCAAAACAAAAATAAGAGGTTATGAAAAGAAGTTTTTATGAAACAATAAAATCAATTGATTGGAATGATATAACCAAACGCATATATGCTAAAACCGAAAGCGATGTTATGCGTGCTTTGTCAAAAAAGAGTTTGGATATAGAGGATTTTATGGCGTTGGTTTCGCCTGTGGCAGAGAAATATCTTGAACAAATGGCACAAATGAGCAGAGATATTACTCAAAAACGCTTTGGAAAGGTTATGCAATTCTATATTCCTATGTATCTTTCAAACGAATGTAGTAATCATTGTATTTATTGCGGATTTAATCACAATAATAAAATAGATAGAATAACTCTTTGTGAACAACAAATCAAAGAAGAAATAAAAGTAATCAAGCAAATGGGTTATGATAATGTGCTTTTGCTTACAGGGGAAAGCCCAAAACAAGCAGGAGTTGAGTATATTGAAAAGGCGATTTCTTTGTGTAGAGAAAGTTTTTCGGCAATCAATTTGGAGGTTTTCCCAATGGATACGCAAGATTACGCAAGATTGATAAAAGCAGGGGCTAATTCGGTTTATGTTTATCAAGAAACCTACAATGAATCTCGCTACAAATATTATCACCCAAAGGGAATGAAAAGCAATTATCAATATCGCTTGCAAGCACCTGAGCGTTTGGCTGAGGCAGGCATTCATAAAGTTGGCTTAGGTGCTTTAATAGGACTTGAAGAGTGGAGAACGGAAATGGTTTTCTTGGCTATGCACCTTAGATACTTAACAAAGAATTATTGGAAAACAAAATACTCTATTTCTTTCCCAAGAATGAGACCTGCCGCAGGTGGCTTTCAAGCAGATTATTGCGTAAATGAAAAACAATTTGCTCAAATCATTTGGGCATTTAGGCTTTTTGATAACGATGTTGAAATAACAATGAGTACAAGAGAAAGACCTGAGATGAGAAATCATTTTGTTTCCCTTGGCATTACCTCAATGAGTGCAGGAAGTAAAACAGAGCCGGGAGGTTATTCTAATCCTGATGTAGAATTAGAACAATTCCACGTAAATGATGATAGAAGCGTAGAAGAAATGGAAAGAATGGTTCGCTCGCAAGGTTATGATGTAGTATTTAAAGATTGGGATAAAATTTTAAGTTAATGTTAAAGGAAAAGGATTTGTTGAGATATTCTCGTCAAATAGAGTTAGAGGGCTTTGGAGTCGAAGGACAAGAAAAGTTAAAGCAAGCAAAAGTCTTGATAGTCGGCCTTGGAGGCTTGGGAAGCATTGCAAGTCTTTTGCTTGTTGCCTCTGGCGTTGGAGTAATTGGCCTTATTGATAAAGATAAGGTTAGTTTGAGCAATCTTCACCGTCAAATTCTTTACAGAGAGTCGCAAATAGGGGAGGAAAAGGTTGAAAAAGCAAAGGAAAACCTTAGGGAAGTAAACAGCGATTGCAAGATAATTTGCTATAATGAGTTTTTGAGCAAAGAAAATGCCGAAAGAATTATCAAAGACTATGATATTGTGGTGGATTGTTGCGATAACTTTGCAACGCGTTATGTAATAAATGACGCTTGTCAAAGATTGAAAAAGCCTTTTGTTTATTCTGCTATTTCGGACTTTGAAGGGCAAGTCGCTTTGCTTAATTGCGAGGAAGATTCTGCAAATTACAGAACCCTTTTTCCGGAAGAAAACCTATTGAAAGAAGAGAGTAATAAAAACAAAGCAGTGATTGGAGTTTTACCCTCAATCACTGCCTCTATTGCCTCAAACGAAGTTATAAAGTTTTTAACCAATTACACCGATGTTTCTTTGAAAAACAAACTCCTAATCTTTAATGTCAAAAACTATAACTTTAATCTATTTGAGTTATAAGACGATTAAGCAACGCAATTCAAAGAAATAGAAAAGGAAAACACTCGTGAGTCAAAATAAAACAAAGACTCACGAGCGTTTTTCTTTGGTTAAATTAGTTAATATTTACACTAATTTATTTTTTTATATTCTTTTGTCGCTCCTTTACAACTTAACATAAGTTTTTTACTACTTATTTTCTTTATTTCAAAAGTACAACCATCTTCTCCGAAAAACTCTGTATTTCTAAAAATAGTTATAGTAAAAGATTCTTCTCCTATTGGATATACAAAAGAGCAAGGGATATAACTATCATGAATTTCAATAAGCCCCATACCTTCTTCAAGGAAAGAAATATATTTTATAAGACCGAGAGTCTCTTGAGCATCAACAACGTAGTCATCTGAATGATAATTAGGATCATACGAATTATAGCATTCCTCCCAAGTACCTATAAGTTCATTCTCATTTACAACTATAGTTCCTTCGCAAGAAGAAAAAGTTGTTAATGTTATTATTGATAAAAATAATAACGACATAATTTTAATTGTTCTTTTCATTTCTTTAATTTTTTATTTTTTTATTTTTTACTTTATTTTCCCAAGTCCCAAATGGCGATTAACTAATTTCTTTCTTGACTTCAAGGCATAAAAAAACGTGGGACTTTTTTCTTATCGTTTTTCTGAGGTCCTGAACTACCTAATCTGTCAAATAAGAAAAGCCCACGAAGATGATTCGTGAGCGTTTACTGCTTTACTAAGATGTGTTTTAATGAAATTGTCCAGATTTCAGAAAATCAAGTATAAGCAAAAACGCTTTTATATGTCGTATTAAAAATAACTAA
>Ga0233366_1000501_pt1 | contig 13045 bp, 20 predicted proteins | sample ElkDunMinimDraft_23_FD_191536 | JGI IMG/M metagenome (GOLD analysis project Ga0233366, IMG submission 191536) | Fecal eukaryotic communites from dung pellets of Tule Elk in California, USA - Elk Dung C4 | ecosystem: Host-associated > Mammals > Digestive system > Large intestine > Fecal | place...
GTCTGCCTTACAGTGGCATGCCCGAGGCAGACAGCCTCAAGCACCCGCAACAATCTTACCGACACCGATAAGAAAACGCTATTTTTTATTGCCAGAACCTTCTGCCCAGGCTAATGTATCCGCGTCAGAACGGCGCAATGCGCTCGCCTGAGATACGTTTACTTGTCATTGGTGGCAACAGATAACGGCAATTGTTGTTTCTGTTTGTTTCCTTCAAAAACCCCGGACCGTCAATCCGGGGTTTTTGTTTGTTATCCCCAGCGGCAAATCGAATACACCACCAGCGCCACCGCCATTGCGATTCCTGCCGTTGTAAATGCCTCAGGCCAGGTCATCGTAAAACATCCTCCACACCAACCAGTCCGTTCTGCTTCAGATATTCCATCGCCTTATCAGGTAGATTGCTTGATTTATTGACGCTTTTTAACGAACTGGCTAATCGCTTAACCAACATTGTTAATTCGTTAACCTGTTTTCCGGATGCTTGTGGATTGTCAGTTTTACCAGAAGTGGCGGTACAGTCGGCGTTCCCACTCTTCTCCTCCTGCGACGGTTTTGCTGCAATCTGACTGGCATGTTTGTTAATGGTAACGATCAGCTCTTGCTCAGCCTCATCAAGACAATCACTGATACCTCGCCTGTCACCGTCAAAATCATCGAAATCGGCGCGAACCTTGGCAAACTTCAGGATTGCAGACAACACCTCACCAGGAATTACCGGAGAGTTGGTTGACGTTTCCGAGATTTTCCGAAAATTATTGGTTGACGAATCCTTGTTTTCCCGAAAGCTTCCTGACTGAAGCATGGCTTCGCGGCAATCGTTCCATCCTTCAGCATAATCACTATACGCAAGAGGCCAACCTCTTATGTATTCACGCGGCAACTTATCAGGCACTACCAGCGCTGGCGATGCTGCATAAAGTGGTGTTATTTCTGCCCGAAAGTCACCTACTTTATGCAGTCGCACCCACCGTTTGGCTTCTGCTTTGTCAGAATACATAGCGGTGAACGTATTATATTCATGGTCAATTTGCGTGAAGGTTGCCTTCCACGCCACCGGCTCAGCTTCCAGCGATGCCAGTGCAATTTTGAATAACTCACCCTCTATCCGTGCCATCCCTGAATTGGGGTGACATTTCGTAATCGCTATTTTTAATTTGGCCTCTTCGATTAATTGTTCTTTGGTTAATTCAGCCATTTTTCATTACCGCCCTTTCGGGCGGCCTCCTGATGTTTTGAGGGTGCAGAAATCCCTCCGGTTAAGGATTTAATAAAATTCACTTCTGATTTAAATTTTTCAGTGTTTTGTTGTCAGGTGGTTTATCGCCTTTATGCTTCAGCCTTATTTCTCAGCCATACACAAACAGGACCATCTTCAGTGTCATGAATGGAACCAATGAACCAGCCTTCACCTTCCGGGCGCTCCGGTTTCCAGGAGGCAATATCGGGACCATCTGCGTCCAGATTAAAATCATCTTCATCCATAGTTCTGATGGTCCATTGAAGATTATTTTCCTCCATCCATGCGTTAAACTCTTCCGTTGAAATATGTTCTCTACCATCACAGAAATTTTCATATTCAGGATGCGTCCAGCAGCCATATGCATCACGTTCTACCGGCGTTTCTTTGATTTCGTTCATAACATTAACTCCATTAAAATAATGAAAAACAAATTAACCACACCACTACAACCGATGCTATTAACACCCTGATTGCAAACAGTGGACTGATATGTCGAAAAGGATTTTCCCAGATAATAAAAGCCGCTGCCAGAAATGCACTGATCAGGAATACAATAACAAACAGCTCAATTTTGATTATCCAGAACATATTCACTACATCGCCTTCTGTAAAATAACCGCATGCCCCAGCTTCTCCGCCAGTGCCAGTTCTGCCTTAGCACCTGCCGACCGCTGCCAGCCATTCAGCATATAAATCGCATCCACGCAACGTATCATCGCCATGCAGATATCCATGTACTGCAACTGAGTCAGGCCGTCCGGAAGTACTGCCGGATTTAAGACTGTGTGCCCCTCCCGTTTCAGTTCCTCTTCTGCCTTGTGGAACGCCTCACGGTTGAAATTTTTATACCCGGTCATAGGACCGGCGATATAAACCCTCACCCTCACTCCATCACCTCCTGAAAATTACCCCGATAGAACGCCAGTACACGTTGCATTGATTCGCTGTTACGGCATTCCCGACAAATTATGTTCATGTCTCTGTCGTAGCGACGGATTTCACCATCAGGTAACTTCCGGACCAGTGCCGGGTCAGCTTTCTTCGGAGTTTTACACCACGCCTGATACGCCTGTTCTGATACAAAAACACCGTATTTACCGGATATGTACAAATCACCACAAGCAACCACATCCACAAGACAACGTCTGACCGTATGCCAACCCGCCCCCGTTGCCCTCTCCAGTTGCGACATCGTCATGCGTTTGTTCCTGTGTACCAGCCCGATAATTCGTGCCTTCAGTTCTTCCCGCTGTTCAGGTGTAAAAACGCTTGCCATGAGTCCTCCTGAAATTACTTCACAACCCTTAAATGACTGACATTTGAACGCCAGCTCTCCCAGTTAAAATTCACCCAGCGACCACCGTTCATGGTCATGCGGTCCATCACGCGCTCACCAAGCAGCGTATTCATTGCCGTATGGTTCAGGTTCGTCAGCATCCCGACGCTGTGCATCGAGGCTGTTCTGCGATCGACTATCTGGTTCAGTGTGACCTGTTCGTTACGCGTATCCCGCTGCATACCAATTTCATCCAGGACAAGCAGGTCAACTTCACACAACCCCTGCAAAAATTTTTCGCCCGAGTTTTTGTTGTCGTAGTTGCCGTGTAACGCCAGCATCACATCCGCCACCGTCACCACAATCACGCTGCGACCTTTCGCCAGAAGATGGTTGCCAATGGCTGCTGCCAGATGATTCTTTCCGGTACCCGGCTTACCGCTGAACACGAAATTTGTGCATCCGGTCATCATTTCTTCCGCGATGGATTTTGCCTGGCTCAGCGCGTGGCGTTGGCCATCGTTCTTCACCTGGTAATTCGCAAACGAACACTTCTGGTGCAACAGTTGGATACCGGAACGCTTCATAATTTTCTCCACCCGGATCTGGCGATTCTGGCGGTTAATTTCCTCACTACGCTTTCGCCCTTCTGCAAGCTGCCACTCTCGCCACTCGTCCACTGTCCGGTACGGCGCGGTTACATGCTGCGGGGCCAGCTTACGGATGCGTTCAAGAACACCACCTGCCGCAATATTTTTCATAACCCGTTACCCCCTGAATCCCGGCGGAATTTCGGTGTCCGGTTCAGAAATGTGATTCACACAACGCTGGTTGTTCGTGCCGCTTACCGGGAGCAACCAGGGGTTTTCAAAATTCCGGTCCGGTCCAAAAAACGTCGTCGCTCGCTGAACAAATTCCGTTCCCGCTTTCCCGGTAGCAGCCAGGTATCTTGTGTAACGCCTCACACCATCCAGCATGGCCTCTGGTGGCACCCCCTCGCGCAATCTGGCCTTCCAGGCACTGAATGCGGATTTCTTCGGGTTTGCCCCGGCACGCAACGGGTATTCCCGCCAGACCTGTTCGAACACATCCGGATAATCCACTCGTCCCACAGGCCGCCCGGTGTTTTCCGGGACTACCCGATCGGCTTCCCGCTGAATGGCGGAATCGGCTTCAGGCTGCTGCAGTTGGTGTGATTGCTCCGACCCTGCGGTCATCGCCTGCTGCACAGCGCCCGAATCGGCTTTCAGCGCATACGCCGAATCGGCTTCCGGTGTCGTGCCTGCTGGCTGACCAGAATTTACGGTCTGAACATCCCCTGCCTGGTTCATGGTGTTTTTTTCGCCATGAACCATAGTGTTTTTGTCCTGTTCCTGTTCTTTCTCCTGCTCCTGTTCTTGGCTTCGAAGCCCCTTAAAAGCCCCTTCGAAGCCCCTTACCGAATTTCGGCTATTATTCCGCCTCACATCCAGATGGAAATCCGTTTTATATCTGTCGTAAAACGCTGACAGAAAAGCGTTTTCAGGTAATGATGCATACTCATTCCTGACACCTGCACAACGGTTATCGCCGGGCTTCAACGTTTCCCCAACCTGCCAGGCTGCCATTTCATGGACCCAGACCATCTCTTCATCATGGTCATAGCTACAAAAACCAGCTTCAACAGCCCTTTTAAGCCCCTTTGAAGCCCCTTCCAGACCAAGCCCGGTTTCATGAGCAAGGTATAAAACTGGCAGGTAATACAAACCCAGCATATTTGCGTGAGGGGATGTCATCAGGTAAAAAGCAACAACTTGCGCTTCTGCACCCGCCTTTCTAAGTTCTCTCCCCGTTTCTCCCAGCCAGAATCGCGGAGAAACTTTTGCGTAATCACGCATGGCTACCTCATCTGGTGCCGAACCTTCCTCCGGATATAATCTGTGGTTCCCAATCGACAGAACCAGAGGAGGTTCGACATGTATTTTTTGAAAAGCCTTTATCAGGCTCATGTATTAAATGTTGCAGCAACAAACCGCTGGTGTAACAGCCCCGAAATGCTCCCGGATTACAGAGCCTGGCTGCGCGCCGAAACATACCTTCGTCTCGACATATTGATTAGCGAACTTCAAAAAGAGACTGCATCCATTCATAACCTTCAGGGTATCGACGCTGTTCGCATTCTGGTATCGCGCCATAGTGCTCTCTCAATAATTGAAGTGCGTCATCTCTCTTTTTCTGAACTGATTTTCTTGCTTCAACCAGCTCTGGAATCAGCGAATATCCCACAGGAAGTGATCCAATACCCACCTCATGTTGACGAGCAGTTACAAGATGTGCCATACAACCAGCGTGCTGGATTGACTCCCTGCTCAGAGGCTGAATGGGATCACTCTCTGCTGAAGAAATACCAAGATTTGTATAATCCTCAATAAGCCCGGCACACGCTTCTGCATCAGCCAGCTTTATTCTGGTTTCCTTGCGCTGTTCTCTGGCTGACAAACGCCAGAGCAGCGCATTAGCTTTATGTATCAACCACTCTGCCAGCTCCACATCAGATAAACCGCCACGCCAGATGTGCGGACTGTTTTCGTAAACGCTCAGTGTCAATTTTTTGTCATTACTCATATTTATTACCCAATTAATGCACAGCCAGAGTGTTTCCTGCCGGGCCACCACGATTCATCTGGTTGAAACCAGCAATCGCCACTGCGACAAAATCATCAGCGTCTCTCACCAGTCGTTCCCGCGTCTCCACCAGTTCCCGAAACCAGGCTGAACTGTGGCTGCGCATTCGGGCCACCAGCAGAGGTGGCATTGCTTTTTCGATCGCTGGTAACAACGCCTGAATTTTTTCAACAGCATCAGGGGTGTCTTTCTCTACCCAGCGGAAAATTTTCTGGGTATTACGAGCCAGGGCTTCCGGATGGCTGTCGTCATACAGTTCAGGGAACGTCATACCCAATTCGAAATACGCTTTGGTAATTTTCGCAGCCGGTACTTTTTCGCCGTCCGGATGCGCCCAGGCATTCATCGCCATGCGGATGTGTTCATGCCTGATTTTCATGAATCAACTCCGGTTCATCTTGTGTGTTAGCCTTACATCCAACAGATAAACCGTCGGTTGGATCCGGGTATAAATCCGGCCGTAATTCATGAGGAGTCACCCCAGTTGCAAGGTAAATTTGACGGACCCGTTCCCCTGTCGGCACCCGTCCATTGTATTCATTTGCCCATTTGTGTATTTGAGACGGCCAGGCCCCTATCGCGCGCCCTAGTGGGCGAATACCACCGGCAATCTTTATTGCTTTGTCCAAAGCAGTCATACAACCTCCACGTCAATTAAACACAACAATTGTTCACCAAAAAAGAACATAAGTCAACACCCTGAGGAATTGTTAGTGTTCACTGAACGGTTATAATTGCCAAATGGATATGAGAAAAAAGCAATACGACACCCCGCTGGCGGAGAGATTAGATGCGATCTCGCAACAGCATCATTTAAGCGGTTCAGATTTAGCGCGCATCGCTGGAGTGGGCCGTTCGTCAGTTAATGCCTGGAAAAAGAGAGGGACAATCAGCAAAGATTCCGCGGCCAAAATAGCGGAAGCCACAAATGTTTCCCTTTCCTGGCTACTGACGGGAAAGGAGGATACGAGCAGGGAAGTGCTTGATGATGATGAGAAAGCCCTGCTTGACGTTTACAGAAACCTACCTCCTGTAGAACGCAGAAATATGCTTGCAGCTTTTCAAATGCGACTTCAAAAATTGACTGAATTTTACTCGGAATACGTTGATCCGATAACACGTCAAAAATAATTCTTTATTTTACAAAATCATACCGCCGGAAGGCGGTTTTTTTTTACCTTTATGGATTCATTGTGTTGACATATGTTCATCTAAATAGAACAATGTATTCCATCAAAGCACAGCGGTGCGACAGGTCTTAGTTCCGCTACCCCGGCGTTAAGGGGAAATGAGGTCAACATGGATACTATCGATCTTGGCAACAACGAATCTCTGGTATACGGCGTGTTTCCCAACCAGGACGGCACATTCACCGCGATGACGTATACCAAAAGCAAAACATTTAAAACCGAAGCTGGCGCGCGTCGCTGGTTAGCCAGAAGCACTGACTGATGAGGTTGACGATGGAATTTAAAGATTTACCTCCAGACACTCAGAAAATCGCCGCAGAAACACTGAAATCTCTCATTTTGGACGGGGGGACAGAAAAGGTAGAGCCAGCTAAAAAACTGGCTCAAGAAATCAGAGAAGCCTTTATTGCTCTTTATCAGTCTTCTCCATAGCGGCTTGTTTTTCTTCTTTTAATATATTGCGAATTGTAATAACTGAATTAGCCGCCTCTGAAGGGGATGACATTTTGCCAGCCCGAATTAACTCAACTGTTAAGTTCAAAGCTGCAACAGATGGATAGGTAAATGGGTTAATTAACTTGTCTGACATTTTATCCTCCATTGAGGTTCTGGGTTAAAAATGGAGACCAACACGCTGCCACATGTGGTCGTGCGCCGGACACGGATAAGAATCCGGCACTGACAGTTTACTGAAAGGATATATCCCTGAAAAGTCAGGGCATAACGCGAAAGCGCACGGCGAAGTTCGTCTCACTGTACGGTGTCGTTAAATTTAATTCGACCGTGCGCTTCCGGTTGTGGCACTCCGCGAAATGGCGCGGCGGTAAGTATGGCGGGGTTATTCCTTACCCCCATTGGTAGCACCGGGTTGTCAGGTTGACCATACGCCTGAGTGACAACCCCGCTACAACACTCCATGTTGATTTGTACCTTTGGCGGCATCAGTTTCATTGCTGGCTGATGTCCGCCCTTTTTAAAGTGAATTTTGTGATGCGGTGAATGCGGCTAAGCGCACGCGGAACAGTTAAAAGCGTATTAAAGCATCTGTGTTATGGGTGGATTCTCTGTATCCGGCGTTAATTGTTAACTGGTTAACGTCACCTGGAGGCACCAGGCACCGCATCACAAAATTCATTGTTGAGGACGCGATAATGGAAACATTATTACCAAACGTTAATACGTCTGAAGGTTGTTTTGAAATTGGTGTCAGTATCAGTAACCCTGCATTTACTGAAGATGCCATTAATAAGAGAAAACACGAACGGGAGTTATTAAATCAAATATGCATTGTTTCAATGCTGGCCCGTTTACGTCTGATGCAAAAAGGATACTGGCAATGAATACAGCATTCGCACTCGTTCTGACAGTTTTTCTTAATACAGGCGAACCACTTGACCTTATTGTTGATATACGTGACTCAATGGAAGAATGCATGGCTGCCGCAGATGAACAGAAAATTCCCGGTAACTGTTATCCGGTCGATAAAGTTATTCACCAGGATAATAACGAAATCCCGGCAGGACTTAAAACAGCGCCGTAATTGATATTCGGTTTCATTTTTATATGTCAGCAATGACAGGGATTTGTTCACCCTTAAATCTGTAATGAGGTTTATCAATGAGCACTGATAAAGAAGAATTTGCATTATATTGTGAAGCAAAAAATGACAAAGTCAGAAAACGCCTTGGAATTAAAGGTGGTTTTTACTGGACTACAGCAAAAAAATTATCTGTTGCCATCTCCCGCTGCATTACCGCAATGGATGACAACGATTATGATGAAGACGACTTTAAAAAACCCGTCCGCGTCCATTTACCCGTTGTGAATGACCTTCCTCCGGAAGGCGTGTTTGATACCGAATTCTGCAACCGATACGAAAAAGGCGGGGAAGATGGTATCACAATGGTACTTATCGCGCCCTCGCCCTCTGTTCAGGATAAACCAGCCAGCACTGACAATACCAACGTCAACGGCGAAGACATGGCTGAGATTGAGGAGAACATGCTCCTGCCGGTTTCAGGTCAGGAACTGCCCATTCGCTGGCTTGCTCAACACGGCAGCGAAAAACCAGTAACGCACGTTTCGCGGGGCGAACTGCGCGCATTACATAACGCACAGGATGAAAAACTTCCCGCCGTTACCGCGCTGGCCATCTCAAATAAAGCAGCGCAACTCGAACCGCTGGAGATTCGCGATCTCCACAAACTGGTGCGAGACACTGACAAAGTTTTCCCCGCCCCCGTAAATTCGGACCTGGGACTGATAACCTCTTTTATCGAAGCATACCTGGACGCCGACTACACCGATCGCGGTCTGCTGACAAAAGAGTGGATGAAAGGAAATCGTGTTTCGCGTATCACCCGCACGGCTTCCGGTGCTAATGCCGGTGGCGGGAACAAAACCGATCGCAATCCGAATTTAGTACACACCTTCGATACGCTGGATGTGGAGATTGCAGCAGCCACACTTCCGATGGATTTTAATATTTATGAAATTCCGGGCAGCGTTTATCGTCGCGCAAAAGAAATCGTCCTGAAAAGAGAAAGTCCGTTCAAAGAATGGTCCGCAGCACTTCGCGCAACCCCGGGTATTCTGGATTATTCCCGCGCCGCGAATTTTGCACTTATCCGGAGCGCTCACCCTGAACTTTATCTCTACCCGGGACGCCTTCAGGAGTATATCAACGCCCACTTAACGGAGACTGATCACGAGAACCCCAGCAAAGAAACTCTCGCTGCTGCACGACATACACCGGAAAAAGATATCCTGGAAGAAGTTAACCGCGAACTGGCTGCTGAACGCGAAACAGAAGAAGAAAAAAATAATGAGGAAAAATCACAACCGTCTGACGCAATGGCAGATGAACAGGCAACGACTGAAGCAATGGGACAGGATACAACTGAACATCGCCAGGACACACAATCGCTGGATACTCAGGCACAGATAAATCCGGTTAATCAGGTAAAAGTTACCGCTGGCGAAGTAAACAAAATTATGCAGGCAGCCAATATCAACCAGCCTGATGCCGACAAAATACTGGCAGTCCATCGCGGTGAGTTCGTTGACGGAATTAGCGACCCGAATGATCCGAAATGGGTTAAGGGGATTGAAACCCGCGATTCTGTGAACCAGAACCAGCCCGAATCGGAACAAAACGACCAGAAAGCGGAACAAAACAGCCCAAATGCGTTACAAAACAGCCCAAATGCGTTACAAAACGAGCCAGAAACGAAACAGCCTGAACCAGAAGAGCAACAAGAACCGGAAAAAGTCTGCACCACCTGCGGTCAGACCGGCGGCGGCAACTGTCCTGACTGTGGCGCGGTGATGGGCGACGCAACATACCAGGAAACATTCGATGACGAGAATCAGGTTGAAGTTCGGGAAGACGATTCGGAGGAAATGGAAGGCGCTGAACATCCACACAAGGAGAATGCTGGCAGCGCTCAGGACCACGCCAGCGATAGTGAAACTGGCGAGACGGCAAATCCCTTAATTGCGGTGAACGGTCATCACGTTATCACATCCACCAGCAGAGTATGGAATCACCTGTCGGTCGACCTTGAAACCATGGGAAAAAATCCCGATGCCCCGATTATCTCAATAGGTGCAATATTTTTCGATCCGCAAACCGGAGATATGGGGCCGGAATTTAGTAAGACCATCGATATAGATACTGCTGGCGGAGTCATTGATCGTGACACCATTAAGTGGTGGCTTAAGCAATCACGTGAGGCGCAATCTGCCATTCTGACCGACGAAATCCCGTTAGATGATGCACTGCTGCAATTGCGGGAATTTATAGATGAAAACTCCGGTGGATTTTTTGTTCAGGTCTGGGGAAATGGAGCCAGCTTCGACAACGTGATTTTACGCCGTTCATACGTACGACAGGAGATCCCCTGCCCGTGGCGCTACCACAACGATCGCGATGTACGCACAATCGTTGAGCTGGGGAAAGCCATAGACTTCGATGCCAGAACGGCTATTCCATTCGAAGGTGAGCGCCATAATGCACTTGATGACGCCCGTTACCAGGCAAAATACGTTTCAGCTATCTGGCAAAAACTGATCCCGAATCAGGCTGATTTTTAATGTTCAACTGTCGCCAGTTGTAGTTGGTATTCTGCAACTGGCGCGTTCCGGAGTGATAGCCATGAGCGAACAGTACCTGATAACGCTCGACGAGTGGAAACCCAAACGGTTCAGTCTCCCAATAACAAACACTACCCTGGTGAAATACGGAAAACTAGGATACATCGTTCCAAGACCACAAAAAATTCGTGGGCGTTGGCTGATAGATCGCCGGGCAGTATTTGTTGGACCTGGTGAAACGGGAATTGCGCCGGAAATTCATACTGGCGATGATGATGCACTGAAGGAGATTTTAACTCATGTCACCGAGGCCACGAAAAAACAGCACTGACGTAGCCGGACTTTACGAAAAATTTGATCGCAGAACTGGCAGAGTTTACTACCAGTATAAAAACCCTGTGACTGGAAAATTTCACGGGCTCGGAACAGACAAAGGTAAGGCAGAAAAAATCGCTTCCACAGCCAATCAGCGAATAGCTGCAGCAGAGGCTGAATATTTCATGCGCAAAATTGATGAAAGTCCGTCAGCAACAAAGCGTCGGGGTATCAGATTAAAGGCATGGGTTGATCGATATCTGAAAATACAGGACACGCGACTGAAAAATGGAGATATTGCAGCTACAACTCACAAAGAAAAAGCCCGAATGGCTGCATACCTGGTTTCCCGTCTGGGAAACCACCCATTGAAAGAACTGGAAGTAAGAGACTTTGCATTAATACTGGATGAGTGGCTGGATAAAGACATGGTCAGCACAGCGAGAGTAAATCGTGGATTATGGGTTGATATTTATAAAGAAGCACAGCATGCAGGGGAAGTTCCTCCTGGATGGAATCCTCCGGAGGCTACCCGTAAACCGATCCCTAAAGTAACCAGAGCCAGGCTCACCCTGGAAGACTGGCAAAAAATTTACAACGCAACGCCTGAAAAACACTTTATCCGTAACGCAATGCTTCTTGCGATTGTTACTGGTCAGCGCCGTGATGACATTTGCCACATGCGTTTTTCAGATGTGTGGAACGAACACTTGCATATCACCCAGGGAAAAACCGGAATGCGTCTGGCGTTACCGCTTACACTACGCTGTGATGCCATTGGGATAACGTTAAAAGAAGTTATTGATGGGTGCCGAGACAGAATATTAAGTCCATATCTAATCCATAGTCGGCACCAGAAACAACCAAAGCCGATGAGTAAAGACAACCTGAGCGACTACTTTGCCAAAGCACGGGATCTGGCTGGGATAACTCCACCAGCAGGAAAAACTCCGCCAACATTTCATGAACAACGCTCCCTGTCAGAACGACTGTACCGCGCGCAGGGTATTGATACAAAAACATTACTGGGACATAAAGTCCAGGCAACCACCGATCGTTATAACGATACTCGTGGTCAGGAATGGGTTAAATTGGTTGTTTGACGAAGTAAATACAGCTGAAAAATGTTGATATTGCTTTGCTAGTGTAAAAACCCCGGCATCAACCGGGGTTCGGAGACTAATCTTGATCAGGTTCCTGCTTAGAATAATGTTTTCCAACAATAAATGCCGTAACCAATGCAACAAGATCTATTGAAACGAGAGTTCCGGCAAGAACTGTCTCCCCCATGACGCCAAAGACAGTGGCAGCTAAGATGATCAATATTGCCAACCAAAAAGCCTTTGTTTGACCATCTCTGGCAATATCAATGCTATCAGCCACTGTTTTATGGCGATGAGCCTGCTCTTTTTCGGTCAACTCAACAAGTCGATTTGCAAGCCCAGGCACCAGTTGATCATACTTTTTAAGCATTGAAGGTGGCGGAATAGGCCCCTGAAAATGCTGGCAAACAATAGCCCGCACCTGCGGACTATCCAAAACCCTGTTTAAGACCTCTGGATTTTCGATTACTCGAGAAACCAGTTCATTATCCTTTTGTTCTTCACAAGTGAGTTTGGTGTTCTCACTTTCTTTTTGATCTGGCATTGTTCAGCTTTTCAACGTTAACGGATACCATTGCTTTTTGGAAATCGCCTCTGATAGCCGCAGCATCCTGACGCAAAGCGGAAACTGGATTCGCTGGCATACCATTTGCTGAAACGACCGTCGGGCTCAGGGCTATAACCGAACCAATGGCTTGTAACAAAGCCACACTTTTACGCTTCATAGTCACTCCTGAGTTCAATGGGATTCAAAACGGATTCAAAACGGATTCAAAACGGATTCAAAGTGAATCTTGATAGCTAATTCTAATACCACATTATGTGGTTTTTCAACACGAAGAAATCACATCAAAAATCTCATTCGGAAAGCGATATGGGTAAACAAACTGGAATACTTTTCTGTCCTAGTAAGCTCACCCATGTATAAAAATGCTGTAAAATGCGTGGTCCTGTTTTGGGGAAAAGTTTTGGAGAGATTTTGGAGAAAGGAAAAAATTGAATAAATTCAAAATCCTGAAAGTGTCCCGCCTTATGAATAAAAAGGTGGAACTCGAATGATCGGTCGACTGCTTCGCGGCGGTTTTATGACCGCTATCTACGCGTACCTGTATATCCCAATCATTATTTTGATTGTGAACTCCTTTAACAGCTCGCGCTT
>Ga0233366_1000502_pt1 | contig 13025 bp, 7 predicted proteins | sample ElkDunMinimDraft_23_FD_191536 | JGI IMG/M metagenome (GOLD analysis project Ga0233366, IMG submission 191536) | Fecal eukaryotic communites from dung pellets of Tule Elk in California, USA - Elk Dung C4 | ecosystem: Host-associated > Mammals > Digestive system > Large intestine > Fecal | place...
GATTTGTTGGATCTGCTTCAAAATAATCATTTAGCACAAAAGTATTAGCGGCATTGTCTAATCGTGCCATAATATCGTGTCCAAGTCCACTTCCTACGGTGTTTATTGCAATCTCATCGCTGATTATTGCATATAATTTAGGATTTTCGTCTGTTATTCCTCCGTTTACAAAGTTTGTGTCGTTGATATAAAGTCTTATATGAGGGCGCGTTTCTTCTATAACAACGCTTGTGTCTATTCCTCCAATGATAAATTCATCGCAATAGCCTGCTGCGTCTGTTTTATCGGTTTGTGCGTAATAACTTAACTTTCCTTTACCATAATTATAGGCTATGTCTTTTGGAATTGTTAGGGTATAGGTGAATTTTCCGTTTTCTACGGTTGTGATGCCTTTATGTAATATGTTTTTTTGTTGTTCAAATTCTATGTCGGTGTTTAGTCCTTCGTTGTCAAGTGTGTAATAATTACTTGCTTTGTCCAAAAGAGTGATTTCTATCTTGCCGTTAAAGTCTTGAATAACATTGTTTGTGTGATCGGTTACCTCGCCTTCTATTGTCATTTGTGAAAGGGCTTTGATTGTGTCAAGACTTGTTTGATTCAATTCTTTATTATTGATTTTTGTTGTGTGAATATTATATTCTGGAAGGTCAATTCTAAGGGCAGGGTCGCCAAATAAACCGAAACTTCTTTCTTCTACAACAAGCATTGTGGCGTTTTTGGCGTGCATAAACATCTCTCCGAAAGTTAAACCTTTGTTGTTCTCTTTTATTACTGCAAAGCGATGTAGATTTGTGTTGATTTCGTTTCGTGAAGGAATCTTTCGTGAGGCTGAAATCAAGGCTATGCCACCTCCGTTTTCAGAAGAGAGAATAAACTCGCCTGCTGATTGTTTGTCTGTCATATCAAAACGAGTAAATTCGCAGGTTGAGGTTATCACAATAGGCAAGGAATAATAGTTATCCCAACTTGTTATGTCGGTTATTGTGATTAGTCTTTCGCTTGAAAGGTGATCTTCTGACCCGTGCCCAACATAGTTAAACAATAGACAACCTTTCTTCATTCTTTGATTGATTGCTTTTGAAGCATCAGGGTATGTTGCTCCCGAAGAAGAAGAGTATTGTTTGTAAGCATCGGAATATATCTTTTCTACATTGAGAATAGGATTTGTTTCTTTGATTTCGTAGTAGATTGTTTCGGCATTGTCAATAAAATAGCGTTCTCCCCAAGTGTCTGCATCGTCTGCGGTAAGGGTTATGTTGTTTCTCCAACTTCCAAGTCGTCCTTCTGCAAGGTCTTGCTTTGTTATGTATCTTCTACATTTATCTAAAATCAAGTTTGCCTCAGCAGTGTTGTTGCAAGTGATACGTCCAATTCCTATTTTTAAAGTATCGTTTATTGCTCCTTTTGAATAAGGAGAAAGATAACCTATTACGTCATCTGTTGTGTAAGATGTGCCAGCGTCAATTATTGAGTTTTGTGATTGATATGTAGGAATAAAGTTGTTGTTTGCTCCTAATATGTTTTTATTGTCAAAAGTGCCATCTCCGAATAAAAGAATATTTTTTGGAGCCTTGCCTTGTGAAGAATATTTGTTGTAAAGCATTCGTGCAAGTTCTCTTATTGCGAGAAAATCCTTTGTGCCTGATGAAAATTCGTTATAAACCTGTGTGGTAGTTGCTACATTAACTGTGATTCCGTCATATTCCCTATGTAGTTGTGCAAGACTGTCGGCTTGTTCTTTAAATTCGGGAGCGGTAACTATTATAAAATCTGTTGCAGGCCAAGAGTGAAGATTTTGATTCTCTACCTTGCCTTTTAAAATAGGAGTTGGAAATGAGGTAGAAGAGAAAATATAAAGTGTTCTTAAAGTGTCGTTTGGAACAATTAGTCTTAATTCGTTATTTTCTGTTCTTTCAAAATCGCCGATTGAATATATGTCGTTTTGATTTGTTACGTCCCAAATTTTTATGTTGTTTGTTCTTACGTTTTCTACTATATAGCAAGTTTTTTGCTCTGCTTTGGTACTTTGGGTAGAATAAAATTTCAGTGCAGAGTTGTTAAACCTAAGTTTTTTTGTGTAATTGATCAAGAGATAGTCTAATCTACCTTTATCAACATTACTATTGCCACTAAATTGTAAAACAAGGGTAGGGGATTCTGAGGAAATATTTGCTGAAAACTCTTTTGTGGAAAGTTGAGCAGCATAATCATCGTGCTTAGACGAAATATTTACCTGCCCAATTTCTGTTCCGTTAATCTTACAAGAGAAACTAACAGGATTAGAACTTTCATTAGCCAAGCAAAGTGTTATCTTAGCAGGGTAACCGAAAGAAATGCCTTGCAGATTTAAAGGAAAAGAGTTTTGATTTGAGGAAATAGAAAAACTTTCTCCAAACCAATTTCTTCCAGAGCCTAAAAGATTAACTAATTCTCTTTTGTGAAGAAAGAAATCTTTTGCAAATTTGCTCTCTTCTGCATTTTCATTGTTGAGTTGCTGCCTTTCGGTAATTCTTTTCTTTTCTCCGATTTCGGGGTCAAAAGTAATAAAATAAGTTGCTACATCAGAATAAGGGTGAGAAGTGAAATAAAAATTTTGATTTGTTTTGTCGTATTCGTATTTCATTGTGGATTTTGCGTAAAACAAAACATATTTTTCTTGTTTGTTTACAAAAATCGCTTTTTCTGTTAAGTCTGATTGTGTGTATTTGCTATTTGTATCGCTGATTGCACCTTCGCAACTGCCAAATATTGATAAATTGTCAAAATTTATTTCCTCTTCTTCTACTCCCAAAGTAAGAAAATCGTTGTAAGTTAATTTATAAATATTGTTTGAAGGAATATTTATACTAAACCAATTTCCCGAAGAAAGAACTGATGAATCAGGATAATTTATTGTTTGTGCCGCACAAAATCCTGTTTGAAAAATTATTGCTAAAATTAAAATAAATCTTTTCATAACTATTATAACATTATTTTTGCGGTTTTATTGTTTGCCGCGGCTTTATTGTGGAAAATGTTTTAACATGTTCTTTTTTATTTTTAATTTTTTCTTAATATTATTTTATTATTATTATATTATTGTGTCTCTCACAGATACTGTTGAGTCTCCCACAGATACTGTTGAGTCTCTCACAGAGACTATTAAAGCATAGAAAGAATTGTTTTTTTCTTTGCTTTATTTTAATGTAACAAAGAAATATTTTTTAAAATCTTTAACTTTGTGAAACATAATGCTATTTTGTCAGTATAATAGGAACAGAAAGTGATGAAAAAAATAAAAAAAAATGCAGAAACTTTCTCTATTTGCATTTTTTTTTGTAATATTGCCAACTCAAATTAGGCTAATTTTATAGTAAAAAACGAAGAATAATTATAAGAAATATGAAGAAAAGAATATTGTCTCTTGTGGTTGCTTTGGTGTTTGCTTGTTCTTTTGCACAAGCCCAAGATCCACATTTTTCGCAATTCTATGCTAATCCACTATATACAAATCCTGCATTAGCTGGTTCAGCAGTTTGTCCAAGAGTTGCTTTGTCTTACAGAGATCAATGGCCAACTTTGGGAGCGTTTAAAACGTTTTCTGCAAGTTATGATCAGTATTTTGATGCTCTTGCAGGTGGTGTGGGATTTACTATAATGAGTGATATGCAAAGCGATTATTATCGTACAAATGTTGCTTCGTTAATTTATTCTTTACGTTTGAAATTAACTAATGATATTTTCCTTAACTTAGCAGCACAAGCAAGTGTAACAAATAGAAGTTTAGATTGGGATCAACTTGCTTTTCCTGATATGATTGATCCAAGATATGGATTTATTTATTCTACAATGGCGGCTCGTCCAGAAGAATTATCTCACACTTATGTTGATTTCGGAGCAGCCTTTGTTTTGTATGGAGAAAATTGGTACATAGGTGGAGCGGCAAATAACTTGACACGACCAAATGATGGTTTTATTTCTTATAATAGAATCCCTATGCGATTCACCGCAAATGGAGGTATAAAACTTAATTTGAGTAGAGATAAAAGAAGAACAAATGCTTTCTTTGGTGCTCCTATTATTTCGCCAAACATAATTTATAGTTATCAAGGTAAATTCCAAATGTTGAATTATGGATTGTATTTAGATTGGAGTCCATTTATTGTTGGAACTTGGTATAGACAATCAATAGGCTTTGATAATTCTGATGCGTTGGTGTTATTGTTTGGATTGCAACACGAAAACATTAAGATAGGTTATAGTTATGATATAACAGTTTCTAAATTGTCTAATGCGTCAGGAGGTGCACACGAAATTTCACTTGGAATGCAACTTCCTTGTCCAGAAAAACGTAAGAAAATAAAAGCAATTAAGTGTCCATCATTTTAATTGAAGAAAAAAATAGAAATAATTTAAAATTTAAGATATGAATAAGGCATTTATCAGTAAATTAGTTCTTTGTTTTGGAATTATTGTATTGTTAGCAAATTGTAAAGGTTCAAATCAATCTGCTACAACAGGTTGGGATTATGATAATCCTGAATGGGGTGGATTTGAATCTGCAAAAGGTGAAGACCAAATGACTCCTCCGGGAATGGTATTTATCGAAGGTGGTTCGTTTGTAATGGGACAAACTACCGATAATGTAAGATATGAATGGCATAACCAACCTAAGAGAGTTACAGTTTCGTCTTTCTATATGGACGAGTGTGAAGTAACAAACTTGGATTATAGAGAATATCTTTATTGGTTAAATAGAGTTTACGGAAACGATTATCCAGAAGTATATCAAAAGGCTTTGCCAGACACATTGGTTTGGAGATCAAAATTAAGTTATAATGAACCAATGGTAGATTATTATTTCCGTCATTCTTCTTGGGCAGACTATCCTGTTGTTGGTGTTAGTTGGTTACAAGCTAATGAATATTGCTCATGGAGAACAGATAGAGTAAACGAAAAGATACTTGTAGATGCAGGATACTTGGAAATGATGGATGATCAACAATCTGGCGAAAACGTTTTCACAACAGATGCATATTATGCTGGTCAATATGAAGGTATTGTTGGTGAAGAAATGGAAGATTTGAATCCAAATGGAGAAGGATTTAGAAAAGTGAAAATGGAAGATGGTATTTTGTTGCCACGTTTCCGACTCCCAACTGAAGCAGAATGGGAATATGCTGCATTATCTTTGGTTGGAAACACAGTAGAGGAAAGAATAGTTGAAAGAAGAATTTATCCTTGGAACGGACATATCGTAAGAACTGCAGAAAAGAAATATTACGGACAAATGATGGCTAACTTCAAACGTAGTAGAGGTGATGCAATGGGAGTTGCAAGTGCTTTGAATGACCATTGGGAATACACTGCTCCTGTAATGTTCTATTTCCCTAACGATTATGGTTTATATAATATGGCAGGTAATGTTGCAGAATGGGTAATGGACGTATATAGAGTTAGCACAGGCGTGGATTCGAAAGGTATTAACCCTTATAGAGGTAACGTTTATATGACTAAGGTTACTGATTCAGATGGAATGATAGCTGAAAAAGACTCTTTGGGTAGAATTTCTTATAGAGCAGTTACTGTAGAAGAAAACATAAATAGAAGAAACTATCGTCAATCAGATAATATCAACTACTTAGATGGAGACTTGGCTTCTCAATTGCGTGATTCTTGGAAAACAGAAAATTCAGAAGGCGAAGAAGGTGGCGAATATGAAGAAGAAAGCGGAGAAGAAGGTGCAGAAATGGCTACAACAAGTGAGACTAAAGATATGTATGCTTACGAAAAAACTTCTATGGTTGATGATAAATCCCGCGTAGTAAAAGGAGGCTCTTGGAAAGATAGAGCATTCTATCTAAGTCCTGGTCAAAGAAGATTCTTAGATCAAGCACAAGCAACTGATTGGATAGGATTCCGTTGTGCAATGGACCGAATGGGTTCAAGAGAATTATAATGCGATTATTAGCATAAGGAAATAATAAGAAATCCCTTCCTTTCTGAGGAAAGGGATTTTCTTTTTTTATCTTTAAAAGGTTATGATTGTAAAGAAAATAGAAGAAATCCTAAATCACTTTGAAAAAAAACAATTCTCTCCTGTGTATTTACTAACGGGAGAGGAGAATTATTATATAGATTTGTTAGCTTCAAAGTTTGAAGAAGAAATCTTAGATGAAAGTGAAAAGGATTTTAATTTTACAACTCTTTACGGATTGGAGACAAATGCTAAGGAAATTTGTTCTTTTGTAAAGCAATATCCTATGATGAGTGAAAAAAGACTCATTATTGTAAAAGAATTTCAACAACTTGACAAAAAAGAATTATCTCCTCTTAGTGTTTATATTGAAAAACCTTTGACTTCTACAATTTTAGTACTCGTAAATAAAAATAAAACAGTAGATAAAAAATTCTTAGATAAGGTAAATAAATCAGGGACAGTTTTTGAGAGTGCAAAACTCTATGATAATAAGGTGATTCCTTGGATAGATAATTATGTGAGAAGTAAAAATTTTAAAATAGAAGTTTCTGCAACAAATCTAATTTTTGAATATCTTGGCAATAATCTTCAAAAAATTGCAAATGAAATTGATAAGATGTCTATTAACTTGGTTGCAGGAAGTCAAATTACTCTTTCCGATGTTGCAAATCATATAGGCGTAAACAAAGACTATAATGTGTTTGAACTGCAAAATGCAATAGGAAAATTACAGCATACTAAAATAAACACAATCGTTAATCACTTGCTTGCAAATACTAATGAAAATCCTATTCAAGCAATGTTGCCAAATTTATTTGCTTATTTTGTGAAAATAGCGATTGTTTCGCAACTCAAAGACAAATCAAATGAAAGTATAGCCTCAGCAATAGGAGTATCACCCTACTTTGCAAAGGATTATCTCTATGCTTCACAGTATTATTCCTTAGAAAAAATTTATCAAAACTTAGAATTGATTAAAGAATATGACTTAAAAACAAAAGGATTAGGTTCAAATTTTGACAATAATGAATTATTTAAAGAATTGATATTTAAACTTACTCATTAAAAAATAAAATTAGGAATGAAGAAAGTACTCGTTTTAATTTTTACAATAATAACAACAATGGTTTCTGCCCAAACAGGATCTATTAGAGGATTCGTTTATGACAAAGAAACGGGAGAGCCGATGATGCTAACCAATGTTGTTTTAGAAAATACTTTAATAGGAACAACCACAGACGTAAATGGATACTTTGTTTTGTCTAAAATAAAAACAGGGGATTATAATATAAAAGTAACACTCCTTGGATACGAAACTTATATTGCTCCAATAAAAATTGAAAAAAATAAAGTGCTTGCTTTAAAGATAGATTTATCACCATCTGCTACTGAATTGCAAACAGTAGAAATTCAAGGAAAACAAGAAGTTGCAAGAACAGAGAGTCAAGTCTCAATAGAAAAAATCACTTCTAAAGATATACAACAAATGCCTTCAATAGGAGGACAAGCGGATTTGGCTCAATACATACAAGTCTTACCAGGAGTTGTTTTTTCTGGTGACCAAGGAGGACAACTCTATATTAGAGGTGGCTCTGCTATTCATAACAAAGTTTTGCTTGATGGAATGGTGGTTTACAACCCTTTTCACTCAATAGGATTGTTCTCAGTATTTGAAACAGACATAATAAGAAATGCAGATATTTACACAGGAGGTTTCTCGGCTCAATATGGGGGAAGAATTTCTTCTGTTATGGACATTACAACCAAAGATGGAAACAAAAAACATTTTAGTGGAAAGTTAGCAGCCTCTACTTTTGGAGCAAATCTCTTATTAGAAGGTCCGTTATTGAAAAAGAAGGATTACTCACTTTCTTACATACTTTCGGCAAAGAACTCTTATCTCTCAAAAACCTCAACTTCAATCTATTCTTATATGAATAAAGAATTACCATACGACTATTTTGATCTTTATGGTAAACTAACTCTTGCCACAGACAATGGAAGTAAAATCAATTTCTTTGGATTAAACTTTTCTGATAAAGTAAATCAATACGAAGCCATAGCAGATTTTAATTGGGTTAATCGTGCTTTTGGAACAAACTTCCTTTTGATTCCAGGAACCTCCTCAGCATTAGTAGAAGGTGTTGTTGCATATTCTGATTATACTATGAATATGAGAGAAACTACTACAAATCAAAACCAAATGAGTAATATAGGAGGGTTTAATGTAGGATTGTCTGTTACAAACTTCTTTGGAGATGATAGATTGAAATACGGAATGGAAATGGAAGGCAATACAACACGAACAGCTTATAAAATAAATGATACAATCACAGATTACTCAACAGAAATCGGTCTTTATGCAATTTATAAACTACTTTATCGTAGCATACTTTTAGAACCAAGTTTGCGTCTTAACTATTATGCTTCACTTGGTAACATTTTCTTAGAACCAAGACTTTCTGCAAAATGGAATATTACTAAAAAATTTCGTTTAAAATTAGCCACAGGAGTTTATTCTCAAACATTTCTTGACACAAAGAGTGATAGAGATATCGTAAACCTTTTCACAGGATATATGACTGTTAATCCTGATTTGAATATTGTTGGTTCTTTTCGAGGAGAAGATTTAAGTACTTATGTGCAAAAGTCGAACCATTTTATATTTGGAGCGGAATATGATATATTACGCAACTTTAATCTTAACGTTGAGTTGTATTACAAAACAATGTCTAATTTAACTTCTGTAAATAGAGAAAGGTTATATGCCGATGACCCAGAACACAGCGATAAACCAGAATATCAAAGAAAAGAATACACAGTTGAAAACGGAAAAGCATACGGAGCAGATTTTTCTTTAAAATATGATGATGGCAGACTTTATGTTTGGACAATATACTCGCTTGGAAAAGTAATAAGAGAAGGAGAAATGCAAACCTATTCACCACATTACGATCGCAGACACAATGTTAATGTATTGATTAACTATCAAATGGGACAAAGTCGTGATTTTGAAATATCATTGCGTTGGAATTATGGTAGCGGATTCCCATATTCCCCAACCGCTTCAATGGTTGAAATGCTTGATTTCTCAAATGGCATAAATTCTGACTATATTTCTCAAAACGGAACGCTTACAACAATCTACGGAGAACTTAATTCAGAACGCTTACCAAACTATCATCGTTTGGATTTGTCTGCAAAGAAAAGATTTGACATAGGAAAACGTTCCATTTTAGAAATAAATCTAAGCGTAACCAACGTTTACAATCGAAATAACTTATTCTATTGGAACAGAATCACATCTCAAAGAGTAGATCAACTTCCAATAATGCCTTCACTTGGTATAACATATACTTTTTAGAGAGAAATAAATTATGCAAAGCAATAGAAAATCAATTATAGCCTATGTTTCCATAATATTCTCAATGATATTTTGGGGCATAAGTTTTGTTTGGACAAAAGAACTTTTAAATGCAAATTTTCCTGTCTTTCTAATCCTAACAATAAGACTTGCAATAGCATCGCTTCTTATGTTTTCTGTCTTTAAATTGATGGGAAAATTAGAACGAATTGAAAAAACAGACTTGCCAAAGTTCTTTTTACTTGCTTTGTTTGAACCTTTCTTATATTTTATTGGTGAAAATTTCAGTATGCACTTTGTTGATGCAAGTTTTGCTGCTATAATGATAGCCTTATTACCGATAGTAAATCCCATAGCCTTACACATATTCAACAAAGACAAAATAGGTTGGAACTTACTCTTTGGAGCAGTAATTTCTGTTATAGGAATAATGATAATGAGCATAAATCCAGAGGGGGAAATCAAAATCTCGTGGCAAGGAACTTTGCTTTTGCTTTTAGCAGTCTTTGCAGGTTCGGGATATAGCGTAATTCTTTCACGCCTAATCAATAAATACAACCCAATAACCATTACAACAACCCAAAACATCGTAGGAATACTCTATTTCTTACCATGTTTGTTAATTTTTGATTTAGACAAAATTTCCTCAGTCGTTTGGACAAAAGACGCAATACTTAGTTTAGTCTTTTTAGCAATCTTTTGTTCAGCAGGAGCCTTTATGTTATACTCATATAGTGCAAAATTATTATCAGTAATCAAAGTAAGTATATTTACAAATGCAATACCCGTAGTAACAATTATTGTTGCCATAATTTTAGGTCAAGAACTATTTTCTTTTCTCAAAGTTTTAGGAATTTTAATCGTTGTTTCGGGATTATTACTCAGTCAATTTGGATTTAAAAAAAGAAGAAAGATATGAAAGTTAAAGTAGGAATGATACAAATGTCTTGTCAAAAAGACAAGCAAGCCAACATTGAAAAAACAATAACAAATATACGTCAAGCCGCTCAACAAGGAGCCAATATTATTTGTTTACAAGAATTGTTTGCATCGCTTTATTTCTGTGATGTAGAAGACTATGAAAACTTTAAATTAGCAGAAGAAATTCCAGGAAGTACAACAAAAATTCTTTCCGACTTAGCAAAAGAATTAGGAGTAGTTATCATAGCTTCATTATTTGAAAAAAGAATGAAAGGACTCTATCACAATACAGTAGCAGTGCTTGATGCAGACGGAGAATACTTAGGAAAATACAGAAAAATGCATATTCCAGACGATCCGGGTTATTATGAAAAATTCTATTTCACACCAGGAGACTTAGGATACAAAGTATTCCAAACAAAATTCGGTAACATCGGCGTTTTAATCTGTTGGGATCAATGGTATCCAGAAGCAAGTAGAATCACAGCCCTTAAAGGAGCAGACATTCTCTTCTATCCAACAGCAATAGGTTGGGATATATCACAAGATGAAGCCACAAACAAAGAACAATACGAAGCATGGCAATGTATTCAACGCTCTCACGCAGTAGCAAATGGAGTTCACACAGTTTCTGTTAATAGAGTAGGGCAAGAAGGCAATATGAAATTTTGGGGAGGAAGTTTTATTTCAAATCCATTCGGCACATTGCTTCATAAATCCTCTCATACCGAAGAAGAAATCACAGTTGTAGAGATAGAAACCGAACAAACAGATCACTATCGCATACATTGGCCATACCTAAGAGACAGAAGAATTGACTCTTATCAAGAAATAACAAAACGTTGCATTGATTAACAAAAACCAATAAACTAAAAATGAAAACACCAAAAGACTTAGGATTTGTATTTCCTGCTGAATGGGCAAAACACGAAAGCACATGGCTGAGTTATCCTCACAATGAAAATTCTTGGCCTGATAAAATAGAAACAATATTCCCTTCATACAATCAATTTATTGCTGAACTCTCCAAAGGCGAAAAAGTAAATATAAATGTCTTGGACCAAAAAATGCAAGACACAGTTTTTGCTCAGTTACAAGAAATAGGAACAAAAATGGAGAATATACACTTTCATCAATTCCGAACAAATGATGCTTGGTGTAGAGACCACGGTCCTGCCTTTGTTTTAAAGGAAAATCAAAAAGCAATAGTAAATTGGGACTACAATGCTTGGGGAGGCAAATACCCTTGTGAATTAGACAATCAAATTCCTTTGCAAATAGCAAAACATTTAGAGTTAGAAGTTTTCCATCCACACATAATAATGGAAGGAGGCTCTATTGACGTAAACGGAAAAGGTAGTTTGCTGACAACAACCGCTTGTTTATTGAATGAAAACCGCAATCCAAGTCTTTCACAAGCCGAAATAGAAGAAAAACTCTGCAATTACTACAATGTAGATAACGTAATATGGTTAGCAGACGGCATAGAGGGTGATGACACTGACGGACATGTTGATGATATTACACGTTTCGTAAAAGCCGATACAGTAATTACTGCAATAGAAAAGAATAAAAATGATGAAAACTACACTCCGCTACAAGAAAATCTAAAACTTCTAAAACAAGCTCGCTTGGAAAATGGAAAACAATTAGAGATTATCGAGTTGCCTATGCCAAATCCTGTTATATGGGAAGAACAACGCTTGCCAGCATCATACGCTAATTTCTATATATCTAATTATGCGGTAATCGTTCCTTTATATAAATGCCCACAAGACCAAGAGGCTATGGATATTCTTAGCAAAATCTTTACAGATCGCAAAGTCATAGGCATAGATTCAACAGATATTATATGGGGATTAGGTAGTTTTCATTGCCTTTCTCAACAAGAACCTGCATTATAAAACAATTACAAAAATATGAGAAAGATATTATCAGTTTTAATCGCCGTTTTATTTTCAAATATCGCCTTTTCACAATCGGTTTTCAATCTTTGTGTTGAAATAAATTACGATTCAATATTTTCTTTGGACGGAAAATTTTTCGCAGTCAAACAAAATGGGAAGTGGGGCGTAGTAAAAGACAAAAAACAAATTGTTCCTTGTCAATATGACGGCATAGACGCTTTGGGAGATGGCGTAATATCATTCATTTCCAATAATAAAATAGGTTTTGTTGATACCTTAGGTAAAGTTCTTATAGAACCGATTTATCCGGTTGAAAAACAAACTTATAGAGAAGATAAATCACAAATCAATATCTTTGATAACGGAGCATGTCTTGTAGAAGTAGATGGTCGCTATCAGTTAATTAACAAACAAAATCAGCAAATAATTTCACAAGAATACGAAATCACTTCAAGAATTGGCGATGCAGTTGCAATCAAAAAGGACGGAAAATTTGGTATAGCAAACTCTAAGGGAAAGATTGTGCTATATCCTCAATATCTTGATATCTCTGTTTTGATTGAAAGCAAACTTTATTCCTACAAACAAATCACAACTTCGGGTATGCCAATGTTTGGCTTAATCAATGGAAAAGGTGAGATAATTTCTCCTGCAACTTATGCTGATTTCGGAGTATATAACGGCAAGGAAGCAACCTATGTCAAAGCCTATACAGAGCAAGGAGGACAAGCACTAATGAATGATGAAGGAAAAATAATAGTTCCTCCAATCTATCAAGTGATTCTGCCAACCGTTTTGCCTGATTACTTTGCAATAACTCAAAACTTAGAACAAGGAATCATAGGAAAAGACAGCGTAATCTATGTTCCGCCTG
>Ga0233366_1000504_pt1 | contig 13000 bp, 5 predicted proteins | sample ElkDunMinimDraft_23_FD_191536 | JGI IMG/M metagenome (GOLD analysis project Ga0233366, IMG submission 191536) | Fecal eukaryotic communites from dung pellets of Tule Elk in California, USA - Elk Dung C4 | ecosystem: Host-associated > Mammals > Digestive system > Large intestine > Fecal | place...
CTGGTGTGCGTGCCCAAATGCTCATGCAGCACAGCAAACCACCAATCAACCATAACTTCCTCATATCTCTAAACACTAATCACTAAACACTAAACACTAAACCTTCATATATATCGATGCCAAGTTTCTTGCTTTTTCATTCAAATCCAACCCATAGCCAATGATAAATGCGGGTGGAATAGCCAGTCCATAGTATTGTGGCTTCACGTCCTCATAACGCAGCGATTCGGGCTTGTACAAGAACGATGTCAATGCCACCGACTTAGCACCCATTTCGCGCAACTCATTCATAAACGCATGCATCGTAATGCCGGTGTCCACAATATCCTCTATCACAATCACATCCCTGCCTTTCACATCCACTTGCAGCGGAATCAGCATATTCACTTTGCCTGTCGTTTCTGTTCCTTCATACGATTTCATACGAACGAATGTAATCTCACATGGCAAACTGATGTGCTTCATCAAATCAGACGCATACATAAATGCGCCATTCAACACGCACACAAACAGCGGCTCACGTCCTGCGTAATCCGCATTGATTTCATTGGCAATGCGTGTAACTTCTTGCTCTATTTTGGCTGCGGAAATGCTTTCCTCAAAACACAAACCTTCGTACTCTAACATAAGACTAAAATGCGTTTGAAATTCAATAATCAAAAATCGCCACAAAGGTACAACAAAAAATGCAAATATGCAAGACTAATTGTCTTATTTTTTCATTTTATTGTGATGAACTAGGTATTGGTTAGTTGTTCCAATAATGCCATATGCAAAATAAAATAATTATTCTTTCAAATTATTTAACGTGATTCGTTTGGCATACTTTTTGTCATGTTTAATATAGTAAAATATTAGGCTCAAAATGAGAAAAATTAGAATAATATTGCTGTTATTGACAGTTACGACTGCAATAATGGCACAGAAAACATTGTCAGGTACCATCCTTTCTAAGACGGATGGTGGTCCGATAGAAATGGCAACAGTCCGCCTCTTTGCTTACAACGGAGCGGATTCAACTCTTGTGCAAGGAGCACAGACTGATGATGATGGATTGTTTATTCTTAGCAATATACGTGCTGGTAAATATCGACTTATTGTATCTTCGGTAGGATATAATGAGCATAGCCAGTGGGTTGAGATGAAACAGTCTGACTTAGATCTCCCTGCTATCCGACTCGTAGAGCAGGTGCAAGAGCTCGCAGAAGTAAGTGTGCAGGGTAGGGCAGCCGAAATGACTGTTAAGGGTGATACTATTGAGTATAATACCGCTGCCTATCAAGTTAGCGAAACTGCTACTGTGGAGGAACTGCTCAAGAAGATGAACGGTGTGGAAGTGGATAAAGAGGGTAATGTGACTATCAATGGCGAGGAAATCAAAGGCGTGCGTATTGACGGCAAGAAATTCTTTGGCGACGATGTGCAGACTGCCACCAAGAATATCCCAGCCGATATGATTGAGAAGATACAAGTGATTGACGAGAAGAGCGAAATGGCTAAACTGACTGGGTTTGAGGACGATGAAACGGAGCGAATCATCAATCTCAGTCTGAAGAAAAACCGCAAGAAAGGTGTATTTGGCAACTACTCGGGTGCATTGGGCGCAGACATGGTGACGGATGATGGCGGTTGGTTTGACTATGGCAATTCTGCTTATGGTGATACGGATGCTGCGCGTATGAAGCACTTTGTTGAGAATGATGCGCGCTATAATGCCAATATCTTCACCAACTTGCTCCTCGGCGAAAGCCAAACGACCATTGTGGCTGGTGCTAACAATACCAATGAGATTCGCTCACGCCGCGGACGCGGATGGTTCGGCGGACAAAATGCTGGTATCACAGCATCGGAGAACTTGGGCGTGAACACCAATATTGATTTGACAGGACAGCTGGAGAAGAAAGATGATAAGACAGAGTTTCTTTTGGGTGGCGATGCGACTATCAATCATTCGGTGAATGACACGCGCACCCAATCGCAGAAAGAGAGTTATAGCGAGGAGGCAACCTATATTGACCAAGACTCTACCAACAAAATCACTCGCGCGTGGGACGCACAAATGCGTCTGGAGATGGAGTATCAGATAGACTCCATGAATAAGATTATTCTGCGCCCTCAAATCAGCTACTCCAACTCGCGCTATGCGCAGACGAATGATTATACCTATGAGCGCGATTCGGTGCTTATCAATGATGGTTATCAAAATCAAAAGAGTCTGCAAGAGGAGATTTCTGCCTCCATGCGTGCGACTTACAACCATAAGTTCGCAAAGCCAGGTCGTGCACTGACGATGCGAGCTAACTTCACCTTCAAGAATACTGAAAAGAGTGATACTACCTATGCGTTTGACTACCTAACAAGCGCTGCGTTAGTGGACCAAAATACATTCTCAACCAACGATGCTTTTAGCTATTCGCTGCGTACATCGTTTGTGGAACCAATTTATGGCAAGAATCATTTTATCGAAACCGTACTCTCGCTGTCGGGTAGCAATCGCAACTCGGTGAAAGACCAATACTCTATGTTGGACGGAGCATATCAGTACGATAGCGTGTATTCCAATGCGCTCAGCAACAATATGTACACCGAGCAGTTGGAGTTGAACTATCGTTGGGTGAGCGAGAAGATTGACTTGACAGCCGGTGCGCGTGTGCTGGCTACGCAGACTTATTCCAAGACCTACTATGGCGGTATCCTCGCGCGCGATACCTTATATAATAGATGGAACTGGTCGCCAAACGTGCGTTTCCGCTATAAGTTCGGTCAGAAGGAGTTTGCCCGTATCGTCTATCGCGGGCGTGTCAATCAGCCGACTATCCAGCAGATGGAGCCCGTGCGTAACAACTCCGATGCGATGAACGAGACAGTAGGTAACTTGGGACTGAACCCAGCCTTCAGCCACAATATCTTTGCGATGTATTCGAAGTTCAATCAGGAGAAGTTCTCCAGCATGATGGTGGGTATGAATGCTAACCTCACGCAAGATGCGCTGACCAATAATACCATTTATGATAAGACGGGTAAGCGTTATATGCAAACGGTCAATGCGGAGATGATTCCATGGTATGTGGGGGCGCACTTCATGAGCAATACGCCATTCTGCAAGAAGATGTTTCAGTTCCACTCGCGCACGGCGGTTAGTTATAACCAACGCGTGGCGTATGTGCTTCGTGAACAGGAGGCGGATGAGATTACAGCACTGATAGCGGCGGATCAATTGCCTTTGGGTGATGCGTCAAAGACGGGTAATTTCCGTATGAGTAGCGACCTCACACTCCGCTTTACCCATAAGATAGTGGACATAGGTGTGAAGAATACGAATGTCTATTCGCTGACACACAACTCGCTCAATAAGAAGAATATCAGCCATATAGGTGATTGGATTATCTCGGGTGATGTGACATTCCATTTGCCAAAGTCATGGAATATCGCTACGGATGTGAGTTACACCTCACGCCATGGATACCAGGGTTTGACCGATGTAAACGAACTGATATGGAACTTCTCGCTGGATAAGACATGGGCTAATTCGACCTTGACCCTCAAGGTGTACGATCTCTTGAACGACAAAAAGAACATCGTGCAAACGGTCAACGAGACCAGCGTTAGTTACCAGAAATTCAATACTCTGCCTACGTACTTTATGCTGACTTACACCTACAAACTCAACCGTATGGGCGGTTTGCAGGCTAAAGGACATGCGGCATGGCAACAGCAGATGTACGAGAATGGCGGTCGTCCACCAATGGGACCACGCCGTTAGAAAACGGCGATAGCGTTAAGCTAAATATAGTTTGATATTCTTTTCTTTTAGCCTGGTGGCATAGCCAGCAGGTACATTCTTGTCAGTGACGATTGCTGTAATTTTTTCTGCATCAGCAATATGGCAAAAACTACGTTTGTTAAATTTGGAACTATCAAACACTGCAATCACCTCACTCGCTTGGGAAATCATAGCTTGATTGAGAATAGCTTCCTCCATATTTGGAGTCGATATGCCATTCTCAAACGAGAATGAATCAACACCAATAAATAGCTTGTAATTGGTAAAGTGACCAAGATCTTTTAAGGCTATCGGACCAATTGTTGAGTGGCTGTTAATGCGCACATGACCGCCTAATAGTACTACCGTAAAACGCTTGTATTTCGTCAACTCTTCTGCGATATTGAGGGCATTTGTTACAATGCTTAAGTCAGTAAATTTATCCAAATTCTTGGCTATCTCCATAGTCGTAGTACCACTGTCCAGCAGAATGTGATCACCATTTTTGATCAATGTGGTAGCCAGTTTACCTATGCGCTCTTTCTCGTGAAAGTTAAACATGCTCTTTCGTGAAATTGCGGTATCTTCGTTAAGATTTTCTATCGGACGACGAATCGCTCCGCCACGAGTACGAACGAGTAGGTTGCGATTTTGCAGATTTGTTAGATCTTTACGAATAGTTACTTCGGAAATACCTAATGTTTTGCTTAATTTGGTAACTGACACTTCATTTTCTTTATCTAATAGTGTCAAAATCATAGCTCTACGCTCTTGGGCAGAAGAATGGAAATCCGTTTTCATGATGTTTCGATTTGATTGATGCAGCAAAATTACGAAACATTTTCGTAACTAACAAATCTAAAACCTAATTTTCTAATTTCGAAATGTATCGAAATATATTTTTAAGGGGTGGTACTATGCGTATTCTGTAGAAAATCAGTTGATTATGCTGAATGTTTTGGTTTTTATGTTTTACAACATACTTTTTGTGTTTTTACTTTGTAAAACTTATGACTAACTTTGCAAACCAAAATATAAAAAAATGACCAAATGAAACGTTTTGTTTTTGCTTTATTGTGGCTTTGTAGTTGCGTGGCTATTTCCAATGCTGCAAATGTGTATGTGACTACTACGGGTGTAGATGCTCAAGATGGACTGTCTTGGGCAACAGCTAAATCGTCTATCCAAGCTGCTGTGGATGTGGCTACGGATGGAGATACCGTTTTTATTGCGGAAGGTGTGTACAATCAAGTTGTCAAGGTGAAAAAATCGGTACATATCTTCGGTGGTTATGTTGCGACTACTGGTGAACGCAATCCAGAGTTATACCATACAATTTTGGATGGTACCAATCTAAATGCCACGCTGCTTACGCAATCTTCGGCGTTTAAGGATACTACTTATTTCGATGGATTGATATTGCAGAATGCTTCTCATACCTCTGCAGGCGGTGCGGTAGTTCTCAAGGCGAAAGGTGTGTTGCGCAATGCTACCATTCGCAATTGCTATACCGAAGGCAATGCGGGTGGTGTGTCCAATGCAGGTGGCGTAGTTTCTTGCTGTATTATCGAATTGTGTGAGGCCATTGGTTCGGGTGGCGCAGTGCATAATATGGGCGGTGTGGTTGAGAATACAATTATCCGTGGTTGCAAGGGCAACTATGCTGCCATTCGCAACGAAAGTCAAGGCATTGTCCGTAACTGCTTGTTGCACAACAATGAACCATCCAATTCCGCTTGGCCTAATTCAGGAGGTATCTATAATCCTTCGGGTGTGGTCTATAACAATACCATTGTATGCAACTACGGTAGCCAGTATGCGGGTATTCATAGCGATAATATTGCATACAATAACCTGCTATGGAATAACCAGTCCGAGGAAGGCTTTGCTGATCCAGCTAACTTCGTTTCAGGTGAAAATACCAAGAATGGTTCTGGTTATAATGCGGGTGATTTTTATTTCGAAGCAGAGAACTTCACTGTAAAACTATCCCCTGAAAATACTGCTGCCAATGGTCCTCACTTCCTAGCACCTACTAATTTTGTTGGGGCACCTAAAAATGCAGCTGAGATTGCTGCCATGCGTGCGGCTAACTTTGCCATCACGGCCGAGTCTGCGGTAATCGACAAAGCCAAAGCGAATACCGACCTCGCATATGATATCGACCACAATCCTCGTCCGATCAACGCTCGTGCAGATATTGGCTGCTACGAATTTGACCCAAATGCCCCTGTCATTGATGTAACGGGCGTTAAGCTCAATATGGACACCTTGCATGTATATACTACCGATACGGCGCTCATTACTGCTATTATCATTCCCAATAAAGCGACCAATCGCCATGTCACATGGCATATTGCCGACACTACCATTGCTCAGGTAACGGAGCAAGGCGCTGTGATTGGTGTTCTCACTGGTCAAACCACCGTCACCGTTACAACCGAGCAAGGCAATTATTCTGCTTCTGCTATTGTGGTAGTAGAACCCAAACCAATCGTCATTATTCATCCGGAGGTACTCCTCGCGGATAGTTTATACACTATCGAGGATTATACCATACCTTCTTACATCCCATTTTGGGTAGCTAAGGAGGCAGCGCGTGATGATTCCACCGAGGTTAATTTGCAGACCTTGCGTGAGAAAATCACCCAGTTATTACCATACCAAATGCCATATAGCGTAGTCACCAATATCAATGGTGACCCCCGTACCCGTATGGCGTTCTGCTGGTTTACCAACGAACGTATGACTGATGGTGAGGTACAATTGATGCCTCTTTCTAGTGGTCTGGTACCTACCCATGATTCCTTCGTGCCTACTTCCACTGTCCCAGCCACTCCTACGGTCACACTTCCGCTCAATTATGCCACTTCATCTTCGGGCCTTCTGAAAGCTACCAAGATGAAACCAACGCAAGAATATACCTATGTTAGTCACAAAGCGATTGCAGAAGGACTCACACCTAATACCACATATGCGTATCGCGTTGGTGTGGATGGCTTCTGGAGCGAGATAGGAATCTTCACTACGGCCTCTGACAAGCAAGAGCCATTCTCTTTTATCTATATGACTGACTCTCATATCATGAACCAAGAGTATGTCGATGCGGCTCGCTTATGTGCTACTGCTGCGGCAGAGAATGTGTCCGAAGCCCGATTCTGTGTGTTCCCTGGCGACTTTGTAGAAACAGGCACCAATCGCAACTCTGAGTGGGAGTGGGAGCGTTGGTTTGACGAGGCAATGCGCCCTATCGTGCAACAGATGCCTATTGTGCCAACCGATGGCAACCACGATGATTCAGAGAATCTCAATTATAGCTATCACTTCCATACCGACAACCAGTTCAAGGAAAATGCCAAGGTCAAACCACAGTTTGATGGCACTACCTATTCTTTTATGTACGGCGATGTACTCTTCTTGGTGTATTCATTACAAGATTATTGGAAAGGAGCGTATAGTTTATCTGCTTGCACATCCACTTATCTTACCAACGATGTGGGCAATTGGTTCCGTGAGCAAGTAGAGGCTCATCCAGAGGCTAAATGGCGTGTGGCATTAGTCCATAAGAATATCTTCTCTGGTTCTGGACACCAAGAGGACGAGGAGACACCACTCTTCCGTGCTACCATGTTGCCTATCATGAAAGAATGTGAGATTGACCTCATGTTGCAAGGTCACGACCACTGCTACGAAGTCATTGGTCCTGTCAATCCTGATACTAAGACGCCTATCTTGAATGCCATCGAAGATCTTGAACCTACTATCTTGAGTGCATCTCGCAACAAAGGGGGCACTTTCACCGTGAATGATGGTACTTTGTACTTTATTGGTGCTACATGTGGTGCCAAACGGTATAATCCTAACTCTAAAGCAGTTATGGAGGCGGATTTGAGTAAACATAAGGTGGAGAATTACTATGACCTCTTTACGGGTTTGTTCTGCCAACCAGGTGCACCATCCTACTCGGTCTTCACTGTTGATGGTGATACCATTACGGTTAACTCCTATAGAATCTACAAAGGTAAAGCACCTGAGTTGTTCAATACCTTCACAATCAAACGCACCAAGGCGCATGGCAGTGGCGGCTTGATTGGACAAATGATTCAGGAGCAGGGCGCTGCCAAAGTGATTTACAATGGCCACATGTATATCCTGCGTGAGGATATTGCCTATAATGCACTTGGACAAGCGGTGGCTGAAGAGAATATATTGTCAAAATTATAATTAATATAGCGTTATGAAAAAGACTTTCTTTCTTTTTCTTCTTCTATTGAGTAGTTTTGTATATGTATTAGGCACTCAGGCTCCCATTACTACACCAGAAGACATTCTTTTGGCGGATACTATCCACATTGTTCCGGGTAATAATGCCCTTTACACTGCCGTCAATCAATCTAAGGCGCACGATGTGATTGTGTTATCCAATGGGCAATATGCCGAGGCAAATAAGATAGCAATCTCCCATCCATTGACTATCTGTGCTGCCCCAAGTGCCACCCCTATACTTCAAATGAAGAGTCGGATAGAAATCTCCGCCACCCTATGCCTTCAAGGAGTCTCGCTTGAGGCTATGGGTGCCGCAGAAGCCATCCGCATGGTGCCAGCGCCCAACTTGTACTCTCTTCGCCTTCGCAGTAGTACCATCAAGGGCTTTTCTTCCAAGACCATTCGCCTGTACAATACCGACCAATCAGCTGCCTATGTAGATTCTTTGATCATCGATGATTGTCTTTTCTTGCCTTCCGCAGGTCGTTGCCTCGAGGCGAGTGTGGCCAACAAGCAGGTGCAGCATCTGCTTATCAAGAATTCTACGTTTGATGGCGGTGCCAATGGAGTAGGGCGACTGATTTACTTCAATTCAGAAGAGGGTACTACCGTAGAATCGGCTACTATTGACCACTGCACGTTCTACAATGCGCAAGATACACGTGGTGTCTATCTTGGTAATATTGACGGAGCACAAGTGAGCAATTGTATCTTCATGAACCCCGAATACAATGCGGACTACAAGAGTTATTGCGTTTACGGAAAGAACACGTTGCTGACACATTCCATTTCGCGCAACGCGGACGCATACGTGCGTTCGGGCGCGCAATCTAATAATGTCTCTACGCAAGACCCATACTTTGTGGATGCTGCGAGTGGCAACTTCCAACTCTATAGCAACTCTCCTGCCACCACTATGGGTACAGATGGTACGCCCATTGGTGACCCTCGTTGGGGAGTGAGCTCCGATGTGGCAGATGTACCTGAAGGTCCTTACCAACCTTATAAGATGCCATACTCCATGTCTCCTACCACTTCTTCTGTAAAGCTGCTATGGCAAATGGCAGAGGAGACCAAACCGACTCCTGCTATTGTCTGGTATGGTACGGATAAGGAGAATCTCAAGGATAGTATTCTGACCGATAGTGGTTGGATGGTTACAGGCGAGGGGTATATGCATATCGTAGATATCACAGGTCTGTTACCCAACACCCGCTATTACTATCAAGTAGGCGATACCAAGCGCCGTTGCGAGATAGTCGGCTCTACCATGACCGCTCCTGAGGCGAGAACGGCTTACCGCATCTTTACCATCTCGGATATCCATGGCAATTCGTGCAAGAACTGGTCAAATATGCAGGATTTTATCTGCGCTTTAGATGCCAATATCGGTATCTTCAATGGCGACCATGTGTCGGACGTAGGTGCCGATCGCTTGTGGAATAGCTATTTCTTCACGCCTGGCGAGCAGTTCCTCTCGTGTACGCCTATTATGTCTTCGGCGGGCAACCACGAGACGGGTGTACCGAGCAACAAACGTTGGTCATCCTGCTACGACTACTTCTGGCAGTTCTCCCATGGCGAGAGCGAAGATAGTATCACAGACCCTCGTGGTGAAGCGTACTTCTCCTTCCCTTATGGCAATGCAGATATCGTAATCATCAATATCAATGGAGATGCTTCTTCTCCTGCGTTTTTGCCTGGCAGCAAGCAATATGAGTGGCTCGATCAAACACTCAATGCATCCACCGCACCTTGGATATTCATCTTCGGTCACGTAGGTATCTACACCTCGGGCTATCACGGTCAATGGTCAGCCGAGGCCAAGCAAGTTGCTCCGCTATTGGAGAAATATGCAGCAGCGGGCAAACGCATCATCTATTTCTGTGGCGACGACCATTCCTTCGAGCATCTCTACAAAGATGGTGTGCACTATGTGCGTCCTGGTTGTGGCCGCAACTCCAACTACAAGCAGCAGACTGGTATCATTGATGCGCAATACTCCATGTTCTACCGACAGATTTCATGCTTCTCTACGCTTGATATGGCTGCTGATGCAAGCAAGGTCATGCTTACGGCATACGATTCGGTAGGCAATCAGTTCTATCAGTATGAGTTTAAGCATGAAGGCGAACAGATTCAACCCAAAATCACCTTCACCGCCCCTCTCGCCGATGTAGAGGTAGGCGACTCGGTGATGCTACGCTATTTCCCGTTCGACCCACAGCAGAATAGCACCATTGCGTTCTACTACACCGATAAGGCGGAAGCCTCCGACGGTACGCTCATCCAAGCCAATATACCTGCGCAGGTCACGGCTCCTAAACAAATCTGTTGGCATACGCGCGACATATACCCCAAAGGCGATTATCATGTGTATGCGGTTATCAGCAATCAGGATATGGCAGATACCACCTTCCTACCTGCTACCATCAAGCTCGTGGAAGATACCATCGCTCCGCCTGCGCCTACTAATCTCGCTGGAAGTGTCCTAGACGGCAAGGTCGCGCTCACTTGGCACAACCCCAATCGCTTAGTCACAGTCAATACCCTCTTAGCAGATTTCTCCACCGATATGGCCACTTTCCAACCTGCCAACGAGGCAACAGCCACATCTCAATTGTCGATAGAGGATGGGGCGTTGCGTGTGGATTTTGATGTCACTCAGGCGTGGGCGACGACTTCGGCTGATTATGTGTTTGAGCAGCCCCAACTTGCCACTACTACCCCCTCTCTCTCCTTCCGTTTCAAAGGCAATGGTACATCCTCTGCGTTGCGCATCGTGGTAAAGAATATGACCAACAACCACGAGGACTGGTGGTACACCGAGCAGGTAACACTCTCTTCCACCGAATGGAATACCTACACGATTCATATCCCTTCTCTTTTGGCTTTTGATTGGTACACCAATTCCGATACCCAATGCCGTCTTGATGGCTTGGTGCGTATATGTTTTTGTGTCTCGCCTTCAACTCCCACTGCGGGTAGTTTTTGGTTAGACGATATCCTGTTGACGGGGCAAATCACTCCTGCCAAGGATTATACGCAGACGCTTATTCTTCGCCGTGAGGACCGTTTTGCCGCAGACCATACCGATGGACTAGAGGTCTATCGTGGCGATGGCGAGAGTTTTGTCGATCATTCGGCATCGCTATTCCAAAACTATTTCTACGCCGCTTTTGCTGCGGATGACAGAGGCAACTGGTCACAGCCTGCCGCCCCCGCCCAATGGCAATACATAGCTGACCTGCATACCGATGCTACGTCCACTCCCAATGCTACGCACCCCAAAAAGCTCTTACGCAACAATCAGTTGCTCATTCTGCGAGATAATCACTACTATAATCTGCTGGGGCAACTATTGCATTAAGTTGGATCTTCTTCTTTCTTCCTTTTCTTTTTACTCAACATGCTTTTTCGCAATATACGAAACGTTCCGAAAGTATGTGCGAAAATCTCCTATTTGTTTAATTGCTTGATTATCTGTTTGTTATATATCTCTTCTTAAAAACTATGTTTTATAACATAAAAATGCTGCTTTTTTATTCCGAAATAAAGTAGTACCTTTGTAGCGCTATTTGTGTACATACAGCTTAGCTGTATAGATTATTAGCAACGAAAACAAACAATCATAATTACTAATTTTTAAATGTTTACACAATGAAAAAAATCTTCTTTTTTCTTGCTGCGCTGATGCTCACTTTTACAGCGCATGCAACAATTGTTGAGTGTAATCCTGGTACCAATAACCTTGCTTGGTATCTCACCCAAGGTGATACGCTTGTATTGGCGGATGGTCTTTACGAGGAGGCTTACTCAATTGACTTTACCAAACCTGGTGTATGCGTTAAAGCAGCCGAGGGTGCAAAACCTGTTATTAAACTAACAGGTGAGTGGACTGTTCTTGATGTTCAAGCAACGACCACTTTTGATGGTATCACTTTTGATGCTGGCAATGTAGCTAAGTATTTGATTGCTACTACGGGTGTTAATCCTGGTACTTTGACCATCAACAATTGCGAGTTCTGCAATTGGACCTATTGGGCACTTTCTAACCAATTTGAGGTAACTGCTAGCATTGACTCTGTGATTATTAACAACACCCTCTTCCACGATGGTGCACAATCAGCCATCTCTTTCGGTAACAAGGCTCCAGAGGGTACACATGCTTGCAACTACTTCAAGATGACCAACTCTACCATCTACAATGTAGTATCTACTGAGTACGCTGGTATTGTACACGTAAGCTCAAATGGTGAGGCTACTGGTATGCAAAATACCATAATTATTGATCACGTTACTATGTATAATCTCGATGGTGCTGATTTGGGTATTATCGCTGCTCGCAAAACTTCTGATTTGACCATATCTAATACAATCATTGCTAACCCTGCTGAGGGTGAAAGAGCGTCTTATGTATATGGCGGTGTTGCTGAGAATGTTATTTACTACAATGTGTCACAAGATGGCGACCTTACTTATACTAACTGTTTGACCGACAACCCAATGTTCGTTGACGCAGCTAATGGTAACTTCGCACTCGCTGATGGCAGTCCTGCTCTTGGTGCAGGTACTGATGGTAGCAACCTCGGTGACCCACGTTGGAACGTAGTAGCTGAGCCAGAACCAACTACCGAGACTGTTTACTTCGTAAACGCTCTCAACTGGACAGGTACTATCAATGCTTACGCTTGGACTACCGATCCTAATGCTGCATGGCCAGGTGCTGCTGCAACCAAAGAGGCTGAGCAAATCGCTGGTTATGACGTATATTCTTACACAGCTGAGGCTGGTAAATATGCTAACGTTATCTTCAATGGCACAGGTGGTCAAACTGCTGACCTCGTTTGGACTGCTGGCAAGTATTATGTCCTCGATGGTTGGTACACCAAAGAGGAGGCAGAGGCTAAGCTTGCTACTCCTATCGTTGATGAGGTAGTTTACTTCGTTAACAACAAAAAGTGGAGCAAA
>Ga0233366_1000508_pt1 | contig 12920 bp, 5 predicted proteins | sample ElkDunMinimDraft_23_FD_191536 | JGI IMG/M metagenome (GOLD analysis project Ga0233366, IMG submission 191536) | Fecal eukaryotic communites from dung pellets of Tule Elk in California, USA - Elk Dung C4 | ecosystem: Host-associated > Mammals > Digestive system > Large intestine > Fecal | place...
CCCCCCCCTCCTTTTTTTTTCGAGTTCGTGGCGACATCGTGAAATAGACGGAGGCATGTACACGATCAAAAGGTTCGTTACAACTCTTATATCTAAGCAAGTGACGCTTTACGATACTAAAGGTATCCATCGTTACCCCAAGAGTGCTTGCTCTATCGTATGATATCTATCGCAACACTAAGAAGACACCACTCGCTTGTCCTGCCCCTCCTAAGACCACCACGAGAAAGATATACACTGTAAACGTTATGGGCTTGCAAAGCACAACCAGCTCTCCATTTGATACATGTACACGATCACGCTACCTCTCGATTCTTCAACCCAAAAAAATTGTACAGGTATAGTTATATATATATACATAGCTGTTCTGACAAGTATGTGTGTCCAAGATTTTAGTGGTCGCACCTGGGCCTTGTCCTGCTTTAGTCTAATTACTTCCGCTTGCAGACCCCATACACTTGTGAGCTTCCTACCTCAAAACGGAGCAGAAAGAGGGTACCGGCATCACATTACTACTTGGCCCCCTTCCCTCACTCATCCTGCTCTTGCTGTGCTAGCCTCAGCCTCTCGCCTTCTTCTGCTCCTCATGCAACTTCATCTGCAGCTCATAATGCTGCAATTCAGTTTCGGATTCGTCGCTCGCCTTCCCGCCGCCCTCCTCTCGGGGTTTATCAGTACCTGCTGCCACAGCTGCTTCTGAACGCACTACTCCATCGTCCAGCCTATCAGCAGCCGCAGCAGCGGCGGCGGCGGCCTGCTGGCTCTCTCTCTTCCACTTCATCAGAGTTCCCGCGAACAGTCCGAAGGCTACACCGGCATTGTGCGACACCACGTCGAAGATGTGCCCCCCAAACATCATGCCCGCCACATTTAGACCCATGAGCAAGCCGGCAAACACGAGGCCATGAATGCCCTCGGCAGGGTCGGGCGGTAGACCAAAGATCTTGAAGCGATCCATCGCGTGCGACCAAAAGTACGCGATGCCGATCGCGTAAAGACCGCCCGAAGCGCCCAGCGTCGATAGCGCCCAGTTGCTCCTCAAGACCGTCATCCAGTGCGTCGCCAGGAAGGCGAACGAGCCGCCCGAAAGGTAGGTGGCCAGGAAGGTGGCGCGGCCGACGTCCTCGTGCAGCGCATAGCCTACCCCGCCTAGGAAGACCATGTTCCAGAACATGTGTTTACCGAAGTGCTGATGCGACATGGGGGTCAGGATAAAGGCGAGGGGCCGGGGTACGGCGGGGACGACGATGAAGTACCGGTTCAGCACCCGCCACAAGGGGGGCAGCTTCCAGGCTCCCCAGACGAGCAGGTTGGCGCCGATGAGGGCACCGACAGTCAGGACGGAGGCGGGAATGTCGGGGATCAGGCGGTCTTCGGGCAGAGGTTCTTCGTAGAAGTAGGCGATGGCGTGGAGAATGGCGGCGTAGAGGAGCACGACGATGGTCGCGGGCAGCAGACGCTCCCACTTGGACATCTCGGGCACATCCTTCTTGTCCGTAGCGCGGTCGATGTACTCTTGCATCTTGGGGGTCGCGACGCGGGTCTTGCCGTCCTCCCAGACGACGACCTTGCCGCCGAGTTCCTTGGCTCTCGCCTCGAGCTCCTTTTGGCGCTTTTCCTCCCGTTCCCGCTTCTTTTGCTCCCGTTCTTTCTCGCGCTCCTGCGCGCGCTTGATGTTCCGCTCGCGGATCTTATCCAGGGTGCCCTTTCCGTACAGCTTGTCACGATTGTTCGATGCTTGCTCTTCTCCCTCTTTATTTCCGGCGGTTTCCAACGCCTCGGCATCGGCCGCAACTTCGGCCTTGTGTTGGGTCTCAAGCTCAAGCTTAGCAAGCTCCTCCTCGGCCCGCAGGCCAGCGTTGATAATCTCATCGACAGGGGCGTTCTTGCGGAGGTATTCGAGGGCAATTTCTATCTCCTTCGGGTGGTAGGAATCAGTATTGACCTGTACGGAGGGCTCATCGAGCGTTCCAGCGATACGACGACCGTGAAGAATTCTCAAAAGCTTGTTCGCGCGGGCGGTGCTGGTTTTCGGTCCGAACACGGCAATGACCTCGGAGAATTCGAGGTCTCTGGGTCCAAAGGGAAGCCCAGTTGAGTCCTTGTAGTTTTTGGGCAGTTCGGTGTAGTGCTTATATCCCTTGCCGAAGTTGAAGATATCCAGTTTCGTCCGCAAGCTCGTGTACTGCAGGTGTGTCATCGGCCATTGCGATGTTACCAACAGAACGCTGGAGTTCGAGGCCGGGTTACGGCGTTGTCGTTGCTGCTTATGGGACAGCGGCCCTCTTGTTGTTGACCTCCATGAAGAGAGATGTCGTAGAAACGGGATCGCAAAGGATCGATTATTGCAAGCCCATGACGACGATGTCGCGGCAGAAAGACTCCCAAGATGGTGGGCAGCAATCTGGACGGTCGGCCGGAAGCTGTTGATGCCCAGGGTGCAGCTCATTGTCGCGAAATCGGCATCCTGAGTCGCGCCGGCTCGCGCGTTCAGATCATCAATTGGCTTTGCCGAGCTGTGGCTTGGGAACTTCTTGGGTGGACGTTAAGGGTGTACGGATCCCGGACTTCGGTATCCCGTATTTCAGACCAAGAAAAATGACCGGTCGGAATCACGCTTTGTTGCAGATGGCCCCACAACTAGGGGTACTTGCAGGTACCTGCAGGTACTGGATAGCGCAAGATGGCAGCAAATTTGAGAGCCAGGTACCCTGCGATACCCCCAGTACTCACCGAGCACCCGCCTGAAGAGCTTCTGGAAGCTCCCGTCAGCTCACCTAACCCACCTCAGATGAACCCAAGCTCCCTTGAGAAGGGTCACAACCATAAGGCATGATCAACTATCCCTTGTATCGCCTGATAGCAAGGGTACTGTTTGTTCTATCTCAATCTCATTGATCTTTTACCCGAAACTTTCCCCTCTTCCCAGGTATTTCTCCTTGAGTTAGACACTCGGAGTCAATCCCATGTTGCCGTTCAGTGACTTTCAGCTTTATCACCCCGCACTCCCGCCACTGTAGGTAACGGTCCACCCCTCCCTCCACTTCCAGGTATCCTACATATTACGCCGCCCTCCCGGTACCACCAGTTAACAGCGAGCTGCAAGTCCCGTCATAAGCACCCCTAGGTTTGCATAGAGCCCAACAACAGTAACCCATACATCCTATCTCTACCACAATAAAACCAAACGGATAAACCAAGACCATACACAATGTCAGCAGACACCCTCCCAATCACACCAGCCCGCTTCGCCGAGGCGCTCAAAGACCTCCCCGTCAGCAGCCTGCATCTCAAAGTCCTCGAGCTGCGCAACAACATCGCCCACCTCGACTACTCCAACGAGCAGCTCCGCCCCTTTGCCGAAGGTCGCGCCGTCGCTCTTTCCTCCTCCACATCACAAGATACCACTCCACAGCCAGACCCAGACTGCATCGAAGCGATCCGGGAGAACGAGGAGGTCATCGCGCGCATACAGGAACGCATCCGGCTCGTGCGCGCCGAGGTCGAGAGTCGCGGGCTCAGCTGGACCGAGTTTCAGAGCAAGGAGGAGGTTGAGGACGATGATGGCACAAAAGAGCAAGGTACATTAACGAATGGTGTTAATGGGGTGTCGTCCGAGGGAGAGGGGGGGAGTACTACAACAAGACACTCGGCATGGACGGACGGGACCTTCCAGACGGGAGTGATTCGGAATGGGGAGGTTCATATGGACAGCAACAACGTTGCTGCTGTAGATGCTAGCGCCTCGGAGGGACAGAGTGTCGCTGCCAGTGCTGCGGCCGGTGGTGGTGGTGGTGGTGGTGGTGGTGGTGGTTCACTGAGCGACGAGGAACTCAGACGGAGGATGGAGCAAATGCTTCAACAAACGGGCGATGACGAGGAGGAGGGTGGTCTGCACTTGTAGAAAGGTTGGCGGAGAAGGGTCGTTGCGAAAGATATTGGGAAACTGAGATGATATCAGCTTAAAAAGAGCGACGATTATACCAGGCGTTTAAGGTGGTAGCGACTACTTTACACAAGGTCAGAACATAATAGGTGACCGAATGCTTAGCAAGGATGACAACCCTACTGTGAGGCTTTCAAGGGAATCAACCATATACTCGGACTTGCGAACTGCAGAGACGATGTCGTGCTAGGCTCTGATGATAGTGAAATAAATGCTTTGGCATCCTCGGCGTGTAAAATATAAACTATGTACGTACGAAGTACTGCTTCTTTCTGTCTTAGAAAATCTCTCCTTCAAAACTTTCATATCGATCACCCAGTTAGTTGCTGTTTAGCCCCCCAAACGCCGAACAATCCCCGTCCACGCCTACTGTATAAGTAATGGCCACGTTGAACCCACAAATGTGAAGCGACAAGACAAAAATGCCCCCCTCCAAAACCCATGAAAATGCAAATGGTTACGCTGTTTTGAGTATGCCTTTTTCCCTTGTTATGCAGGCTGTTAAAAAGGACCCCGAAGAATGGTGACAAAGGAAACAGGGAAACACAAAGGGGATAAAGAAAGAATAGCATCCCCGTAAGGAGCAGTAAGAAACACCACAACACCTTTCCCTGCGCTACTCCACCAAGTCAATCCCGACGTCCCCTTATTCATGTATGCAAAGTTTAAACTTGGAGAGCAAGTCCACTATCAATGGACCCCGTGTTCCTCTCTTTCTGAGGACGAGGGAGACTGTTCACCGGCGTGACCGGTGTCGTAGGAGCCACACTGAGGGAGGTGTTGGTAATTGTGTCAAGAGGCGTCGTCGGTTTAGAATCGCTCTTGACCACCACTTCTGTGTTTGCAGAGGCGGTCTCTGAGCTGGGGATGGTCTTCAGCGCAGACTTGCGAGCCGCATGACCAAGTCCGGCACTACTCCCCGTCGTTGTCTGCCGTTTAAGCACCGACTCGTCATCTCCATCTTCGTCTTCCGACCGAATGTCGGGTGTGGCCGTCAGCGTACGGCTTCTTTGTCGCCTCCGTCGCCTTCGCTGCTGGCTGTGATGGGGGCTGACCTCCTTTTCGGACGATTCATCGGCCGAGGAGGACGAGATGCTCGCGCTCCTGGTTGTGAGCCGGCTCATGGTTCTTGTCGTCGATGTGGTGGCTGCCCTCTTCCTAGATCTCATCTGCTGCAGGGACGACGTCGAATTAGACCCCCCTTCGTAGGGCATTTCGTCTCCCCGCATTTGGGCAGCGTCGAGCGCTCTCTCGCCCACCAACCGACTTAGCGATGGCCTCCGGCCATTTGTTTGTGATGCCAAGGTCCTTCTTGACGCCGCGCTCATCATACTACCGCTTCTGCTGACAGGGACTTTGCCTTCCATGACTTTTGCTGGTGGAGGAGGCTGTAACATCCACGCAAGCCCGTTCTTGTTGACGGGCTTACTGCTGACGACAGGTGGGTGATAATCGTTGACGGGAGGGTTTCTCGGGGTCGAGTAAAAGTTGCGCCGGTCTTCGTCTGTAACCTGCTTATCGATTCCTAGCTTCAACTCCACGAAACGACCCGCAGAGGAACCGGCCTGCTTGATGGCATCCATAAGCTTCTGTCCCGTCCAAGAGTTCTCGTCGCCCCACAGCTCCTCGTCCTCCCGCTGGTACCGTTTGTAATTCCAATCGTCTGCCGTCGACACCGAGGCAGTTTTGCTCAACACAGCAGCATTAGCTGCCTCATCATGCACTCCAACTGTACTGCCCCTACCTATTCCTGGACTTGACGCGCCAGTAGGAGACTTAGCCGGAGGCGTCGGTCCTGATCCAGCAGGACTACTAATCGCGTGAATGCTCCCCGTTCCTATGCTTGCGCCGCCGTCCCGGCTCGAGATCATCAATCCTCTCTGACTTGTATTTTTGCTGTTCCATTCCCCTCCTCCTTTTCCCTTTCTCGGCAGGCTCGGGCCCATGCGGATTTCCTCGGACCAATACGGATTCGTGTTGAAGGGGTCGGGGTGCTGGTAGAGATGCGGCTGTTCGGCGACGATCCGGGCCTTTTCCTCACGCTCCTTCTTTGCCTTCTGCGTCGCCCTGTGACGATGGCGGACCTGCGCACATGGTGTACAAGCGACGAAGTAGAAGACTGCAGACTGAACAGCAGCACCGAAAGACATTTCTTAGAATGCCACTTGTTCCCAATCACCCCTAGATGCTTCTTCGGTGTGTAGACAGGCTGGTTTCGTGACGGAGCTCAAGTAAGTGGATCAATGGCTCCCTGCTGCTGTGTCCCTGGGTTCGCGATTGCGTGTGTTCTCCAAGATTAGGTGAGCGGGGGCGTCGGTTTGGACACGATGGTTGGCAATGGATCCAAGAGCTATCATAGACCGAGAGGAGCTACTCTTGGGAGCAGGTTGTATCAGAGTGGTACGCGTCCATTCGTTACTCTAACCTAGTGGCGTATGGCAGAATTGTTGATGGTCTTTGGAATCAATCGCGTCTCTCAAAAGAAGGTTAAAGAAGATTTGGACAGCAAGACACCGCCTGAACACGTTGATCCGGACCACCTTCGGGAATGATAATGGGGGGGAACGGCCGCCGATCTTTCGAGGTACCAATGATCCGAGTCCAACCGAATGCCACGCCGATTTGAGCGCATATGCAAGGAAGATAAAAGCCTCGACTGATGTGGTAGTGCCTTCAGTTACTTTTGGGAGATAGACTTCGCTAAGGTTGGTTCTGAACCTGACACTTGGTGGGTGGCGTACTGCAGCATGGAAAGCCCGCCCGTGCTGTATGCTTATAGGTTGCGGGTATCGAACATACAGAGTCCAATGTGAGAAAAGACTGGTGCTTTGATGTTTCCGCCTGGTATCAACTGGATCCTAGGTAGATGGAGATTTGGCCAATTCAACAATGAGGATTGTTGTTGTGTGTGTGTGTGTGTGTGTGTGTGCTGTGGTTAAAAGGTCGACAAGTGTCAAAGAGTGCTTGCGTGTGCTTGGACGCTCGATAAGATTTCGAGTTCAGACGATCAGGGCGCAAAGTTAGGTTAGTTGAAAAGTGAATGGGAAACCGGACCAAACCTAAGTCACGTCAAATGAGGGGAAAAACGAAGCATCTAAAACGAAGGTAGGAATGAGAGGAACGAGTGAGCAGGTTGGGTTGGAACAGCCAAAGATACCTAGAATGAACAAAGGCAAGGGTACAGTATTGGCAGCGAACAAGGGGCATTGCTTGCCCAACGACCCTGAGTCGGGAAGGTGAAAAGGGACCTAGAGAGGGGCTGGAGAACGGAATGGGGGCGCCGAAGCATGCACCCCGTACCCACCCCTTTTTACATGTCCCCAAAATTGACCACGTACCTTTATTACAGCAACAAGCGAGGAAAGGTACGGGATACTCCAACAGTCCGGACGCCCCTCAACAGATGCGACAAATGGGGGATGCACGCATGCAGGTTTGCCAGTTTGAAATCGCCCAGCCGGCGGGGGCTTGTTTTATTTCTCACTTAAACAAGATCCCCCTCTTCTCAGACTCTCCGCATCGAAGTACGTGTCAGATTGTCCATCGTCCATCTTGCAGAACTGCACGCATGGGGGGTACTTCGTACCTGCCTGCCTAGAACCCCATTTCAATCCTTTTCGCTTCCATGATGACACCGGTGTCCTGCTTTATCTGATAGCGTTGTGGGTTCCTTCTTTTTCTAGTGCCAGTTCCACAGGTCCCTGATTGTCATCTCTTATTCATGGGATCAACGGGCAAACCCACACCCACATACCCAACATTCCGGTCTTGTGCTTTTTCTACTGCTGCAGGTGCATGTTGCACCATCGAGGTTGTAAAAATGGTTCGTCGTCGATCGCCCGCCTTTGTTCCCCGATACCCGGACTCCCAGTCAATGGAATCCAGGCACCGCCGCAGCCTGCAGATGGGAATCAGGGGAGAGAACGTTTGGCGGGCGATCGCGAATCCAATTGGGCGATGCCAATCCTCCCTAGCTCGATCTCACTTTTGATTCCAGGGTTGAGCACCCTTCAAAGTTCAAAGTGCATAAATGTTTCGCGCATCGCCAAGAAGTGACTTGATCGGGTCACATCTCGGACCACGTCGCCCTCATATTGATTCCATTGTTAACAAGTGCTTGATATATCTGTAAGCTGGCGTTCAATCAGAAATAGTAGGCAGGTATTTGACGGGGAACGGTGGACTGTAATTTTTATGCTACGCTCGCTCATCTCGCCATTCCTGAACAGCCCATCACATTGCCATAATGCCCACCATCATCCGCGACCAGGAGTGATACCGATCCCACATCCAAGCGTTGATCGTTGAAGAGATAGAAAAACGCGCAGGACCTAGGCAAGGGTTGATGCCAAAAAGAAGTGTAAATGGTAACAGAAAGAATACATGAACGGACTAATAAAAAGTATGGGCAAGAGCCATAGGCTTTTCCGGGCGACGAATGTATTATACATGACACAAACTCCTTGCCAGACCAATCAAGAGAAATCCCAATTTTTTTACGACATCGACTGGCGCACGGCGCACCAACGACAGAGTAGGAGGTGAAAGAATCTCCTGCAAAGCAACGATGTAAATGAAAGGCCCGATCGTACAGAGTGCGGTTGAGCGCGGCTGGTTTTGATGACGAGACTAGACGTCCCATTCCTCCTCAACCAGGTCGTCATTGGGGCTCAGCGCAGCGAATGGCGACTGCTGGTAGATGGACTTGGGCTTTTGGCCGGTACCGTTGGTGACAGCCTGGGTCTTCTGGGCCGGTTGGACAGTGGCAGAGACGGGATCAGCGACAATCGATCCGGTACTCTCGGCGATGTTCTCGGCCACAGGCTCCTTCTTCTTGCCCTTGGTAGACTTTTTGGTCTTGACTGTGTTCCATGCTTCCTCCTCGCGCAGCATCTCCAATTGCTCCTCCTCGGAGGGCAGAGAAGACATCCAGGTCTCGGCCTTCTGGTTTGCCGAAGCGGGAGTCTTGGAAGCGGTAACACCGGTATGGCTGCTAGTGTCAAACGTGTCCAGTGGCGGAACGTTAACATAGTCTTCATGGGCATCACTGCTGCTTGAGCTTCCGTTTGCCTTGTTGCCAGTCCAAGCCTTCTGCTGTTGCGCCATGAAGGCAGAACCGTCCTTAGCAGCCCGTCCCTCAGCGATACGTGCCGTTCTTCTCTGCTGTTCCTCCAACACCTTTCTCTGTTTCTCGGCCTCCTCTCTCGCTTCCTTGTCAGCCAGCTTCTTGGCCTCGTTCTGGCGCTGCTTCTTCGTCTTGGTCTTCTCGGGCTCCTTGGCCTTCTTGGCCTGCTTCTGCTTGACCTTGTCCGTGTCAGTGAGACGAAGGACCGAAGGGGCAGAAGGACCAGGCTCCAGCATATCAGAAACATCACCAGCAACCTGGGGCTTCAGATCGGGAGAGGCAGCGGAGGACTCGTCGTCATCGGCATCGGCCCCGGCAGTCGAGGATGGGGCAGACGCCTTGTTGACGACGCTCTTGTTCTCGGTCTTGTCCTCAATGGCACGTGCGCGAGACTGCTTCACCGACTTTTGGCGCTTCTCGTCGTTCTTCTTGGGGGCGTTGAGGTTGGTGCCCTGCTTGATGCTAGCGAGTTGGCGAGCAAACTCTCGGTTGTCGACACCATCGTCATCCGAGCTTGAGCTAGCTTTCTTGTGCGACTTGGTCGGGGCAGCCGCCGCGGGCTTGGTTGCCTGTGTCTTTGCGGGCTTGTCCGAGTCGGCGGCGTCCTTGTTATAGGCCTCGCCTCTTTGTCGCTTTGGTTTATCCTTGGGGTCCTTGCGGCCTTGTGTGTTCTGCTTCTCCTCCACTGCACGACGAGTTGCTCGACCAACCTGTGGTCGTTGGTTCTTATTGTAATGGAGGTACAAGCCCGCGCCGGCGACGACGATAAAGAGGTACCCTTGGAGGGTCGACATTGAGATACCCATGATGGGCGAGAGGGATCGGTAAGAATGTGGATTGAGACACGTCAATTGAATGCTGTCGTAGTACCCACGAACCCAGCACTGGCCGTTTTGATGGTTGAGCGAGCCAGAAAGTCGGGTGGGGGTGCGATGATGTTCGCAGATCAACCACTGTCCAAGACGAGGCGCACGCGATTTGACGACGCTCGAGAGCGACAGGCCTTCGGCAAGCCGAGAAACTTAATCCCTTTGCTTGGGGGTAATTATTGGCAGAGCGAGCTGGTTCAGATTCCGTTTCGCGCGTCAATCGAGTGGATCGTTTGCGAAAGAAGGAAGAAGAATAGTGGACGAACAAATTGGCTGAATGGTGTCTGGAAAGAAAGGGGAGAGTCGACAAGAGTCGCCTTGTCGAGTTGCTTAAGGACCTGCTGGCGAATAATGGCAGGTGAAAGGTGTTAGCTTTCCCCAAAGGTCATTGGCTCCGGGGCCAGATGAAGCAGGGACACGACCTAGACTCGCATAGGTCTTGGCAAGTACAGCCACACACGTGACCCCGGGGGGAACCTTGACGGTGAATCCCGTCCCAATTCTTATCCTCCTCGGGCTGTATTTTGCGTTTGTGAGAAGCACTAAGCAAGCCCTCGGAAAAGTGCGACCGAAAGATGCATCTATGATATAACCTTTAACTGCGATGTTTTAAATGAAGCGAGGGGACATGTCCATACGAAGTGAAGTCACTGAGCTGGATAATACACGGGTGCACGGTTGACGGGCGTCCGTCCAATCCACGTCTCTGTGGTGAATGTCAAGTTGGACTTTGACTTTTGTCTGTCGCAGGACTGGACATTGTCTCAGATTGTCGCGCCCGTGTTACTTTTCACCGGTGATATCCCGTAGAACAGCCTGCCCTGGACCCCAGCGGCTCGGTTGCACAACCTGCAGTTCATACATGCTTGCGATGGTTCACTGCGGCCCCGTCAAAAGCGGCTGAGGTGACTGGAATGTCATTCGCATAGGCGCCCAGTTAGATGGATTTGACACCAACTACCATTCACACAAAACCCCATGTCTGCCGTACATACCTCTACGGCGTAGTTTGCGCCGAGGGCATGGGGCTAGGTACTTGAAATATTGAAACGACGGCCAACTGCGGAAATATGTCGGACTCTACCGCTGTACTGTGCGTGACATCCCACCTGCCTAGATGGGTGTTGACCCCGCGGCTTTGGCGGGGAGGTGGACTACCTACCAGTAATTCCACGCTTCTCTCAGACAAAATAAAAGGCACTCCTGAACAACTTTCAGGCCTCGTCAAATTTAAACATCAATTGAACCTTGGATTACAGCTGGGATTGATTGATAGACGCCTCTATCGGGAATAAAAGACGCAATGGACTTAAACTTTGAAGGCCATGTTACAAACGGTGATTGACGTCGTTGATAAAGCTCAGTGTATACATCATAGGGTAGTGGAGGGCACTCGAGTGAGAGTCTAAATCGATTATTTTGTTGGATTACCTTACCGGATCGCGGCTTCCCCGCGACCATTTCCCTTCACCCAACCTCGTGCTCCTTTATCCAATGGTGGAGGATCACTCGGTGAATAACGAGTAATAGCTTGCATTTCATGCACTAGAGGAGTTCAGCTGTTTGTGAAGGATACTCCTGCTCGCCTGGCTTGGCTTTCACTCTTATCTGGGAATTTCAGTTCCACAGTTGCTCGGCGCATATAAAGCATTAAACGTTGATCTTTCTCTTGCTACCTGTTCTGTATCTCAACCTGGAAGGCCTCTCTCAACCCCTCTAAAGGTACTTCGTATCACCCCACTACCTTAACCTCAACAACGACAAACAACACAACATCAAATTCGGACGAAGTACCAATCATGGCACCCAAGCGCCGAGTCATTATCGACACTGACCCAGGTTCGTGACCTTGATCGAAACTGCCTCATATACCATACTTGTACCATATTGAACCAAATCACTAACTTAAAGTGAACTTCTACACTCCAGGAGTCGACGATGTCCTGGCTATTCTCCTCGCCCTTGCTTCCTCACCCGAGGAGCTTGAGATTCTCATGATCTCGGTTACCTACGGCAATGTCCCTCTGCAGAGGTACGAATCCCCTTCATGCACTTATCCGCTGTGTTTCCATGTATGCAGTCAACTGACATGTCTTCTCTCTCTGCAGCTGTCTTCGCAATGTCGTGGCCCTGTTCCACGTGCTCGAAAAGGAGATGAAATGGAGGGAAGAGACCGGTCGGAAGAACGAGAACTACGGCGCCCTGCACAAGTTCAAGCCCATTGTCGCTGTCGGCGCTGAGCACCCGCTGGAGGAGGAGATCCTCATGGCCGATTACTTCCGTAAGATCATATCATCGTCCTTTTATGGAAGACGGGGAAAGAGTGTGCTGACAACCTGAAACAGACGGCGAAGATGGCCTTCACGGTGTTCACGAGGCAGTAAGTGCATCATATACTCCAAACCCTTCCACTTATCCATAGGCGCCATGATCTCTTACTAGGATCCTCACAGCATCCCAACCTAACCCCCGCCGACACCTGGCGCTCGCTCTTCACCGCCGACGAGACCGCCGGCCAGGTTGAGCCGCCCTCCTTCTCCAAGTTCTTCACCGCGAGCAAGTCGCCCGCCCACAAGGAGATCATCCGGATCCTCAAGGAGGAGCCTGAGGACTCGGTCACCATCGTCACCATCGGCCCCCTGACCAACATCGCCCTGGCCGCCGCCGAGGACCCCGAGGCCTTTTTGCGCTGCAAAGAGCTCGTTGTCATGGGCGGCGCCGTCGGCGTTGACGGCAACGTCACCCCCGTCGCTGAGTTCAACTGCTACGCCGACTCGGTCGCCGCCGCCCGCGTCTACGCCCTAACCTCGCCCCAGCCGGCCTCGACCATGCCGCCCTCCATCCCGGGCACCTCCACCCTGGGTCCCTACCCGGCCAAGCTGCCCCGTCAGCTCAAGCTGACCCTGTTCCCGCTCGACATCACGACGCCCCACGAGCTCAAGCGCTTCTACTTCCAGGACCAGATCAAGCCCCTCATCGA
>Ga0233366_1000512_pt1 | contig 12880 bp, 11 predicted proteins | sample ElkDunMinimDraft_23_FD_191536 | JGI IMG/M metagenome (GOLD analysis project Ga0233366, IMG submission 191536) | Fecal eukaryotic communites from dung pellets of Tule Elk in California, USA - Elk Dung C4 | ecosystem: Host-associated > Mammals > Digestive system > Large intestine > Fecal | place...
AATGCTTCTGAGTTATCTGCTGTTACCAAATATTTTTTACGCTTTTTAGCCATATTTTTTCTTTTTTATAAATATTTATTGTATATTTGAAAAAATCTTAATAATCATTTAATTAAACATATGTATGGGTAATAAAAAAGAATATGCGTATTCATACCAAAAGAAATACAGAAACACACCATACGGAAGGGCTGCATATTTGGTATATAATTATAAAAAAATGGATGAAAAAAATGGTTTTGGAATAGATGCTTGCAATTTAACCGCAAAATGGATTATAGAAAATATTTTTTCAAAAAAATGTGTTCATTGTGGTGAATCAGATTGGCATAAACTAGGGTGTAATAGAATAGATAATTCAAAACCTCATACAATGGACAATGTTGAGCCATGCTGTTTTGCTTGTAATAATGAATTAAATTGGGATGAGCGAAGAGAAAAGGTTTACCAATATACATTTGATGGAAATTTAGTTAAAGAATGGGATTCTGCCTGTGAATGTGGTAGAAATGGCTTTATGCAAAGTCATATATCTGAATGTATAAAAGGTAATAAAAAACAATATAAAGGTTATTTATGGCTAAATTATAAAATATAAAATGGGCTTAACCTCACCAAGTTAAGCCCCTTGCAGTCCTTTTAATGCGAAATTCCTTAAAAGCAAACGGTGCAAATATCTTTATACTGTATATTTCCTCATTATATCAATTATAATTCTCTCCTTTGTCGATACCAATTGTTTGAAAAGAGCATTATATGTCTTCCTGGATTCCAAAACCTTTCCAACTTCCTTGTTTTTACCAACAATTAAACAACCTTCAGTGTCTTTTGATGTGTTTCCAGAGTGTATTCTTATACCACTGTAGCCTTTAACCCCATCTATAAGTGGCATTTGCTTTTTATACTTTGGAGAATAGGTGAGATAAACATGGTATATGCCTGTTGGAATAGCGGTTTCTCCTTTTACCTTCTTTTTCAATATTTCTTCTTCTGTCATTTTATCATCAAGGCCTCTGTCAGTGTCCTCAATTACATCGCAGTAGTAAACCCCATCAATATACAACTTACCAATGCAATAAGTTGGTCTATTCGCTATTCTAATCAATGTTAACCTCATCTTTATCTATATAATAGCCTTCTGGACTCGCAGTCCAAATTATTCTTCCTTGGTTAATCCCATTATAATAAAACGCATAACCATATGGACTACAATATTGATTACAGTAGGGATTCTTATATTGTATTAGTTTGTTCATCCCTTTTTTTTATAATGTAATAATTATTTAAGTTAATTGTGCCATATATATGATTGCCATAACTGGTTCCACAACTTTCAAAAAAATATTCATCAGGTATAGAATATTCAATTATATCATTGTATATCTCCTTTTTTGTTATTTCAACATTTAAAGGATTTTCTATTGTTCCCATCATAACTTTCTTCACTATTAACATATTATTTTTCAAAAAAAAAATATGGAACTCTTACATAACTGTTGGAATCCCATATTTAATCATTGGCTCATAAAACTTTACATAGTTTTGCCAACACTTTCTTAACATCTTCTTTACCTTTCTCATATTATTTCAATTTTAAGCGTTATTTAAGCCTCTCTGAGAGGTTTTCTATAAACAGATGGATAGTTTATAGGGTGCGTCCATTTTAACGCCTTAAAATCAAAATATGAGCGTTTTGTTGAGATTTATCAATTACAGGTCAATTGAGCCTCCTATTCCTACATATGGTGTAAGTTCTTTTGATTTGAAGCCATAGCCATATCCTGCTTGCACTCCCAAATGGAATCTATTCCAAAAAGTCTTTTTCTTTTCAATATACTTAGTTATTTCTACTGTATTGGTTATTATAGTTTCTGATTTTCTCCAATCTGCTTTGATTGAGTCGATTTTGCTGTTTATTCCTGAAATATAGCTCTTTAGTATGATTGAATCCTGCTTTTGGCATAAAGTATCTTGATATAGTTTTGATTCAGTTTTAAAAATGGTGTCATTGCCATCTTTGGTATAAAATGTATCAACTCTTGTTAAATACACTTCTTTTGGAACTGGTTTTTCCTTAAATATGGCTAAAGTGTCAACATGTCTAATCGTATCAGTCACAAAAACTGTATCAGCTTTAGTTGAATATCTATCTATTATATAATTTATAATATTATTATAATTAAAATATATTGATAATATAATTATTAATATAATAGATATATATATTAATATATTATTCTTCATCTTCTATTGGTATTTCTTCAACATCACCATTATTTCTTATATTCTCCCTTTGTCTAATCATTCTCTCAGTATGAGCAAGATGTTTATCAATGTTATGCTTCATTATTCTAGCTTCAGCATTAAAGTACATTGATACGCCAAACACTGCTGCTGAATATGTCATTGCCTGACCAAGTATCCAGAGTATTGATTGTTCGCTTAAAAGAAGTGGAATAAATGCAGCAATACCTGTAAGCATCCAACCAAGGGTAAATGCAGCACAAGCACTTATAATGGCTAACTTCTCCTTTACATTTAGGTCTTTAAAAGTTACTTTCATTTCTATTTTATTTAAACATATCAACAAAATAATGTAAAAAAGAATATCGTGATACGCTTTATTAGCGTATCACGATAACAAAAACACATTTAACGAATAAACTTTTTTAAAGTCCTGCAAGAGTTTGAACTCTTCTTACATCATCAGCCTTATTTAAAATGTCTGTTACAGCGACATATACAGGCCTATTCGAATAATTTTCAAATGCAGACATTAGTCTATCATCAAGGTCGATGTTGTTTGAAAGAGTAGGAGGTATATAACCGCCATCTGCAAATTTTGCCTTTGGAGACATTTTCATTATGTTCTTCTTAACACTTCCAGAAGAATAGAATTCCAACATATCGTTAACATCAATTTTCTTTTTCTTTGAGTTAACAAACTCTAGTAAATCAATATTCTTTTCTGTGGTTAATCTGTTTGTTATGAATTCTCCACCTTCTATTTCTGCTCTTCCTCCAAGAACCTTAATTCCACCGTCTCTGTGTCTGTTTCCAACTGCAACACCACCATCCAATTGACCACCTCTTGCATATGGTTTTGCTTTTGCTGCAAGAGCATATTGAACCATTCCCAATGCTGTAGCCAAAGAACCCATTGCAATACCTACTGGAACAAATGGCTGTGTTGCAAGACCATTGGCTGTAGCCATTGCTGTTGAAACAAGAATTGAAAGAAGGTTTCTCTTATACTCTGCTTCCTTCCTCTTCTTATCAAGAGCATCTTGTTTCTGTTGAAGTTTCTCTTGTTCTTTTTCCAATCTTTTCTTTTCAGCAGCAGCAGCCCTTTCAGCCTCCATTTCAGCATTTAACTGGTCAATGAGGTGCTGGCGTCTATCGCCTCTACTGGTTGCAAGTTCATCTTCGATTGAATCTACCTTTGATTTATGGTCATTGAGAATATCTTCTTGTTTATCAAGTTTCTCTTGAATCATTTCATTTTCTTTATCAAGAGCCTCCTGTTGTTTATCATACTCATAATCTTGATAATCGTTGATTGCTTGCATTACAGTTTGCACTGCTTGTAAACCAGCTTGTATATACTGATTTATTGATTGCATCAATTGACCAAATGTATTATCAACGCCCGGTATTAAGAAATATTTAAGGTTGTTGAGAATTTGATTACTTGCCTCAGAAACAGATTCTTGCAATAAGTTAAGTTCTCTTTGAGCCTGTTGGAAATCATCAAATGAAATTTCATTCTTGTCAAGAGATTCTTGAAGTTTACTTTTTTCTTGAAGTATGCTATTTGATAAGGTTTTATAACCCTCCAAAGCGTCTCTGTATTGCCTTCTGGTTTCTGATGTTCTAACAACTCCCCATCCAGCGCCATCAGTAATTGGTGTTGACGCTTGTATTTTTTGAAGCCTTGAAATATAATCTCTGTACTCTTGTATTCTATTATTATGCGCATTTGCAACAATATTTTTTATTTCGTTTTGATGGTTTAATTCAAGTCTTTCATTTTCTGCGTTGAAGGTTTTGTCAATATTATTTATTTGCTTTTTATACTCTTCTTCTGACTTTTCCCTTAACTCTTCATACTTCTTCTGAATTGCAAGTTTATCCTCTTCATAAGTGCCTTCAATTCCAAGCCTCTTTCTTAATTCATCACTTACAATTCCATTTATTTCAGCCAATTCCTGAGTATTATATTCTTTTTCTCTTGCAGCGAATGCAGATTCAGCCCTTTGCTTTTCATACTCAATTTCCTTGGCTAGAAGTTCTTTTTCAGTCCTTAAAACATTAGTAGCATTGTCTTTAGCGGCCTTTTCAATTTTTGCATAATACAAATTTCTATCTGTCATTCGTATTTCATACTGCTTTGCTAAAGACGTTGTATAGTTTCTTTCAGTACGTAGGTAATATTCTTCACTAGCCTGTAACTCTGCTTCTGTAAGTTCGTTTTCCTTAAGCCATTCTTGAAGTTTTGCTTTTTTCTTGTCAATAATCTTCTTAAATTGCTCTGCATACTCTCCACCTGTTTCAAAAGAAGCCTTTGCATAGTACTTTTCAGCCAAATCAACATCCTCTAAAAGACCAATGTACTCTTTAACATGTTTTTTGATTTTGGTTGTGTCAATAAATTGGTTGTCTTCAGGTATAATACCAGTTGTTTTTTGGGTTTTCTTTGAAATGTTGTTGATATTAATTGAATAGTCTGAATACTTTTTATCCAAATTTATGTCAGCAGCATTTTTAATCTGTTCAAAAGTGTTATCTATTTCAGTTATTGCTGCATCAGCGGTCATTCTTGCATTGTACATTGTGAGAGAATAAATATTATCCCACATATTAGAATATACCTGTAATACTTCATCAGACCACTTTTTCTTAGCGTCTAGTATTTCATTGTCATATTTGATATTAATCTCCTTTGACAACTCTTCAATCATAACGCCATTTGTCTTAACCTTTGCAAGTTCTTGGCGGCGATTTTCTTCAAGTTGAGTTAGAGTTTTATTTAAACCTTCCTTCATATTTGATATTCTAAGGTTCGCCAACTCTCTTTCTGCATCAGTAACCAACTTCTTCCTTGAATTATAAGCCTTGGTAACTGATTTATTAATCTTTTTCTCGCCTTCTTTTATCTTATTTTCAGCCTTTGTAATTGCCTCATTTAACGTTGCTACAGCAGCAGTAGATAAGTTCTTTCCACCAGATTTAACATTTTCTTCCAACTCATTCTTCCATTTAGCAATTCTTTCCTTTAAATCACCATTTGGGTCAAGACTCTTCAAGAAACTCTGTGCATCTGCTTGAACCTCAAGCCTAACCAATACAGGGTCTCTATAAATGTTATTTTTTAAGTTTTCATACTGATTCCAAGCCATTTTGAATTGTTCATCCAAATAGCCCTTATCTATGCCAATCTTGATTGCTTGACTGTATCTTCCACCAGTCAATTCATCCATCTTATTGATGTATTCAACCAATGCTTTTGTGCCTTCTTTTGTTCCATCAGCCAATTTATTGAAAGCGTTAAGCAAATCGCCTCCAGCAAGTTTTGACATATGTACAAAATCATCTTTTGCGTCATCAGCAGTATAATTCCACTTGTTAAGTGCATCAGTACCATTTGCAACAGCAGTTGAGAGTAAATCCCAACGCTTATTGAAATCTTCAATGCTCTTTATCCCTTCTTCGAATCCACCAAATGAAGTAACACCAGTATCTCCAATAGCATTACCTAAATACAAATCTGTTTTGCCTGGCTGAGCAATACCTACTTTTCTGTAAGCATCTTCCCTTTCCAATAAACGCTTATTTGTTTCTGCTATTGCTTTTGCATAAGCCTCTTCTGTTTCAACTTTTGCTTGTTCCTTTGTTATTTCTCCAGCATCTAACCTCTTTTGGATTAAATCAATATTGTCATTAAGAACCTTATTTTGACTCTCAATTGCTGCTGTTAAAGCATCTTCTGCTGAAATTAAATCAGCATCACCCTTAACCCAATCCTTAAGTCTTTCAAATCCTTCTTCCAATAAAGCAATCAAAGCCGTAACAGCGGCTATAATTCCAATTGAAGCAAGACCTTTTAATGCTTTTGAGAATAAATTAACACTAGCCGTTCCAATCTTTGTTGATTTCTCAAGGCCATCAACACCAATTTTAGCCTTTGTAATCTTAGCAACAAACTCATCAATACTCTTATTGCTTTGGGCAAAGACCTTTCCAATGCCCTCCTGAGATTGCATTTGCTTCTGAATGTTTTGAAGACCTTGTATAGCATTTTGTAATGCTACAAGTTTCTGTATTGAACGTTCAATTTCCTCATTATCAAGACCAAAGAATGCTGACAATCCCTTTGTTGTTTGAGCGATTGCAACAAATGACTGCATGGAATCCATTAAAGCATCCATTGGCTTACCAGCATCTTGTATAGAAGATTTAATCTGAGCAACTATTGAAGGTAACTCTTCGAAACGCTTAAGTTCTTCATCAGTTAATAAAACTCCATTATCCTTTTTAAACTGTAAAGTAGCCAATTCTGTTTGAAGTGCTTTTGCAGCCTGCTTTGCACTATCAAACTCATGAACCGCGCCAGCAACATTAATTTTCAACTTTTCAAATCCATCTGCTGCTGACTTGTAGTTACCAACGTTTCTTCCAAATTGACCATATGATTGCTCAATTTCCTTTAATTTGTCATTGAGTTCATTTGCCCTTTGAATCATCTTTTCCATTTGCTTGGTATCACCAAGGTCAGCGGTTTGCATGACTGATTTTATATCAGCAAGTTCCTGTTTCATTCCTTGGATTGTGTTGGAATAAGACTTTGCTGCCAATCGCTCAGATGCTGCAATAGATTTTTGGTCTTTTTCAGTCTCAGATAACACATCCTTTGCTGCTAAGTAGTTCTGATATATTTGTTTTGAGTGCGCAATTCTCTTTTCCTCTAGTTGGGCAATCTGTTTTTCCAACTTTTCCTCTTCAGACAATGAAGAAGTTGATGATGATTTTGTACCACCACCTGAAGATTTTGAACCAACACTAACTGATTTGCCCTCCAAAGCCTTTATTCTCGCTTCAAGGGTATTTAACGATTCATTAAGGGCATCTACAGCCTTAACGCTTTCAGTTAGGCCATTTATTTGTATTGAATAGACTTTCTGTGCAGCCATAATTTAAAAATATTTTTTTATAAACATATCAAAAACATATAAAACAAATGTAAAAAGAATATCGTGACACGCTAATAAAGCGTGTCACGATAACAGTGTTACATCATCATATATTATAATTTCTTCATCATTTTCAATGTGGTTGGGTTATTTCCTCCTGGGTCAAAGCCCTCAATTGAAACAGGATAGTATAAATCTGAATCAAAATGTACCATTGCGCCATTCTTAATCATTTTATATTCCTCTGGAGATAAATATACCTCAACCTCAACATAGTTTGAAGCCAAATATGGGGTTATGTTGAAGAATTGCAATAATGAATCCTCAGTTGTTTTGTATGAGAGATTTAAACCATCATATAAGTTGCTTGTGGAATAGATATTAACAACCTCAACAGGATATGTGTTGCTTGATACTGTTACACCACTATTCTGAACAGGCTTATACCAAAACCTCTGAGCCAATCCATATCCATCATGCTTCATTGATTCCTCATAATTATACCCATCAATCATATAAGTGTATTTTGAAATAACAGGTATTCTTAATGTTGCCAATGGGTCATTTTCAATCTGCCTTTCACTATCTCCAAAATAATAGAAATTATCATACCAAGTATAAGAGAATTGAAGTGTTTTTTCTGACTTATTCGTTACATATGTATCATCATTAAGAGGTATTACAGTATATCCACTATCAATATACTTCTGCCAATCAGATTCATTCATCGCAGATTGACCATATTTCTCAATAACGCTCTTTTCAGCACCCCATTCATCAGTATCAATCTTATACTTTACTGCCATTGAAGCAGGATAATCAATTCTTGATGACTCAGCATCTGCTGAATTAACCCTGTTATCAATATCCACTGCCGTTGGAATATCTCTATTTAACTTTTTCTTCTTATTTATCTCTACAGTATTGCCATATTGCGTAATCTCAAAGTTAAACGCATCTGCAATGTTCTGTACCCATTCTGATACCTTCTTCTCCTTATTCAAGAAATTGCTTAACCTTAAATCATAGTCAAACTGACTCTCCAAATTATAATCATTCTGACTGTTCGCATATAAAATATCATAAGACTTTGGAGAAAAAGCTGTAATCTTAAGATGAGCATTCGTTGTCGTTGAATAGTTTACATCGCCATAGTAATTCTCATATGACCTTTGAACAGCATATAACTGCAATATGTCGTTCTTATAAAGGTATACAATGCAGTATATCTTTCCATTCATAGAGTTTGCAGTGGAATTAACAGAACTATCAGGGGCATTGTAATACGAGTTCTCATACTTGCTTGTTCTTTCATAATTTAACGTATCGCCACTCTTGGTAACATATAAATATCCATCCTGCTTATAAAATGATTCCATCTTATCAGCATATGACGTTGACCAGGAATAGCCATTCTTAATAACACTTGGATAACCATAATATAATGAAGACATTCCACATATGAAGGTATCTGATACAGCAGGGTCATAACACATTATCTCACCCATATTCTGCATATATCCCAATGTTGACCTTGAATAATCTCTATCCTCAGAAGTGGTTGAACCTCCTGCTCTGGTAGATGGATTTGTTCTGCTTCCACCTATTGTTGAACGCTCATCTGCTGATTTGCCTGCTGTTGCTCTGTTTCCTCCCCATTGGGAACTTGTATTCTTCAATGAAAGGTCATTAACTTTTGTTGGAAGTGCTGCGTTATAAGGGTCTTCATGAGGGAAATCTGTAACCCATTGCCTTATATTGCTATGCCATCCTGTTGAATCAGAGTACATCGTATGATTTGGATTGCCATCAACATACTGAATATTCTGTCTTCCCTTGATTAATTCAATGTTATCAGAATAATTCCTTACAAGATGTATCTCAAGAGGTGTGTTTTCTATAAAACTAGGCGTTATATCAATATCTTCATCATACATTTCCCTATTTCCTATATTTATAAGGTGCGTTGTTGCTGAAAATGGAGAGGTTGTATTAAGAGTTGATGTTGCGGTCAATTCAATCTTATAAAAACCATCAGCAGGAATAACAATAAGATGCTCATTTGGTTGATACATATATGATGGCCTGTTTGGATTCACCATTGTAACAGTACCTTCTGCAAGAAAATTATATAAGTTAATCGACTTGAAATTATAATCGCTAACAGATGACACACCTTGCGATACTTCTTCCCTTGATAAACCTGATACGGCAAAATATGGGAATTGAAGTTCCTGTTGATAGCCTGTCCCACTGGTTGTTAATGATACATTCAAATCAACAACACCAAAATTTGGATGGCCAAGATTATACGTTGGAGCCTGTTCATCAGCAAGATTCGTTGACATATATATGTTATTAAGCCTATTATCCTTGAATACATCACCAATGACAATCTTATCCTTATATTCAAAGCATTTTCTTAATGTTTCCAACATCCTTAAACTTGGTGAAAAACTCTCAACATACCATCTATTGTATTTATCAAGGTCAAACTTTGATGTATATGACTTTGATGTGCTGTCACTCTTTGTTGTATCATCAGCCTTTTGAAATGCACCATATGATATAAGAGGAAATGTAACATCTGTTGAAGACATTGCATTTATTTCATTAATGCTTGCAATGCCCTCAAATGGAACATACCATTTTGGGTCATCCTTTGTTCCTGATATATCATATAACGTTGTATCACCAAATATATCTTCCAGAGAATATACCTTTATTGATACCAAATTGCATTTATATTCCTTATCATTATAACCATTCAAGGTAAGAGAACCTTCAAATATCAATGTGCCATCAGCATAGACCTCGGCATTAAACCTCGTTCTAAACTTATTCAACTTTGAAAGATTATTCGCATAATCAAATATCTTATCATTGGTTGGAGTTGATGGTATGGATAATTCGAAACTATACTCAGCCTGAGTGGAACTTATCTTCTCAGGATTATATAATTCATTTTGAAACCTTAAGTTAATGTCCTTCTGATTTATCTCCAAACGCTTACCATTAACCAGAATCTCCAAATAATGTTCCTTATATATCATAATAAATATTTATATTAATGGAACGTGCTCTTTGAGCACGTTCATCTTATTTAAATCAATGAAGGTTCTTGCGAATAGTGGTACTTGCAAGTACACTCGTAAATTCCATTTTGGTCTGTTTCATCCACTGAAACACTATCAATTATAATGGCATACTTCTCACCATTTATCTCAGTCCAGACATTCGCAGATTGAAGCAAATCATTGAAGATGTACTTTCCATCATTTTCGAACAAATGAGACTTCAACGTTACAGTGTACTTCACCTCATTGTTATATACCTTCTCCAGTTCATTCATATCATCAGTGTAATAGCCAAAAATGTTCTTCTCATATGTTGAAATATCAACATCCCTTGTTTCAGTCTTCTGACCAGTGAAATCGAAGAAACTAATGCCTCCATATGAATTCCTCCATAATATCCTCTGAGAGTACTCTGTTGCTTTCAAAGGCTTTATAACGTTATATCTAATCTTTGGAAGTCTTCCTGCTTGTATATCAATATAAAAAGCCAATGGCCAATAAGCATTTCCACTATCATTAAGAACTATACTTAAATCATCTATTGAATTGGTGTAACAACGTAGATTTTTTGTGATTGTTGGTGTGATTTTTCTGTACGCTGAATCAAGATAATCTATTTTCAGGGTATATCCTCCTGAATCACCAGTGAATAATGATAAATCAACTTTGTTTTCATACAGGTATAATAAAGTGTTGTTTGCAAATTCCCTTTCCTTACCTCTTGAGAAGTTCTGAGCATATGAAAATCCATTTGGTATAAATTTCAATCCCTGATTAACCATATAACCAACACTGATGTAATTGGTATCAATGCTTCCAACTGCGGAATATTCGCCATTGCTCATGATTGAACTGACATTCAATGTATATGGCTTTAATTTGCCATATTCTGCGAATGTGGCTAATACTGGAGATAAATTAAATGACGTTTCAGTGCCATAGAAGTTCTTCTCAAGCGTTGTAACGTAGTCACCATCACTATACACATCTACGTCAACTTTTGCGCCCACAAGCGAAGAATTTGCACTACCAGCGATAACATAAGTTGAGTAATACGTACTTTCAATATTTGTCTTGAAGAAATCATTGAAACTTGTCCAGAATGAACCAATATTCCTTGCCTTTAATTTAACGCAAGGTGTGCCATTCCTCGTTGTATTCTCAATCAAGAAATTCGCAGCAACAGTTGGACAATTTCTTATTGCCTTTGTCAATGAAGCAATAGTTGATAATACACTGTCACTTATGTAGAAATTCTTGTTAATGGCATTACTAGGAGTTATGACATTTGTTACAGTCTCTCCCATAATCTCAAACCACCACTGATTATCCTGAGTCGTTGCCCCCTTTAACGTTGATTGAATCATTATATACACCTCCGCATATGTTCCACCTTCCTTACCATATATGGTCAATATGTTTGGAACATCAGTCAGGGTGATTAGGTTTGATACACTTTCGTTGTTATATCTTATTCCATTCATTATTTAAAGAAATTATCAATTTGTTCCATTATTTTATCAAATATCTTATCAGACCAAGTCATATCCCATCTAGCATCCATTTCCTCAAAAATATATGCCATAAACGGTCTTGGCTGAATGCCATCCCTGGATATTGCCCTCCTTATGAGAAATATTGTCTGATTATCTGTTGGAATGCCTCTCTTCTTTGCCCATCTAACAATTGGTTCAACAGGAGGAAACTTTGCTCCAGCTCGTCTTCCACTCTCAATAAACACCAAATAATCATTCAACATAAGGTCAAACACAACATCACCATCATTGGTTGACTTTACTTGCAAAGTCTTATAAAGGTCACTGTCTGGAGCAATGGTATTCTTTCCAACCTTCTCATTTATAAGATTGTTGGATTCCAATATCATTCTTGCAATCTCCAATATGTCATTGGCAATAACCTTTATAACTTTATCTAAACTCTCTTCCATTGTTAACAACCACTTCTAGGCAACTCAATTGGCTTCAAATCAATATCACCAATCTCACTTATGTTTAAATCAATCTCTTTGTCTGGCTCATCCTCATATGGCTCATCATTGAAATTGTCTTCCAATGTACATAAGTCAACAGGATTTGGCATTTCCAAAACAAGGCTTAATTTGACTCCTGCTGCGTTATCATCAGTGTAATGGCTAACTGTAAGGATTGAGTAATCATAAACCCTTAGAACGCCTTTTAAAGCCTCCATAACGTCAATATAGGCCATTATGTCACAAGCAATGGTATAAGCATTGTTCTGAACATCCAAAATGGTATTCTCATCATCTGTAAACCCTAGGATGTATATCTCAAATCTTGCTTTGAAAATATTGGTTGTAATGTTCAACTCATGCAATGAAATATCATCCACATATACCTGATAATACTTATGATTGTTCTGAGCATTATTGTATATATCACTCTGATATTTGAAGGTTCTAACACCCTTATGACGAAGAGATATATCCTTTAATATATTAATTACATCTTTCAACATATAATTTTTTTATTAAACATATGAAAAAAGGATGGAATTACCCATCCTTTATTTATGTTTGCTCTTTGCTTTTCTTAAGTTCTCCTGGAACTCATCCTCTGTTTGTTCCATATCACC
>Ga0233366_1000513_pt1 | contig 12875 bp, 14 predicted proteins | sample ElkDunMinimDraft_23_FD_191536 | JGI IMG/M metagenome (GOLD analysis project Ga0233366, IMG submission 191536) | Fecal eukaryotic communites from dung pellets of Tule Elk in California, USA - Elk Dung C4 | ecosystem: Host-associated > Mammals > Digestive system > Large intestine > Fecal | place...
TCGCATTTTCAACTCCTTTAAAGGTGAAGTGTTCATTTTCGTTACAGGTGAACCAACTTTTCCCCCTTATAACAATCGTGAAGCCTCTGTTCTGAACAGAACGCACAAAAGTCTTCTGTACATCCAAAAACAGGTGAAGAAAACCATTCAGTTTTCTTCACCTGTTTCGTTTTTAGGTATATGGGACAGCCCTATTTATTTTCCCTTAAAGGCAGGCTTTCTCTTTTCAACAAATGCCTTAATGCCTTCTTGATGATCCTCTGTTTGCCTCATAACAAACTGAGAGCATTTTTCTAGCTCCAGCGTCTTCAATAATTGCGGCCGTTTTGTTTCCGCAAGAATTTTCTTCGTCCGAATCATTGCTTGCAACGGCTTTTGCTTCCATGCTGCCACCTTTTCGTTCACAGCCTCTTCTAGCCCGCCTTCTGTGACGATGTCTATCAAACCCATCTCCAATGCTTGCGGCGCCTTTAAGACCTCTCCATCCCAAATCAGCTTCATCGTCTTTAATTCCCCTAAACGGCGTTCAAGGAAGAAATGTCCTCCACCATCAGGAATCAGCCCAATTCCGATGAAATTCATGGCAACCTTGCTGTCTTTATCAGCAATGATACAGTCTGTCGCGAGCGCCAGGCTGAAGCCAAGTCCAGCTACAGCCCCATGGACAGCGGCTATGGTGAGCTTCGGCATCGTGTACAAACACATGGCGAGCTCACTGATGCAATCCATAATGTGATAGAAGTCCTTCTCAGTTCCTAATTTAAACATCGATTTGATATCTCCGCCGGAGCAAAAAGCCCCTCCATTTCCTTTGAGAACGATAATGGAGATATCATCATCAAGGCTAAGTGATTTGAGTTCTTTGTTTAACTCTTGCATCATCTCTTTATTAAGAGCATTTAATACCTCCGGGCGATTCAACGAAACGGTGGCAACAGATCCGTCCTTTTGCACAATAACACTCTTAACGACAGAGGCAGATTCCACTTAACAACGACTCCTTCCAATATATATGAATGTACATTCATTATATAGGTTTATGTAAGCGTTTTAATATAATAATTTGTGAATTTTGTGAATTTTTTTACAACACAACATGATTATTCCCTTCCTCTAGACATCGAGGGGGCTTATATATGGAGTTGACTAGTCTTTTAAATGATATCACTACGAATTCATTTGGAGGGGGAAAGAAGCTTTAGGGTATATAGAAGGTAATTTAAAATTGGAGAATCCTATCTGATTGAAAAAATCGCTCAGATAGGATTCCATTTCAGTCATTTCCACACGAGGTATGGAAGATCACAGGAGGGTTTATTCCTTATTTTTCGTTTCCATATGAAGCGGAGGAGGCACTAGCCATCCTTTTTCCTTCATGATTTGAAGCAAAGCAGCCCCATCTTTTAATGCTTTAGCATTTTGTTGCGTAAGCATCAGGGCTATGTCTTCTCGGATACATTGGGTTATCAAAGTGCTCATGGCCGTGATGCCTGTAGCGATATCTTTTGCAATCGCATAAGCAATTTGAGCATCCTGGAATCTCGCTCCTGCTGGGATTTGCTCAACATCTACTTCAGGTCTTTCAACTGGGGTAGGAGGCACTACGATGTCATTTGCAATTAAGACCGCTTCTACTTCTTCAATGGATGGTTCTATACTGTTTTTAATAACACCTTTTATATATTGTTTTAAATCCTTATCACCTGCATGATTACAATAAACCTGGTAACCGTCTTTTGCTGCTTTAGCTGCCGCCAATTGGGCAGATAGACCATATACTTCTCCACAGTGCATCGGTTCATCTTTTGGATTGCCACTTAGAATACCCATACAAACACTCCTTAGTTCATTTTTGTGCTTTCACTTGTTAGTATGTGTATTTTTATTATTGTTAGCCAATCCTTTAAATTTTTTCATATATGGTATGGCATGGCATTGGACTGTGCATCAATATTCAGCCGCCTTTAGCCGTGACCCATGACTGCGTGATTCTTTACCAAGACAAAAATAGGCATCCCATATCAATCCGATATGGAATGCCTATTTAGTTTAATTAGAGAACAGTGTTTCCTCTAGGATATCGATTTTCTTCCTGGTGTAATGCTCATATCCCTCATTATAGGATTTAGGATCTTTCGGGTTGGCAAAATGCGTGATTTTCCCGGAGACCGGGTGGACGAACTTACTTGCCGCCCCGCATCCAAGCCCGAGAATGGTTTGCTGCTCCTCCATGATGAGGATATTATAAAGGCTATCCATGCCCTCTTTAGCATACCCAACATTCTCAAGATTGCCAAGAATGTTCTTTTGTCTATAGAGGTAGTACGGGTGATAGCCATGAGCTTTTGTCCAGCTTTGTGCTTCCTCCATCATTCTCTCCACTTCATCTCGTCCCGCCACTTTATAGCGAGTCCGGTTTCGAGTCATCTCGGATGCCCTCTTGAAGGATAGAGTATGGACAGTTAATGATTCTGGCATTAATTTTTCCGTTTCATCAAGGCTATGCTTGAATTCTGGTACACCCTCACCCGGCAGACCAATAATCAAATCCATATTGATATTGTCCATCCCGCATTCTTTCGCGAGCTTGTACTTATCAATCGTCTCCTCTACCGTATGATGGCGGCCGATTGCTTTTAAGGTTTCTTGCATATAAGACTGCGGATTGATACTGATACGGTCGATATTCCATTTCTTCATAACCTCAATCTTTTCTTCCGTGATGGTATCTGGGCGTCCTGCCTCCACCGTAATTTCTCGGACATTCTCTACATCAGGGAAGGATTCATAAAGCTCCTCATAGAGCATGTCCATTTCTTGTGCACTGATACTCGTGGGTGTCCCGCCGCCAAAGTAGATGGTTGTAATTTTTACGTTCTTGTCTTTCAGCCATCGTCCCATTTCTCTCATTTCATGATGCAAACCACCGAGGAAAGATTCGACATTCCCCTGTCTCCCATTGATGGCATAGGCTGGGAAAGTGCAATAAGCGCATTTCGTCGGGCAGTATGGGATTCCGATATAAAGACTGATTTCTCTCTTTAAATCATATAGGTCCGGAATTGCCTCGAGCTGGCGGTCGACAATCCGCTCCAGTAAATCTAATTTTTCTTCAGAGATGGAGTATTGCTCCTTTAATTGCCTTTTCGCTTGCTCGGGCTCGATTCCTTGCTTGCGGTATTGATGCCAGAGCTTCGTTGGCCTTACTCCTGTCAGCAAGCCCCATTTCTGCACAATACCTGTATAATCCTCTAGAACCTTTAAAAAAACATATAAGTAAGCATTCTTGATTAGCTTAAAAAATGCTTTTTCATCCAGCTGCCCATTCGGTTCTAGCTGATAGGACGCTTTATGGTTTCGATTATCAGAGCTCACCTCTAAGATAGCCGTTATATTCATCTCATCGTTTATTCTTTGTTCCTTAATAGTGATAACTAGGTCTGCCTTACCGCCATTTTCCGTTGATAAATTGGATTCCTCAAAGAATAAATCTGCAATAAGAGATAAAGGCCGGATTAACCGTTCATCTTCAATACCTTTTACGTATATATGCATGCTGATCCCCTTTTTCCATGATTCAATCCTTTTCAGTTTACTAAGCCTGTATGGGCTGGTCAATTGCCAAAGATGAGTTTTTGCTTGTTAGATTTCCCATACATGTGCAAAATCATGACCCTCTTCATTTTCATTCAGAAAAACCAAGCGGTTACATCCGCCTGGTTTCATGGGCAATCACTTGTTATCTATCGACCTTTATATTCATTTTCTTTAAAAATCCGATTGGATGCTGTCTTCTGAATACCTCTTTGATCAAATAGGCTACACCTAATTCATCATTGGTGCGAGTTAGCCATTTTGCTCGGCGCTTTACCTCATCAGCCGCATTGGAAACTGCTACACCAAGACCGGCATGACGGACAAGCTCCTCCTCATCCGCTTCACACCCAATGATGACCATCTCATCAAGGGCGATGCCCCTGCTTTTGGCTAAGTATCTGACCGCAGTCGTCTTGGCGACAGATTTCGGGATAAGTGTTAATTTCCCGGGAAAACTCTCTTGTATTTCAACATTTTCAAACATCGCCATCAATCCTGCTCGTGTATCCTTGCGTTCTTTCTCATGTTGAATATATACATCAATCTGTAATGGAGATAGGGGTGTTTTCAATAAGTAATCATATAGAGAATCAACAAACTGCTGAGCATAAATGCCCGAATCTCCGGGAGTCCATTTGATTCTCGCAAACAAAGAACTTGGCAGATCCTCCCTGTTTCCAATCGTGACATCCTCATGAATGAGACGGATATGGCTTGAGATATTCTCCAGAAAGCGTACGATATCAATTGTTGTCTCTTCTGGAATCCGTTTCACATAAATCGGTCTCTGCAAATCCTCCAAGATAAAGCCGCCTTGATGCGCTATGATATGAGGGTTACATTTAAGCGCCTTTCCGGTTCTAAAGGCATGGTCATAATTATTCGATGTAATAAGCGCCACTTCGACACCTTTATTGGCTACATATTCGAGTGACTCTTTCGTGACTGGGTTCAGTTTCCCTTTTGAAGATAAAAGCGCACCATCCATATTTATCATTAACAGTTTGTATACCATGATGTCTTTGCCACCTTTCATGATGCCCATATAATTCTCTATGACTCCGGCAAGGAAATTAGAACACGATATACTTGGGGCCAATAAAAAAAAAGCTGACCTGACACAATTGTCAGATCAGCTTATTTATTAACCTTGAGTTCCGTAGAGATCCTCTAGAGGTTTGGTGATGATACGATTCAAATCGCCTAGCACGACGCTCATGCGCTGCTCAGCCTCCATTAGGTTCGAAATCATCTCGTGCTGTTGGACAAGAGCAACGGTTTTCTGCGCTTGCTGCACTTCCTCTTCCGTAATTTCTTGGCCAGTCATTTGCTTTTCTTGAAGCTTAAGCTGGATATCACGGAAATTATGGAACATCGTTCTGGCACTTTCATCTGCCATGACTGCTTCGTACTGTTTCTTCAACTCGGCATATTCCGCACTTTGGCGAATTCCATTCTCAACTGTGTATGCAAGATCATATAAATTTACTGACATGGGAAACCTCCTGTTTGCTAAACGCTTATTAGTCTCCATAACTATACCATTAAACTGAAGCTCAATACACCTCATGTTTATTCCAAAGCGTTCATTTAATTCATGATAATCATAAAGATTCCTTGAAATGCGCCAATGAGCCCACCAAGCAGGGCACCAAGATAGGTGATCATCTTTAGCTCGCTTTTAGTAATGGATAAGACCATCTCCTCCAAGCGGGTAACCGGGAAGGAGGCAACCTGATCACGAACAATCTCTTCAAGCTTGAACTTTTCCATGATGGTCGGCACCTGATTAATGATTCGTTCTGATACGGTTTCAATCAATTCCGGCAAGACGCGTCCCTTGATTGTTTCACTCCACTCACCTGTCAATTTCGACAAAGGCATAGCGGATAAGTCGAGCTGTTCATAAGCATAGAAAATACCCTTATGAATAAGATTCTTTTGTTCAGCAAGGGAATAATACTGTTCTGCCTCCGACACTGTCATGTTCTTAAGTTTATTCCATTCATTGACGAGTATCTGTGTAAGTGTATCCTTTGTTCCTGGATTTGCAAGAAATTTAATGATTTCAGGCTGAAGCTTCTCCCCAAGATTGACATTGCCAAGAAGCATTTGCATAAAGCCGCCAAGCTTGCCTCTTTCAATCATAAAGTCATCAGCCATCTTCTGAAGCCTCGCTTTTCCTTCAGCACTTACAAAGAAGGCAATCCCTTTATCTAAAATATATTGGGAAACATCCGGCAGTTTTTCTTCTACCTTTTCCCCTAAACTTTTAGGCAGGAAAGAGATAATCGGTTTCTCTTGGTTGGATTGATACCAGCCTTCCACCCAATTGGACGATTTATCAGCTATTCGGTGGACAAGCCTATCAGGCATATCATCTATCCCCATTTTTCGGAAGGCATCCTCTATCGTCATTTCCGAAAAAATCGTCCGATCCAGCATCATCTCCGCCATTCGTTTCGCCTCTACTTTGACGGAAGATGTGATTAATTTCTGTTTGATGCTTTCAGGTGTGATTAAATGCTGGACAACCATTCTTCCCATTTGGACAGCAAGCTCATCACGCCTTTTCGGTATTAAACCCGGGGTAAAGGGCAATCTTCTCCCAAAAAGATATTTAGGCTCATATGGATGAAACAGCATCTTTATAGCAAGAGCATTGGTAATTCCGCCTATGACTGCCCCAACGATGACCACTGTCGCGATTGTCACAAAGTAGTTCATATTTTTTGCTCCTTCTTCTTTTAAAGCTAATAAAGAATAGTTTAGACGGTAATAGCTATTAATTGCAATATAAACGGCACTCTTTTTCATTTATTTATAAACCCTGATGGAAGCCTAATCGGAAGAAATTGTTTTATAATAAAATCAGATAATTTTTTCTTGTTCATTTTCTCAAAAAAAAGACAAACATCTAAAGAAATCATTTTCCATCATCTATAGAGAAAAGTATTGAATTCATTATTAACCAATTCATTTAAGAAAAGATGAGGAGAACTATACTATGATTAGTCATTTCACTTTCCAATCACTCTATCAAACAGAGAAAATACCAGGTTGGTCCTACTCTTTCTATTATGAAAGAAAACGTTATACTGGCGTCTACCATAAGGATGGCTCCATTGAATGGACAAACGGCTTGCCGCCTGAAAGCTCCCTTAAAGAGCTGGAATCAAGGCTTCATGAATTGATGCTTTACCATGTATATGACAATCAATAGCATGTATTACCGCATTATGGAGGCTAGTCGAAATGAACACTGATTTACAAAAGCTATTTCCAGATTTAATTCAGGTTTCCTACCCTTTGAAGGACTCCTCCTACTATTGGTATTTGAACAAAAATCACGGATATATCGGAATCCCGAAAGAATCCATACACGCTGACCAAAAAGCCGTCCTTGAATTATTCTTAGAACCGTTTACCTTGAATACTGACCAATTAAACATGACAGCTGCCCAAAACATCTGGCATGACCTCCTATATAGGGGAAACCTGGATAGAACCGAGGAAGCAGGTTCAGGTTCCTACCGATTTATCCACTTTAATTTAGCTAGCAATGATACTAGCCGAGTTGATTTCAGTGCGGCTATCTATACCCTTTTTCCTGATTCTATTCTTTGCTGGAAAGATCGGTACAGCGGTGTGGTCATAGAACAATCGACAGCAAGCATGATGACTAACAAAGACTTTGGTGCTATTATCGATACTCTTGAAAGCGATTTATATGCCCATCTGCGACTTTTTGTCGGTAAATATTATCCTGTTGATAAAAGAATCGTTCAGAACTTCCAGGCGGAAGAAACCTGTTTCAATGTCCTGTCACTTTCGAACCCCAAACTGCGGGTAACAAGCTTTTCCCAAGCCTTCATTGATTTGATCCTTACCGGACAAAATCAGCAGCTTTGTCAGTCAATGGCACGAAATATGCTCGGCACCATCGGCAACGAAATGGACTTGGTTGAGACAATCAAGGTTTATATTGAGTCAAATGCAAATGCTACAGTGGCAGCAAAAAAACTATACCTGCACCGCAACAGCCTAAATTACCGTCTAGACAAATTCCTCGAGATCACCGGCCTGGATGTAAGGCAATTTGAAGATAGCTTAAGCGCCTATCTAGCCATCCGCCTCCTGGAAGGATTAGAGGATAAGTAAGCAAATAGCCCAAAACTTGGATATTTCTTTGTGCACCATGACCATATATTTTTACCCTATGTATTAGTAATATAGTATCTGAAAAGGGTTACATATTTTAGATACGGTCAAGGAGGCTATTAGCATGGCAGAATTAAGACTCGAGCATATTTACAAGGTTTACGATAATAAAGTAACAGCTGTAACGGATTTTGATTTGCACATCAAGGATAAGGAATTCATCGTATTTGTCGGGCCATCCGGCTGCGGTAAATCCACAACACTTCGTATGATTGCCGGACTGGAGGAAATCTCCAAAGGCGATTTTTATATCGATGATAAACGCGTGAACGATGTTCCGCCTAAAGATCGTGACATCGCTATGGTATTCCAAAACTACGCTCTATATCCGCATATGTCCGTTTATGATAATATGGCATTCGGATTAAAGCTTCGTAAATTTGATAAAGCTGAAATTGACCGTCGCGTAAAAGACGCAGCCCGCATTCTTGGATTGGAAGAATATTTGAACAGAAAGCCAAAGGCCTTATCAGGCGGTCAGCGCCAGCGTGTAGCTCTTGGCCGTGCCATCGTCCGTGATGCGAAGGTTTTCCTTATGGATGAACCTTTGTCTAACCTTGATGCCAAACTCCGCGTTCAAATGCGCGCTGAGATTTCAAAGCTTCACCAACGCCTGAATACAACGACTATCTATGTAACACATGACCAAACAGAAGCCATGACAATGGCCACCCGCCTTGTTGTCATGAAAGACGGCTTCATCCAGCAGGTCGGTGCGCCAAAAGATGTATATGAAAATCCTGAAAATGTCTTCGTCGGAGGGTTCATCGGATCTCCTGCGATGAACTTCCTGAATGGAACCATTAAAGAAGACGGATATTTCGTAACAGGCGGTACTCGTATCGCCGTTCCTGAAGGAAAGTTAAGCTACCTTCGCGCCCAAGGCTACATCAATAAAGACATCATTCTAGGCATTCGTCCAGAAGATATCCATGATGAGCCCGTCTTTATCAATGCCTCTCCTGAAACGAGCATTAAATGCCAAATTGAAGTGGCCGAATTGATGGGAGCAGAAACAATGCTCTATACTTCTATAGAAGGGCAATCCATTGTAGCTCGGATTGATTCACGTTCCGATATTAAACCGATGGATACGCTCCGATTAGGTTTAGATTTAAATAAAGCCCATTTCTTCGATAAAGAAACAGAAGCAAGGATTCGTCCTTAATAGTGAAGAGCCGAATGGTCATCGCCATTCGGCTTTTTTATGGTACCTAAATTTCCACTATCGCTGCGGTTAGATCCTTTCCGCATCCCTTGCAAAAGAAAAGATGATAGCATAGGTTTTCCTCGGTTGATTGAACATCCCCATCATTCTGCTTTTGAGTGGCAATATCTAGGTAAGCGCTGTAATCATCGTCATAATCCATTACTCTTCCCATATCAGAAAGATTGCTGCCGCATGATGTGCACGTCTCCTCCATGACACATAGTCCATTGCATAAAGGGCATTCCATCCTAACCCGCTCCTTTATCGATTAATCTCCTGTTAGAATGTCCTAATCTCCTCAATTCCACCTATCCCATTATTTCTCTTTTTAGATTCTGTATGAAAAAGGGCTATCGAAACTATACTATCATTACAATCAAACATTCACTTTGGGTCAAGCCATACAAGGGGCATACAGGAGAAAACACCGTTCTCTTCTGTAACAAGCCGGTTCGATTCCGGCTGACCCAGCCAAACCAAATTTTAAGGAGGATATATATCATGGCACAAAATAGTTCAGGCAATTCCTCTAATCAATTGCTTACACCAGGGGCAGCTCAAGCAATTGACCAAATGAAATATGAAATCTCCAGTGAATTCGGAGTGAACCTCGGAGCAGAGACAACTTCTCGTGCGAATGGTTCCGTCGGCGGAGAAATCACAAAACGCCTTGTCCGCATGGGTGAACAGCAAATTAGCGGTCAAAAATAATCTTCTAACTAAATATACTGGCTAAAAAACCCCCATCCGAATGATTCGGATGGGGGTTCTGAATGTTTGTTACCCTTTCTGTTTGACCATATCACTTGGGTTGACCCATTGGTCGAACTCTTCTTCTGTTAAATGTCCAAGCTTTATAGCCGCTTCCTTCAATGTGCTATTATCTTTAAAGGCAAGCTTCGCAATTGCGGCCGCCTTTTCATATCCGATATGCGGGTTTAACGCTGTAACCAGCATAAGAGAGGATTCTACATTCTTGGCGATGCTCTCCACATTAGCCTCTAGGCCAACGAGACAATTCACACGGAACGATTCAAGTGAATCAGCCATTAATCTTGCCGACTGCAAGAAATTATAGGCAATGACTGGCTTAAATACGTTCAATTCGAAATTCCCTTGGCTTGCAGCAAACCCAATCGCCGCATCATTGCCAAACACTTGAACAGCCACCATGGTCAAAGCTTCACTTTGTGTCGGGTTCACTTTACCAGGCATGATTGAGCTTCCTGGTTCATTCGCTGGAATGGTTAGTTCACCGATACCGCTTCGCGGGCCGCTCGCCAGCCAGCGTATGTCATTGGCAATCTTCATCGCATCCATCGCAAGTGCTTTGATGGCCCCATGAACATAGACGATTTCATCATGGCTTGTTAAAGCATGGAATTTATTCGGAGATGACGTGAATTCGTAGCCAGTTTGTTCTGCTAGATGGGCCGCCGTCCTCTCTCCAAATTCAATATGAGCATTGATGCCGGTTCCGACTGCCGTACCGCCAATAGCTAAGGAAAGCAATTTATTGGCACTTTCCTTAATCATTTGCTCGGAACGTTCAATCATATATCTCCAGCCGCTGATTTCTTGACCGAGTGTCAATGGTGTCGCATCTTGAAGATGGGTTCTCCCAATCTTTACGATATCCTTGAATTCTTCTTCCTTCTCAAGAAGTACCTTCTTGAATTCACCAACCTCAGGAAGCACCCTTTCTTGAATGATGGAATAAGTCGCCACATGCAGGGCTGTTGGATATGTATCATTCGAGCTTTGAGACATATTCACATCATCATTTGGATGAAGGATTTCTTCAATTCCTTGTTCACGGAGCCATTGATTACCTTTGAATGCCACAACTTCATTTACATTCATATTGCTTTGCGTTCCGCTTCCAGTTTGCCAAACCTTCAAAGGAAAATGCTCGTCTAATTGCCCAGCTATGATTTCTTCACATACTTTTGAGATTGCATTCTTCTTATTGTCTGAAAGATTGCCCAGTTCATAATTCGTGTGGGCGGCTGCCTTTTTTAATTGCGCAAAGGAACGAACAATCTCAAGCGGCATGATTTCTTCACCAATCTTGAAATTATTGCGGCTTCTCTCCGTTTGTGCACCCCAGAAACTTTCAGCAGGAACTTTCACTTCCCCCATGGTGTCTTTCTCAATCCGATATTCCACGTAAAATCCTCCTATCACCCTAAAAGTCTTTCTAGTAAAAACATACTCTGTCTGGAAGCAAATGGTCAAATGATAGCGCTTAAAATTCAAAAAATACAAATAATATTATAGAAAATATTTACCCTTTTTGATAGCATCGATTCAAAAAAAGAAATTTTACATATATATTGCTTTATTACAAAACTATTTCATTCCACCCAAACCAGTTTTTCCCGAATTCTTACCGGGTACATATTAGTAAATACAAAAAAATACAAAGGAATGGTGAAAGAAATGAAAAAGATAGAAAGCGTTTCTTCAATACTTCCCATTAACAATACAATTACATTAAAACAATTGATGTGCATTTCTGATTATGCAAAATCATATAGCGGCTCCATTAAGATTGTCCGTGGACGACAAGAAATTAATATGACCAATATTCCCGCTCTGACCGCATTCTTCCTTACAATACGAAAAGGCTCTAATGTAAGCATTCATGTCAATGGGCCAGATGTTCAATCTGCGATTAACCAAATCAGGGAAGTATGTATTTCAGGCAACACGGATTATATTAAGTTTTCTAAGGCATCCCTTATTTAAGAAAATAGATCTATTAGCACAAGAAAACGCATGGAACTCTTTTCCGTTCGTTTTCTTGTGCTAATTTATTTTCCTCTGATTATTTCTTGCATGGTTACAGTTCCTTAATGGAAGTACAGCTGCCAGCGTCCATCAATTCGGTTCCATATAGAGCTTCTAAGTGTATTGCGGTCAAGTGTCTTGTTCATTAGATAAAGGTGGTTAATACGATATTCGCCGCCACTGCTTGCATATTAAACTCATGCATGGACAAATCATCTACTGAAAGATCACGATTCATACAGTCTTCTTTATCAAACATTTTTCCTGAGCTTCTGATTTCGGAACTCAGCAGCTTGAATCTTATCCATTTCTTCTTTCGCGCTCCTAATTGCAGGTTTCAAATGACGTTCTTCTTAATATTTTTATGTGCTCTATGAGATTTTTCTCCATTTAGCTTCACGCCTTAATAATATCTTAATTCGTTTCTTCAAAATGGAATGAACTCCTCCCTGCCATCCCAATTTCCTCATCGAATTCCCGCCAACCGCTTATCCGGCTAATAACAAAAAGGCAAAACATCTATCTAGGACAAAGAGGCTGGGACAAAAGGTTTCTAACAACTAAAAACACCGAACTATTTTAATGCGCAGTTTAAGATAGTTCGGCGTTTTTTTATTTCGTTTAGTTCTGTTAAAGATGAATATTGTTAATAGAGTACCGGTGATTGTAGGGGAAGGGGGTTGACTCCTTGCTTAGATTAGCGGAGAGGGGAGATGCGCCAAAGCACTTGAGGAGGCTCCCCAACCGCCCCTAGGTGCGCAACCGCCTGCAACGAAAATCAACGATTTAGATTAACTAAGCCTAAATTTCATTGCAACATTCGGTTTTGGACACTGCAAATTCAGTTATGTCCCAACCTCTTTGTGCTATACCTATATAAACTGACTGCCTTTCAATCATCAATTACCTCGCCATCTGTCTATCCATTCATTAAAGCTGTCATTGATTTTCTTCTTCTGCTCTTCCCACAGCTCCCTTAAGGTCTTTTTCTCGACCTCTTTTTCAAGCTCATAAACAGAAGGAACGTCAAATTTTTTATTTTCAACATTCGGCA
>Ga0233366_1000514_pt1 | contig 12839 bp, 11 predicted proteins | sample ElkDunMinimDraft_23_FD_191536 | JGI IMG/M metagenome (GOLD analysis project Ga0233366, IMG submission 191536) | Fecal eukaryotic communites from dung pellets of Tule Elk in California, USA - Elk Dung C4 | ecosystem: Host-associated > Mammals > Digestive system > Large intestine > Fecal | place...
CGCGGCGCGTGCCAACCGTCCGATGGTGTGCGTGGACGCAGGTGCTATCACCGAAACACTCTTCGAGAGCGAACTGTTCGGACATGTCAAAGGTGCTTTCACCGATGCACATGCCGACCATGTGGGTAAGTTCGAACAAGCCAACGGCGGCACACTCTTCCTCGATGAGATTGGCAATATCCCACTGCACTTGCAAGCCAAACTCCTGCGCGTGCTGCAAAATCGTGCTATCGTGCGTGTTGGCGATACCAAAGAGATACCCATTGATATCCGCCTTATCTGCGCTACTAATCGCGACATTCCGCAAATGGTACAGGACGGCACTTTCCGTGAGGACTTGTACTACCGTATCAACACGATGCACCTGCAACTTCCACCACTTCGCCAACGCCAAGACGAGATTCTGCCGCTTGCAGAGCGTTTCATGCAAACTTATGCCGAACGCTACCACCGCAGTGTGAATGCGTTGGCACCCGAAGCGCAACAAGCCCTGCTGGCACATACTTGGTCGGGCAATATCCGCGAACTCAACAACTGCATAGAAAAAGCCGTCATCCTCTCCGAAGGCGACACCCTCACCCTTGCCGACTTGCAACTGCCGTTGCCATCCAACACCCCATATCCAATAGGCGGAACGCCGTCCTATAGCCAATATCCAACAGCCGACAGCGATGCTGTAGAGACTTTAGAAACCGTCGAAGAGCGTGCTATCCGCAACGCTATGGCGCAACACGATGGCAACTTGTCTTTAGTCGCCAAAGCTCTCAACATCAGCCGTCCAACCCTCTACGCTAAACTGAAAAAGTACGGGATATAACTTATAACTCATCACTCAGGGTTTATAGCTAAAAAGTGCTGTTTATTAATATTCCTTCCCTTTGTTCCTTCCCAATCTCCCTCGGGCTCAGAACCAACGACGAACCAAAGAAGAACCAAGGAACAACATAGGAACTCCCAAACTACAAAAGTGCTGTTTGTTAAGATTGCCGTTTCTTTTACCTCTCTTGTACCTTGCCTAATTCCACCGAGAGAACACCGAGAGACGACCGAGAGAACTCCGACTCAACTCCCTGCCTACAAAATGTGCTGTTTATTAAGATGGCTTCCTAAAGAAGTTTCCACCTTTCCTAAAAAGGTTGACTACAATCCTAAAAACATTTACTGCTGAAAGATGTTGCTAAGATACAAAATATATAACATACACAAACGGCTAACCCCCATCACTATCTACTTTGCGTGATATACTCTGTAGGGGACATGCCCGTATGGGTCTTGAAATACTTGCGAAAGGTAAACTGCTCAGGAAAACCCAACTTAGCAGCCACTTGCTTAACCTGTATATTCGGTTGGCGAAGCAATAATTTAGCATGATTGATAGTCACCATATTAATCCATTCCATTGGGGTGCATCCCGTTTCTTCCTTTACAATATCAGCAAAAGAACGCGGAGTTAATCCTTGTTTTTCAGCATAATACGCCACCGTTCGATGTTGACTATATTCTTGATTGAGCATCAGTATAAACGATGTCATTACTTGGCGTTTAGGCAATGCAGGCGAGTGGTTGAGCAATAACTGCTCACTAAAGAGAGCGTATTCTAATAGTGTTTCTTGTTTGATGAGCAGAATCATTGTGGTCAGTAGTTTGCGTCGCATCGGATGTACTTCATTGATGAGTAATTGCTCTTTTTCCTTGATTCTGTCTATACTCTGCAAAAAATGCAGCTGCTGTTGGTGTGTTAGTTGCATATATGGTTGCATGGAAGGCAATTGCTGAAAAGCGGGAATATGCTTCGCTAAAATTGGCATAATGTTCTCTATATTTTCAAGTAGAATACAGGATTGATAGTCGTTGCTCCTACTGATTTCCCACATAGGAAACATGGGCGAGATAACCATAATTGTGCCAGCTACTATTGTACATTTACCATTGATGGTCATTTTTTCTGCCATTCCTGCTGTGCAGAGTTCTATACCTATTTGTGTTTCCATATCTATTGATTTTGTGTGCAAAGATACGGAAATTTCTCAAATAACACAAGAAATAAACCAAAAAATAGGATATTTTCGTATAAATTGCTCAATTTTTATCGGTTTCTACTCTTTCTCACGAATAGAAAAAGCAGTACCTTTGCAGCGGAAAACGGATGAACTATTATACCGCCACGCTGCAAGCAATTAGATACCATGATTATATGAAACGAAGAAGCATTATTTTTCTACTATGTCTTTGGGTGGGTGTGAGCCATGCTCAAGTGACGCTGGACTCGTGTCGCCATTGGGCGCAACAGAACTATCCCGCCATACGACAGTATGCATTGATTCAACAATCCACGGAGTACACACTGAGCAATGCTGCTCGTGCGTGGATACCTCGTGTAGTATTGTCGGCACAAGCCACCTATCAAAGCGATGCTGCCAATATGAGCGATGTGTGGCAAGCGATGGGACTGGGAGATATGCTCAGCAATATGGGCAAAGACATTCCAGATATGTATATGCGACCATTCCAAGGCAAGGTGCAGGTGGATGTACAGCAGAATATTTGGGACGGTGGCATGGCTGCTGCTAACAAACAAGCTGCACAATGCGAGCAACAGCAACAAACAGCAAAGATAGATGTGGAATTGCACCAATTAGACAATCGCATACTATCCCTATACTTTGGCATTCTACTGTTGCAAGAGCAGTCGCAACAATTAGCAGGTACCGACTCGCTCTTGCGCAGCAATCTGGCGCGCGTGCAAACAATGTACAACAACCACATTGTGCTATCAAGCGATGTGGATGCGCTAACGGTAGAAGTGCTAGAGCTACAGCAAAAATGCGAACAACTACAATACTCGCTGAGGGCTTATCGCGAGATGCTGAGCATGATGGTCGGACGTAACTTGTCGCAAACAGAACTGGTGTTGCCACAAGCGCAAGAACTGAGTCTCAAAGAGACAAACATACGCCCCGAATTGCAGTTGCTGACCTACCAAAGCGACCATATTGCATCGCAACGCAAGAAGATATTGTCTTATTCGATGCCTCAGTTTAGTGCCTTTGCACAAGGGTGGTATGGCTATCCTACGCTGAACATGTTTGAGGCGATGCAATCATCACGCTGGGGATTGAGTGGCATAGTGGGTGTGCGTATGCAATGGAATATAGGTGCATATTACACCCAGAAGAACACGCTTCGCCAATTGGACTTACGCCAAGAACAGATCCAAGTGCAAGAGGACGTATTCCTCTACAATCAGCGCATACAACGTATGCAAGAGAACGCCGAGATAGTGCGCTTGAAACAAGCGCTACAGAGCGACGAGCAAATAGCAGAGCTACGGAGCAGTGTGCGCCAAGCCGCCGAAACAAAATATGAGAATGGCACTATCACCATCTCCGAACTATTGCAAACCATCACCAATGAAGATGCTGCCAAATCGGCTCGCGCCATCCATCAGATAGAACTAATCAAAGCTACATATGAACTGCAAAACTTATAATACCATGAAAAAAATAACCATTTTTGCTCTCGCGGCAATAACTCTTTTAGGGTGTAATCGCCAACAAGATTATGATGCAACAGGCACTTTTGAAGCCACGGCTATCACTATTAGTGCCGAGAATACAGGTAAACTTATCTCGCTGAATGCCTCTGAAGGTCAATTGGTGCAGGAGGGTGAGTTATTGGGAGTAATTGACACATCAGCGTTGGTGTTGCAGCGCGCTGTGCTGGAGAAGCAACAAGCCGCTATCCTTGCTACCAAACCCGATGTGCAGAAGCAAGTGGCTTCGCTGCGCGAGCAGATCCACAAACAAGAGACCGAGTTGGCTCGTTTGCAACGCATGCAACAAGGTGGCGCAGCCACTGCCAAACAGGTGGATGATGTAGCGGCGCAGTTGTCGGTATTGCGTTCGCAATTGGATGCGACCCTGCAGACCTTGAATGCCAATGTAGCCAGCATCACCAATAATGCTGCTGCGCTGGAAGTTCAAATGCAAGTGATAGATGACCAGATACGCCGTTCGCGTATTACCGCACCATGCGATGGCACTGTACTGGTACGCTATGTAGAGCAGGGCGAGATGACCGTTACAGGCAAAGCATTGATGCGTGTGGCGGATTTGCAGAACATGTACCTGCGTGCATACTTTACCTCCGACCAACTGTCACAAGTAGTACTCGGGCAAACGGTAACGGTGATTGCAGACTTCGGCGGAGACGAGCAATATGAATACGAAGGCACCGTAGTATGGATTGCCGCCGAGAGCGAATTTACGCCCAAAGGCATACAGACACGCAATAGCCGCGCTAACCTCGTGTACGCCACTAAGATTGCCGTGAAGAACGATGGCAAATTGAAGATCGGTATGTATGGCGAAGTAATACTCTGATGAAAGCAATCGAGGTAGAACATATCAGCAAATCCTATGGCGAAGTGGCTGCATTGCGCGATGTCAGTTTTGATGTAGAGGCAGGCGAGTTGTTCGGGCTGATAGGTCCTGATGGCGCAGGCAAGACCACGCTCTTTCGCCTATTGACCACATTGCTCAAGCCCGATGCAGGTCGCGCCTCCGTAGTCGGATTGGATATCGTGAACGATTATCGCGATATACGCAAGCAGGTGGGATATATGCCAGGCAGGTTCTCGCTATATAGCGATTTGACGGTGCGAGAGAATATGGATTTTTTTGCCTCTATCTTCGGCACAATCATTGAGGAGAACTACGACATGGTAGCCCCTATCTACCGACAAATCGAGCCATTTAGCGACCGCAGAGCAGGAAAATTATCGGGCGGTATGAAGCAGAAATTGGCATTGTCTTGCGCCCTGATTCATAAGCCAAAGGTACTCTTCTTAGACGAGCCCACAACGGGCGTGGATGTGGTGAGCCGCGTAGAGTTTTGGGATATGCTATACGCGCTGCGCCAACAGGGAATAACCATATTGGTATCAACGCCCTACATGGACGAGGCACAACGCTGCTCGCGCGTGGCACTTATCAACAAAGGGCAGATACTGGCAATCGACACGCCACAAGCCATCATCCAGCAATCGGGACAAAGCAACTTTGAAGAAGCGTTTATTCACTTAATGAGCCAACAGTCATGACACCATTCCTGAGTTTCGTTCGCAAAGAATGTACCCATATCTTTCGTGATGTGCGCACGATGATGATTGTGCTGCTGATACCTGTGCTGTTGATGGTGCTGTTTGGCTTTGCTATCTCTACCGAGATCAGCCATATCCGCGTGATGACCGTGGTGGAGCAGTTTACGCCCGATGTGCGGCAACAACTGACCACCCTCGAGAACAACCCCTATATCGACTATCAAGGAGTAATCACGGAGCGAGAAGTGGATGCGATGTTGCGCAGCGGCAAGTGCGCTGCTGTGGTGATGTTCGCCCGCAATGGCAACCGCAATATCGTGGTGGATGCGTCCAACTCGTCTATCTCTGCCACCGCCAGCAACTACCTGCTTTCTATCCTCAACTCCTCGCCTATAACCTATAGCGAAGCGTCCTATAGCCCGTCAGGGCGTCCTGTAGGCGGAACGCCGTCCTCGAAACTAATTTCTACTTACATGCGCCACAATCCGCAGTTGAAATCGGCATACAACTTTGTGCCAGGTGTTATGGGACTAATCTTTATCCTTATCTGCGCGCTGATGACATGTGTGTCGGTAGTGCGCGAGAAAGAGATGGGCACAATGGAGGTGCTATTGGTGTCGCCTATCCGCCCTATCTATATCGTGCTGGCAAAAATGATGCCTTACCTCGTCATCTCGCTCATCAACTTGGCAACGATATTGCTGCTCTCGCACTTCGTGCTGGATATGCCTATAAGCAGCAACTTGCCTACATTGTTGCTACTATGCGTGGTGTATATCACTCTATCGCTGGCACTGGGATTATTCGTAAGTACAATGGCGCAAAGTCAGATGGTGGCACTGCTTATATGTGCCATGGTGATGATGATACCTATGATAATGTTCAGCGGCATGCTCTTCCCTTTGGAGAACTTGCCACCTGTACTCAAACAAATCACCTATATTGTTCCTGCACGATGGTTTATCGAAGCCATACGCAAGGTAATGGTGGAGGGGCTCTCGCTCGTGGGGATAGCCAAAGAATTTGCTATACTATGCGGCATGACCGTAGTGATTTTTGCGGCAAGTATCAAGAAGTTTAACGACCGATTAGAATAGTTATGGCTAAAAGTATATTACCTATATTGATTCGCAAAGAACTGATTCAGTTTCGTCGTAATAAGTTCTTGCCCAAACTGCTGGTGATGATGCCTATCATGTCGGTATTAGTGATGCCATTGGTGACGCAGATGGATGTCAAGAACGTGTCGGTAGCATTGCTTGATAACGACCGTTCGTCACTCTCTATGCGCATAGAAAGTCACTTGGCAAACTCCGATTATTTCCGACTACAAACTACTGCAGGCAGTTACGATGATGCCATCCAGCGTCTTGACCAAGGCGAGATAGATGTCATCATATCCGTGCCCGAACACTTCGAACGTAACCTGCGCAATGGTCATCCTAAGCCTATCTTGCTCACAGCCAATGGCGTGAATGCCACCAAAGGTGGACAAGGTATGCAATATGCTGTGCAGACCATAGTCTCGGCTATCAATGAATATTCAATAACCTATAGCGAAGCGTCCTATAGCCCGTCAGGGCATCCTGTAGGCGGGACGCCGTCCTCTAATCTCATTACCATCCAAAACCGCTATAACCCTACGGGTAACTACCGCCATTTTATGCTGCCCGCGTTGATGGTAATGCTCCTGCTGCTGGTTAGTTGCTTCTTACCGCTACTCAATATCATTACAGAGAAAGAGCACGGTACGATTGAGCAAATCAATGTCACGCCTGTCCGTCGCATAGAGTTTATTCTCGCCAAACTCATACCATATTGGGTGATAGGTCTCGTGCTATTGGGCTTTTCTATGCTATTGGCATGGGCGGTGTACGGACTTACCCCTGCGGGCAATCCTGCGCTATTGTTCTTGGCATCATTCCTCTATTCGCTTTGCCTATCGGGCTTCGCGGTCAGTATAGCCAATGTGTCTTCTACGATGCAGCAAGGTATCTTTGTGATGTTCTTCTTTGTGATGATTTTCATACTGATGTCGGGATTATTCACGCCTATCGAGAGTATGCCACAATGGGCACAATACATTACTGTTGCTTTCCCGCCACGCCATGTGATAAATGTCTTCCGCGCGGTGTATCTCAAGGGGACGTTATTACCCGAACTGCGCTTCGAGTTTATCATGCTAACGCTGCTGGCTATAGGGTTTAATGCGCTGGCTACCATCACATATAAAAAACAAAACTAACCATGTCACCTATCATCTCTGTTCGTAATCTGACCAAACAGTTCGGTTCCTTTACCGCCGTTGACCATATCTCTTTTGATGTGTACGAAGGCGAGATCTTTGGCTTTCTTGGTGCCAATGGTGCAGGCAAGACTACGGCTATGCGTATCTTGTGCGGGCTATCGTATCCTACCGATGGCATTGGCACAGTGGTGGGGTATGACATCCGCACTGAGGGCGAACTTATCAAGCGCCATATTGGCTATATGAGCCAGCGATTTTCTTTGTACGAGGACTTGACTATCGAAGAGAATATCCAACTATATGGTGGCATCTATGGTATGAGCAAGGAGGATATTGCTCAACGCACGCATGAGTTGCTGGAGAAACTGCAATTTCTTGAGCACAAGGATGATATGGTTGGGTCATTACCTTTGGGCTGGAAGCAGAAGTTGGCATTTATGGTGGCTACGGTGCATCGCCCGAAACTGATTTTCTTGGACGAACCCACAGGCGGTGTTGACCCAATCACGCGGCGACAGTTTTGGGATTTGATTCGTGCCACGGCTCAAGAGGGAGCAACGATTTTTGTCACCACGCACTATATGGACGAGGCAGAGTATTGCGACCGTATCACGATGATGGTGGACGGGCAGATTCGTGCGTTGGACACACCCACTACGCTGAGGAAACATTATGCGGAGTTGCTGCACCAGACCTACGAAACCATGTCTATGGAGCAAGTCTTCTACCACCTCGCCCGCGAAGCCAAACGCGGCGATTGAGCACTCACTGCGTATAATCTCATTGGAAATACATACACCCATGCGGAAGATGTTATAATACAGACACTTCCGTATGCTATATCAACCACTTTTCTCTCCAAAATCTCTAATCTTCGGCACAAAACCCCTTCCGTGCCGAAGATTTTTGCAGCATTATTATAGAGACACGTTTATAGAAAGCCACCGAAAGCCCACAGAAGTCCTAGAGATCGCCTATTGTGGTCGCCTAATCCGCGGGTGACTTTATATATCTTGTAAAACACAAAAATCGGGGATTTCTGACATATTCCACACTAAAAAATCGGGGATTTCTGACATATTCCGCACTAAAAAATCGGGGATTTCTGACAAAATAGCAAAATATATTTGCATAATTCAAAGATTTTCAGTACCTTTGCAGCGAATTAAAAAAAAGCAATATGGCTGACAGAGTATTTAAGAGAAAAATCTACGATAAAATGCTTCAATGGAAGCAAGACCAGCATGGCACTACAGCCCTGCTGATTCGTGGTGCAAGACGAATTGGAAAATCTACAATTGCAGAGCAGTTTGCCAAGCAAGAGTATAAATCTTATATCAAAATTGATTTTGCAAAAGCAAGTAAAGATATTGTGCAATTGTTTGAAGATATTAACAATTTAGATCTATTCTTTACTCACCTACAAGCATATTGTCAAAAGACATTGTATTTGCGCAAGTCTGTGATTATTCTTGATGAGATACAATTACAGCCATTGGCTCGCCAAGCTATCAAATATTTGGTGGAAGATGGACGCTATGATTACATAGAAACAGGTTGCTTATTAAGTATCAAGAAGAATACAAAAGGCATATTGATTCCAAGCGAAGAAACGCGCATTGATATGTATCCAATGGACTATGAGGAATTTCGTTGGGCATTGGGTGACGAAACAACAATACCCTTGCTACATACAATGTTCGTGGAACGAAAACCGTTGGGCGACAAACTTAATCGCAAACTGATGCGTGATTTTCGATTATATATGTTGGTAGGCGGAATGCCTCAAGCCGTAAATGACTATTTAGACACGCAAAATCTTAGCATCGTAGATCAACGAAAACGCAGTATTCTAGAATTATATGACCAAGATTTTTATCATTTAGATAGTTCAGGCGTAACTTCGAGATTGTTTCATGCTATACCAGCCCAATTGACAGGTAATGCATCACGCTACAAAGTAGGTAGTGTAATAGAAGAAGGCAGAGTAGATAGAATACAAGAGCAGTTGGCTATTTTGAAAGATTCAATGACTGCCAATATTGCATATCATGCTAACGATCCAAGTGCTGGTTTGGCGCAACATATTAGTATAGATCAATTTAAGTTGTATTGTGCAGATACAGGCTTATTTGTCACTCTCGCATTTTGGGATGATGGTTATACCAGTAATACCATATATGAAAAATTATTAAGTGATAAGTTGCGTACTGATTTAGGATATGTGTATGAAAATATAGTCGCACAAATGCTGACAGCATCTGGGCGTAAACTATATTATCATACATGGCCAACTGAGAATTCTAATCGGAATTACGAAGTGGATTTTATACTCTCCAAAGAAGGTAAGATTTGCCCTATTGAGGTAAAGTCATCGCAGTCGAAAGAGCATGCGTCTATTGACGCCTTCCAATCTAAATACTCCGAGCGAATACATACACGCTACTTGCTTCATCCACGCGACATACGCAAAGACCAAGATTTGCAGTGTTTGCCAATGTATATGGGAGTATTCTTTTAACAACTCAATAATGTAAACTACATTCCATGACCCTCTCTACGCTCATACTCACTTGCCTTGCCACTGCTGTTGTGGTGGGAGTCGTTGTGGGGGTAGTGGTGAAAAAACGATTGCAAAAGAAAATCAATTACATGCTCGATGCGCTCGAAGATAAGGAACTCAACTTCCGATTCAACGAGCAAGGCATTCGAAATAGAAGCTTCAACAGAACACTCAACCGTCTGCGCGACCTTTTCGACAAAGAGCGCCACGAAATCAGCGAACAAGAACGCTACTTCGGACAGATGCTCGACCATGTGCAAACGGGTATCATCACCGTCACAGACAACCGAGTGACCTATCACAACAAAACAGCCCTCTCGCTCTTGGGCTTGCTGACCTTCAGTAATCTTCGCCAACTGGATAATATCCATCCATCGCTTGCGGAGGCATTTCGACAAGTATCATCGAATAGCGAACAACGCGCTACTTTCTTTACCGAACGAGGCGAACGCACTATCATTCTCACAGCTACCGAAGCGGCAATACACGGCAAAACAATAAAGATCATTGCCTTTAACGATATTAGCAACGAGATTGCCGAAAACGAGGAGTTGGCATGGTCACGCCTAATCCGTGTACTCACACACGAGATTATGAATACCATCACGCCTATCGCTTCGCTCAGCGAAACACTCTCCAAAGACCCTGCTTCGCCTGATTTGGTAATGGGTTTGCAGACCATTTCTACCTCTTCGAAGGACCTCATCAAATTCGTCAACACCTACCGCAGTCTGACACGAGTAGCAACGCCAGTTAGAAAACCATTTTACATGCGCGAACTCATGGAGCGTGTGGAGCAGTTGACCAAACAACAGTTAGATGCCGCAGGTGCAAGCTATCAATATACCGAACTGACCGATGATATTCTGCTATATGCGGATGAGGGACAAATCTCGCAGGTGATAGTCAATCTCATCAGCAATGCCTTGCAAGCAGAGGCAACCCAAATCACCATCAAAGCCAAGATTGATGATGCCGATGCAGTCGTGATAGATGTCTGCAATAATGGTCATCCTATCAGCCCTGATAGTCAGGAGCAGATATTCATTCCATTTTTCACCACCAAACCCGAAGGCTCTGGTATCGGATTGAGCCTCTCCCGCCAAATCATGCGCCTACACAATGGCAGCATTCGCCTCGTTCGCAGCGACGAAAAGGGAACAATCTTTACTCTCATTTTTAGATAAAATCCGCTTCTTTTAGAATCATCCTATGATTAGCACCCTCATAAGGTGCTATTTTTTATACCGCAAAAACGGCTAAAAATAGACAAAAACGGAATTTTTCGAAAAAATAAAAACAAAAATTAACTTTTCATATCAAAATATTTGCATATATTGAAAAATATTCGTACTTTTGCAGCGCAAATATTAAAAAGAAAATAAAAAGAAACGAAAAATAAATAAAAACAAAATGATTGGAGAGATATTTAACGCTAAAGATTATAGCTTAAAACCAAAAGCTACAATTCAACAAACAGGCAAAACTGGTTTTAATGCAGACGCTATTAATCAACTCAAAATAGACGAAAACAAAGCCGTTGTTCTCGCGCCAGACACACAAGATAAGAAAGTGCTTTATATGGCTGTAGTTGAAGCAGATAATTGCGAGCATGCTTTCCCAATTCGCAAATCTGGAGCGTACTACTATATCAACACCAAGCAACTCTATGACCACATGGAATTTGATTACACCAATAATACCATCATGTTTGATCTTGTCCGTTGCGACAAGTACGATGATGTCATTGGGGGAGAATGTTATAAAATGATTGCACGCTCGCATACGCGAACGAGCGACGAAAACGAAGTGTAAATAGTGCCTACCGAAGACCTTAATTACATAGAATCACTACTCGAATTTTCCCAGCAGCAAGATGAACTAATAGCAGGGCATCAAAAGGAAATGTCGCAAGTACTCGCCAACAAAGAGCACTTGCGAGTAGCTCTTGCACATGAACACAAAGGGAGGATGGCTGCTGAGGCAGAAAATATCGAACTAAAAAAACAACTAGCACTACTTCAAGCCGAAAACCAAGAACTCCGCAACCGTCCCAATATCGTTACGGACACCTACATTGAAACACAAAATGTCAAACAGCAGTGCAATTATTTGCCTCATTCTCGCCGCACTTCAAGATACAAACTTAATAATTCAACCCAAACACAATTACAACTATGGAACACTCCAACCGCAACATCTATGTAGCAGGTAATTTTATTGCCGAACAGCATGTAGACATACAAATTCTTCATGCAGATAAAGTTTATACACAACCTCAACAATCAGCTACTATCAAGCCGAAAGTAATCATCGCTGAGGATATACCAACTACTCCAAAATCCACCGCTTCTCAAAAAGCCAAAACAAAACGAACAAACGCTGCGGTTACAGAAGCAACTTTCATATACCGACATGCACCCAAACATGCTGCTCGCATTGTTACGCTCTACCAACACCTACTCAAAGCTCAGTGGATAGCACCTGATACCAACCCAGATGATTTCTCTGCCATTTTTGAAGGTAATCCTTCCACCGCACGCATCAAATGGATTGGCAAACAAGCCTTTCTTTACTATCTAATTCGTCAATTAGTAGATTTGCAACTCGTTTCGATACCACAAAATGCATCTGTTTGGCAAATAGTAGAAAGCCATTTTTTAGATAAAAACAGCCGTCCGTTCCACAATTTTAACAAACAAAAGGAACCTATTAAGGCTAAAGCGGCTATAGATAAACTTATTGAAATATTGCAACCTTCGGCATAATCTTCGGCACAAGGCAAAATTTTTCAAAAAAAATCACTTATGCGGGAGTTATTGATTTTCAGGAACTTCCGCTTTCTTTATATGCTGTCATAAACACTAAATTCACAAATCTTCGGCACAAAACCGCTTCTGTGCCGAAGATTTTTGCAGCATTATTAT
>Ga0233366_1000515_pt1 | contig 12829 bp, 11 predicted proteins | sample ElkDunMinimDraft_23_FD_191536 | JGI IMG/M metagenome (GOLD analysis project Ga0233366, IMG submission 191536) | Fecal eukaryotic communites from dung pellets of Tule Elk in California, USA - Elk Dung C4 | ecosystem: Host-associated > Mammals > Digestive system > Large intestine > Fecal | place...
GATAGCTATTATCTAAATAAAAATTAATAAAGCCCGGTCCAGCAATCTCGATCTTTGAAATAGATGCCTTAGTCGTATCGAAATTCTCAATGATGGCCTCCGCAATTGCTCTTGGCGCCTTTTTCGCAACACGGGCAAGCTGCATTGCCATATTTGTCGAATAATCTCCATGCGCCTTATCTTTAGGCAATTCAAGGATGACGCCTGGAATCTGTTCTTCTGCTGCCAGGCCGGCCTTAAGAACGGCCTGTTTGATTTCGTCTTTAATTTGCTGTTGAATCTCCGTTACGATATTCATTGGTTGTTTTCCTCCTTGACCGTTAATGTAAGGTGATAATGCCCCACATTTTCATCCTGCAAAAATAAATGATAGGAAACCGTAAACTCTTCCTCTTTTGTCTCTTTATTGACGGTATGGTTCAGGGCAATTGTATGAGTCGATAAATCAAGTGTACCATGAATGCTATCATAAGAACCTTCTGTTATGGAGCCAATTTTGTACAGCTGCTTCATTTTCACCGCTCCGGTCCGAATGATGAGCATCTCGTTTCCATCATATTTTACCGTCGTATTGATTTTCCCATTATTCTCTACATGTTCAATGTAACGGACATACGTCGCATTAGGCATATGATGCAGTGTCCCGAATGTGACAAGTTCAATATTCTCTACATCATCCTCATGTTCGATCCTTGTCTTCAATCTCACCATGACCTCTTTAGCTGTATTCCCTTTTTCCTCGGTCATATAATGAACTCCCCCTGGGATTGTTTTATTACTCAATTCTACAAGTATAAGATATTGAAAAACAGTCTGGCAACTTGCCGGACTATATTTTTAGAAAAAAAGCCAAAGTCCGCTCCTTATATAGTATGGACGGATACTCATGGTTTTTAGCCTTCATTTTCTCGCAAACCTAAAAGAGTATAGTCTAATCCCTCCTAAAAGTAAAGATTTTCCCCAAAACCCAAATTTCTGTTTAAAAAACCCCTGTTTTTTTCATACTACAGGTAATAAATGATTTGACACCACTAGACTAAGGGGGAAGGAATATGTCCAGAACCGAACGCAGAAGAAAAAAACGGATCATCTACCGCGCCTTTTCATTTGCCGTGCTATTACTCGCGGCAGTCTCCCTCGTATGCACGACCGTCATATGGGCTGCTGTTAAGCTGGCCGGTGCGCCTGAGGTGGTTGTTCCGCAAACGACGGTATATTTAGCGGATAATCTCCAATCTTTCGGCGAAAGCCACGGCGGACAAAAGCGCTATTGGGTAGCGCTTGATGAGATATCCCCTTATTTAATCGATGCCACCATCGCGGTGGAGGACCGGCAATTCTACTCCCATCATGGTTTTGATATGAAACGAATCGCAGGAGCTATCATAAAGGATGTAGCTGCACGCGCAAAGGTTCAGGGTGCAAGCACAATCACGCAGCAATATGCCCGGAATCTCTTCCTAGGTTCAGAGAAAACATGGTCAAGGAAGGCAAAGGAAGCATTCTATACACTCCGGCTAGAAGATCATTATTCAAAGAATGAAATACTAGAAGGTTATTTAAACACAATCTATTACGGCCACGGCATGTACGGTATTGAAGCCGCGAGCCATTATTATTTTCACAAGGATGCACGTGACCTGACATTAACAGAGGCAAGCATCCTAGCTGGCATCCCAAAAGGGCCTAGCCTCTACTCCCCCATTCGCTCGTCCGAGAATGCGAAGAATCGCCAGCATGTCGTGCTTCTCTCAATGGAGGCAACCGGTGCAATTACGAGGGAGCAGGCAAATCAAGCAAGCAAGGAGTTTCAGGATATCGCCTTCTTCGGCTCGCTTGATACAGAGGATATAGCAGAAGCCCCCTATTTCCTTGATGCAGCAAATCAGGAGCTGAGGACCGTTCTGCGCGGGCGTGAGGATCTCATTCGTAATGGCGGATTGACCGTCTATACGACCATGAATATCGACCAGCAGGCAAAAGCAGAGGAAATCGTTACAGCACACATCCCAAACAATAGTGAATTGCAGGTTGCGCTCGTTGCTATGAATCCAAAAAGCGGCAGCGTAAAAGCCTTAATTGGCGGAACCAATTATGAAAAGAGCGCCTTCAACCGTGCGACTCAATCATTACGCCAGCCGGGGTCGACCATCAAGCCTATTCTCTATTATACGGCGCTTGAGAAAGGCTTTACTCCATCGACAACGATGAGGAGCGAGGAAACAACCTTCTCCTATGATGAGGGCAAAAGCAGCTACACACCGCATAATTTCCGCAACCATTACGCCAATGAAGCCATCACTATGGCACAGGCCATTGCTTTATCGGACAATATTTATGCGGTCAAAACCCATCTCTTCCTTGGGCAGGATGAACTCGTCAAGGCAGTGAAGCGCTTCGGCCTCACATCCAAAATGGCGAAGGTACCATCACTTGCCCTCGGCACATCCGGCGTCAAGCCAATCGAGATGACTAATGCCTATAACCACTTTGCCAATGGGGGTAAAAAGGTAAAGCCTTTCTTCATCACAAAAGTCGTCGGCCGCGAAGGTGAAACCTTGTACGAACGCAAGCCGCAAAAGAAGAAGGCGTTAGACAAAGCAAACTCCTATGTCATGACGCAAATGCTCACAGGCGTCTTTGATCAGAAATTAAATGGCTATGCCTCTGTCACAGGCTCCTCTATCATTCCAAAGCTCTCACGCCCGTATGCCGGAAAATCCGGCTCCACAGAATATGACAGCTGGATGATAGGGTTCACGCCACAGCTGACAGCTGGCATTTGGGCAGGCTACGACCAGTCCCGAAAGCTCGAAACGAAATATGACAAAACAACCGCCAAGCAAATATGGGCTGAATTCATGGAAGCCACCCATAAGGACAAGCCAGTTGCTGAATTCAAGCAGCCAAAAGGCGTAATCGGCGTTGAAATCGACCCAGTTACCGGCTTGCTGGCAGATGACGATTGCCCGGTAAAACGGATGACCTACTTCAAGAAAGGCAGCGAACCGAGGGAAATATGCCCGCTTCATGGACATCATGACCATGATGCTGATGAGCAGTCAGGCGCTGAAAAGGAGCAGCTGCCTTGGTACAGGAGGATTTGGCCGTTTAAGAAAGGGGTGTAGTGATTGGTTTACCACCTTTTGACCACCCTTTGTCCACCCTATATACCCTTTGCATGGGGTTTGGGTGGATCTTCTCTGACGATGGCAATTTTGATTGATTATCGCTCTTAAACCAATCATCAGTGATGAGTTCCTTTATTCACAGCTCCTCGGCTGTGCTGAAAAATCAAAAATAGACAAGCCGGGGGGTGTTTTTCATAGTAATCTTGGATACTTCTTTGGATTTCTATGAATAAGAAGGCATATAGTATATTTTCCCTTTTCCTCCCGCCAGCGCATGGAAACAAAAATCCCCAAACCAGTTATTGGTTTGGGGATTTTCGTGTCCTAGCTCTACGTGAATGTACAATCTCACGTGATTTTAGTTTACTTTTTTTGGTTGCAGGCGACAAGCGATTTGCCAAACAGCATCCTAATTCCTTCCATCTAGTTCACATTTCTGACACATTTAATTGCTGCTTTAATTCGTCAGAGGAGTTGTTCCACAGCTCTTCATTATGACTTTTGAGGAAGTCGGCGAGAACTTTTTTGGAGCTGTCATCCATATGGTCAACAATGATGTGGCGTTTTAAGGATTTATCCATGCGGTTTACGTGCTCTGGCAAGGATTTATAGCCGCGGCGGATTTCTTTGTCGACTGTCATTTCACAGGCTGTCACACCAGCATAGTAGGCACCGGTTGGCGCTTGTTCGATGGTTACCCAGACAAGCCAGTACGGCTTTCCGTTTGGCACCTCAGCTTTATTGGGCAGGAATTTGATTCTTCTCTCGATTTCGCTGCGCGCATGCATGGCACCGATATCGACGAATGCCCTCTTTTCTTCTACATCAACGAAAACAGGCGAGACATTTTCAAGGCTAAGTGCGCCGATACCGTATCCTTTATGGCCGTCTGTCGGATTGTTTTTAATAATATTGAAGGTTGGTTTTTTCTTTTCTTGGCTCATGGTCCAATCAGAAGCCTCCTTTTAATATAAAATCATTGAATATAATGCCTTCACAATGCTTGGCACAAGTTCAAGCAGGATTGGGTCAATCGTGTATTGACCGAGCGGTGTTATGACAAGGATGAGGAAAATCAGTACCCCATATTGCTCGTACTGCGTCATTTTTGCCCGGAAATTCGGCTTGACAAGATCCTCTATTATACGATACCCATCTAATGGGGGAAAAGGCAATAAATTGAACACAAACAGCAGAACATTTATATTGATGAAGATGGTAAAGAATTTGAACATGAAGTCTGGTACCATCATCCCAACACCAAACTGCTGGATGAGGAAGACAACAAATACTGCCAGCACAGCAAGAGCGAGATTGCTCAACGGCCCCACGATGGAGACGATGATTCCGTTCATGCGCGGGTTCTTAAAGAAGAATCGGTTTACCGGCACGGGCTTTGCCCAACCGAACCCGAACAAAATGATAAAGATGGCGCCGATTGGGTCGATATGGACAAGCGGATTCAATGTCAATCGCCCTTGATTCTTCGCAGTCATATCACCGAATTTATAGGCAGCATATGCGTGGGCATATTCATGGGCCGTGAACGCGATCGCCAGCGTGACAAGCATATAGGGCAAATTGGAGATTATGCTCTGTAAATCCACAAACATCTCCCTTTCTATAAGTAATGATTATGTACTAAAGGTTTCTTGCTTTCTCATTCTATTTATGAAAAACTAAGCTCATATCCATGATAAACAAGGAGGAATATCCATGCCATTTGTCACTGTAAAGATGCTTGAAGGACGCACAGAGGAGCAAAAGAAAGCCCTTTGCGAGAAAGTAACGGAGGCGGTTTCCGAAACAACAGGAGCTCCTCGTGAAAATATTACGGTCTTCATCGAGGAAATGTCCAAAAACCATTATGCCCCAGGCGGCAAACGCTTAAGCGACCAATAAGGGTGATGGCAAAGAATGGAGCAGTGACTGCTCCATTCTTTTTTTGATTTATGAATTCATGGATAATGGCTGTTTATTGCTCTCAATCAGCTCGTCGACATAGACAAACGCCTCTTCAATCTCCTTAGCTGAATAATTTTGCTTCGCCTTCAGTTCTTCAATCTTCTGGACGATTTCAGGCTTTGCCAAATGATCAAAGAAAAAGATGGTTGAGACAAGCTCAAGAAAGCGGGCAGTCTGCCCATTGAGTTCATTTAAAAATAGCATAAGGCGCTCATCAAGACCATTCTCATACAAGGTCAGGAACTCGCGGCCGGCCTCAGTCAAGGAATAATCGTATTGAAGGCAGCCGTTCTCCTTATCCTTTAGCTCTTCAATCAACCCCAAATTACGTAATTCCTCAATCTTTAATGTTAGCTCCTCTGAGTACGGTCCGTAAAAATGGAATTCAAATTTCTCATGAAATGGATATTGCAGTTTCTTTGAAATAAAGATCATCTTTTGTAGCTTTTTTCTTCCAGCGATATGCCCTGCAGCATTTATGGCTGAAAGGATGCGTGCATGATCCTTTAACACCATTCTTCACCTCTTTTGTCTAGATTACTCCCATTCGAGCATTCGCTTAATTTCCTCTTTCTCATGGCCATAGGTCGACATATCATTAAGCATATCGGCCGGGAAATAGAGCTTATGATCCGTACGCCTCTTGCCGGAGATTGCATCAACGATATCGGACTCACGAGACAGCTCCTTCAGTTCTTCCTTTTTCGATAACAAATAAATAGGCACCCGTTCCTCCTCTTCCCCTGGACGGTAAAAGTCATATGGAAGATCAGAAGATGAGTCGAGCACCAAATAGTATTCCGGGTCCATCCCTGCTTTAGCAAATAATTGGGTCAGTTTTAAGAGCTTCTTCATCTCTTGGTTGGACGGTGTGAATTCAACATACTGGAATAGGTCGCGATTATTGAAACGGCGGCACAAGTCACTAAGAATCGGGTCTTCTTCTTCTTCCCATTGCTGGAAGTAATATAGCATCACGGCATCGTCCAATTTCAGGTAATCCCGAAGAGTAACCGTATGCGTAAATAAGGAATTAAAATGATAGGGTTCGTGCTGGAACTGATAATTCTCCTTATAGAGCTCCTTGGCACGATGGAGAATCTTCGTCAGGATCACTTCTGCGCTTCTTGTGACAGGGTGGAAATAGACCTGCCAGTACATTTGATAGCGGCTCATGATATAGTCCTCTACCGCATGCATGCCGCTTTGCTTGAAGACGGCCTGCTCTTCTGTCGGACGCACGACACGCAGTATTCGCTCCATATCAAACTGGCCGTAGCTGACTCCGGTAAAATAGGCATCACGCAGCAGGTAATCCATCCGGTCGGCATCAAGCTGGCTGGAGATGAGGCTGACGACAAGCTTATTGGCATGCGTCTTCGCGATGACTTCTGCCACTTCTTTCGGGAAGGCATCGTTTACTCTGCGGAGCACCTCATTAACCTCTGTATCGCCGAGAATGATCTCGCGCGTAAATACTTCATGGTCCATTTCAAAGACCTTTTCAAAAGAGTGAGAGAATGGCCCATGCCCTAAATCATGCAAAAGTGCTGCACACAAGGATAGGAGGCGGTCCTTCGGGTTCCATTTCTCACGGCCGTCAAACACGCCATCAACGATTCGTCTCACAATCTCGTATACTCCGAGAGAGTGATTGAAACGGCTGTGCTCAGCCCCGTGGAAGGTCAAATAGGTTGTGCCCAGCTGCTTAATCCTGCGCAGGCGCTGGAACTCCTTCGTATCAATTAGATCCCAAATCACCCGGTCATTCACGTGGACATAACGGTGCACCGGGTCTTTAAATACTTTTTCTTCGCTCATTTTTTGCAGAGAATACTTCATCTGATTCCCTCTTCCTTCTCAATCATGTTTTTATTATAGCTTGTTTGGAATAAAAAACATATTATCGCCATCATTAAAAAAATGGGTTTTTTGGCATGCAAAAGCCTCCATGCTGAACTTTTGCATGGAGGCTTTTCTTATTCCTTCGTCCTGAATTGCCATAGCGGGGACCTCGTCCATCCGCCATAGCGGTCGCTGAGCTCGACATACCAGAAATAATCCGTGTTTTCTTTCAAATTATGGAGATGGGCCTTCACCTTCCGTTTCTTTTTGCCGGCATAGTCGCGGCCGATTTTCTTGTTAGAGTACACATTGACACTGATATAATCGGTCGCGACCTGCTTGTGAATCGGATTCAGCTCCAAGTCTTCAATCGTGAACTCATCCTTCTGTGGCTCAAAGAAATTATAATCATCCATGTATGGAGAATACGTCTTTACGCTCAGGCGTTTATGGGCCGGGTCGAAGTGAAGCATCCGCATATAGCCTTGTCCTCCCTCAGGCCCGCTCTGATAATCTGCAAGCATCTCATATACCTTCCTGACTCTGCCCTTATCCCCTTTTACAGGAATCTCAGCTGTATGCCTGCTTGCACCAGGGATATGACCGGCAAGCACGAGCTTAATATTGTCATACCGCCTGATGATTTTGTTGAATATTTGCCTGCCATTAAATGTTCGCTCTCCCTCATCGTCCAAATAATTATGGACAGCGAGCACGACGTTCCGCTCCGAATAATGGGTCAGTACGTTTTTTACCCATTTGAGAGTCTCGCGCTCGGTTTCATGTCCCCACCCTAAATAGAGGAACAAGAAGTCATGGCCGCCAAAGGACATCAAGTCATAATGGTTTCGATTCTGCTTCGTCCCATGATAAAACGGACTTTCATGAAAGCGTCTTTTCCCGAAATAGCGAGCAAAATTGCGATAATCTTGGACAAGATTGCCGACATCATGATTACCGGAAACGACTCCGTATGGAATCCGGTTCTCATCGAGAATGCTCATTGCCTGATCTGCCACCTCCCATTGCTCCTTCGCCCAGCGGACATTGACAATATCCCCGGTATGGATGACATATTCGGCATTCCCCAATTGATTTTGGATGCGAATCCAGTTTGTCATTACAGGAAATACATGAGCAAATGTCTCTGAGTAATATTGTGTATCTGACATCCATACGAGGTTGAATGGCCTGTTTACGGCATCGATGACCCGGTCTTGGATGAGAACATCAACAAGCCCATCATCCATGTAGGTCTCAGGCTTTATGCTTGCCCGAAGCGAGAAATCCTCCTCACCATAGCCGTATACAAGGGCATCCCATCTTGCTTCAAGCCGATTCCAGGCATACATTGTCACTCTCCTTCCCGGAAGAGAATGGCCAACCCATTCAAGCTCCACCTCCTTGATAGCGGAATTCGGCTCAGCCACACTCACCTGATAGCGCTGATAGGGAAATCCTGAATCAGCATTCGTCACCCAATATTTCTTGTCCGCCTCAGCAACCTGTTTGAGCTGACTTTTTCCTGCTGGCGCCTCACGTTCAGTCATCAAGCCTTCCGGCGGCTCCTCATCAGCAATATAGGAGTAAGCCTTCAAATGCGGGCTCTTGGAATCATAGCGCTTGCCTGCATAGAATTTCGCCAATAGCCGATCGTTAGTCGGGTCTTCAACCTTAACAGTCAGGCTTGGATGCAAAGAGACGTTCTTCTCCGCATTTTTCGGGCTGATTTGTCCGGAAATGATCGGCGTTTCCTCAACTACCCGGAAAGGGATGGTTTTTTTTGCCCGGTTTCCTGCCGCATCCGTTGCGACAAACTGAACGGTATGCTTGCCCTTCCTTAATTTCCCTGACGATGTCGTGTACGGAAGCTCAATCTCTTTGCCGTCTAAATATCCCTTTATCGAAGCAATCGACGTAATCTCATCCTCTGGATTAGCATTGATTGTAAATGTCCCCTTATAGGTCTTCCCTTTCTTCGGGGCAATAGGGTTCAGCTTTGGAGCTGAGTTATCAAAGACCACCTTGGCCTCATACCCGGATTCCCCCGTCGCCTTAATGATATGGACTCCATCCTCATAAGCCGTTGTATCAATCTCCGCTTGCAGCGTCTTGAATTTAGCAGGAGAAATCGTGAACTCAAACACCTGAATGAGGATTCCCTTCTTCCCAAGCGCCCAGGCACGGCCGTCATGATAGGTCTCCTTCTTTTCATCCCCCTCCGCATTAATGCCCTTGACAGCTTTCGGCCGGATAATTGTTCCGTCATCAAGCAATAGCTTGATATTTTTGACTGTGAAACGATCTGCATCCTCCATGTTCGTTACCTTCCCTGCCCGGTACACCTCCTTCTCTGTTCCAGTATGAATGGCGATGCGATTCTTGCCGGGCTTAAGTGTCTCGAGTGGAACCGAGATTTCATAGGGCATATATTCCCCTTCCGTCGGCTTGAGAGATGTGATTCTTTGCTTGCCGACATAAATGGCACTCTTCTTGCGCTCATCAATGCCGAGCCCCTCGAAAACAAAGGCAGCCGGCTTCCCTAATGTTTGCTGGGTGAGAAGAGGCCTTCCATCAAGCGTTAAATCCATTTGTTCATCTGCCCAGCGTTTATGTAACTGGATCTTCTTTACACCTCGCAGAATAGTATTATCCTGCACAGACAAGCCCGACTTTACGGATTTATACATGGACGGATTGCCGACCTTGATGGTCTTGACTCCTTTTTCCGGATAGCGGGTCGTCGTTCCATAGCCGTCCGATAGTTCCAAATAGTATTCTATATTAGGTTTCGCTCCATAAAGGTTATAGCGGGGAATGAACCCTTGAAAGGTCTCCAGCGTCTTCATCGTGAATTTGATGCGGGCATAGTTTTTGTCCTGCGCCCGCTTATAAAACATCTCGACTCTCTTAACCGGCTCTTTCCCCTTTATTTCTGCTTCCAGCTCAAGGTCTGTCCGTTCAGGAATCTCATTGGGCAGATTAATCGGAGTAAACGTCATTTTCCCGCCTATTTGCTTCTCATTCCACTCATCTGGCACTTGCTCCTTCGTCACCTTACCTGGTGTAGGACGAGATCCCTCCAGCTGCTTCAGCCTCTTCCTCTTTCCTGCATGGCGAAAATGTGTATTTCCTGTTTCATATGTGACATAGGAAACAACCGCCCCGGTATCAGTAGCGAGAACAAGTGTGTTCTTCCCCTTGTTTTTCAAGGTTCCCTTCAAGGTGGAGAGCAGCCGGATATCCCTTTTATAATGCTCGTTAAACTCTGACACAGGACGCTTATTCGAAAACCAGAGGACAATTGCCTTTCCTGCCGGCACCATTATCCGCTCCTTGAGATCCCAGGTACGCATGGTTTTATCCATCGCAAGATAGCGGAGGGAATAGTCACCAAGATTGACCGCCTCATTCGTATTATTGTATATCTCGATATATTCATAATGATTTCCGCCAGGAGAAACCTCCGTAATAAGTAAATCAGGCACTTCTTCCACACCTCGATGCGAAGAAAATCCTGCTCCTACGATAATAGCGGCTGCGATTGTCAGTAAAAACCTCATTCAATCCCCTTCCCCCTACAAGATTTCTCTTAGTATGGTTCACAGGACTGATTTTATGAAAAGAAGCCGCACTCCGGTTAGGAGCACGGCTTCTGTATTATTTAATCTTCTTTTCCACTTTTTCAATCAATTCATCTTCTGTCAGGGCAGCCACAGGACGATTGTTCACGAACGCAAAGGATTTCTTGCGCCCTGGCCCGCAATAGGACTGGCACCCGATTTCGATTTTTGCATCTGGATCAACCTTTTTCAGTTTCGGTAGCAATGTTTTTAAGTTTGTAGCTTGACAGTCGTCACATACCCTAAATTCATTCGACATGACCGCCTATCCTTTCTTACCAAAAAATTAGCCCCCTGAATACGGGACTATTGGACCTAAAGCGTATTGTATCACTCACGCATTTATGTTTGCAAGAATGATGTATAGTCTATAAGGCAACGAAAAAATCTAGTAACCTGTATAAAATTTCTCTTATCTGCCCATGCTAGAACCATAATTTGCAAATTTATTTTTAATAAGGGAGTTGTAGACATGAAAGTTAGACAAGATGCATGGACAGAAGAGAATGACTTGCTGCTGGCTGAAACCGTACTAAGACACGTTCGTGAAGGCAGCACGCAATTGAATGCATTTGATGAGGTCGGCGACAAATTAAACCGGACGGCAGCCGCCTGCGGATTCCGCTGGAACGCAGTTGTTCGCCACAATTACGAGAAAGCCCTGCAATTGGCCCGAAAGCAAAGAAAGCAGCGCCAGCGTTTGCTCGGCAAGGATCAAGGCGGCAAGAAAAAGATTCTCTATCAACCACCTGTGCCGTCATTAAGAGATTTCGAGACCGTCACGACCGCAATGGAAGAGGAACTGATGGAAATGGAGTCCTCCACAGTAGGATCAACTGAAGGAACAGCGGTATACCAAGAAACAGTCGTGGAGCAGCCAAGCTTCTTCCCGATGATGGAAGCCTATCAGCCATCAGAAATCACAATGGCTGATGTGATCTCCTTCCTGCAAAACTATGACGGGGACAGCCTAAAAATCCAAGCCCTTCAATCCGAAAATGAGCGCCTGAAGCTAGAAATGCATGATTTAAAAGAGAAAAACAGGGAGCTTCAGCACAAGCTTGATAATGTTCAAGAGAACACACATACTATCCAGGAAGACTATGAAACACTTATGAATATTATGAATCGCGCCCGTAAGCTCGCGCTAATTGAAGAAGAAGAACGCCAAGCAACGAAGTTTAAGATGGACCGAAACGGCAACCTCGAGAAAATCGCTGAATAATACCTTTCAAACCAGTTCCAACTCGTGAACTGGTTTTTATTTGTGGTGCAAAAAAAAATGAAGGCAGCAAATCTGCCTTCATTCTAAAAGTCCAAGCTTCTCATTTCGCTCTTCTATTCTCTCTAAATAGGATTCATAAACAGGCTGCTCTTCCCCCGTCAACCCTTCGCTCACAAGCTCATCCGAGAAACTCTTAATCGATTGAAGGAAACGGCCAACAACCTCTTCAACCGTTAAATCAGCCGACAGCAGCTCTGAAAGAGAGGCCATTACATCCGGATTAACATCCGGATAGACGAACTTCGTCTCCTCATCTCCGCGTGCCTTCTCATAAAACGCCTTAATAAGAGCCGCACGATTGGCTGCATTTCCGCACACATCCACATAAATCTGAACGGCAACCCCCCCGCGAATACGGCGCTGGGAGATGCCGGCAAACTTCTTGCCGTCTATGCTCAAATCATAGCTGCCCGGACAGTACGAGCCAATGACCTCCCCTGCCTCGATCTCAGCATCAAAATCACGAAACATATGGCGAATGAGCTCCCACATGGCATCATACCCCTTGTTGATTCCGATCTTGCCGCTTTTTTCAGGAAAAACGAGTGTCAGGTTGAGGATGCCTTCATCCAGCACGACAGCCAGGCCGCCAGAGTTGCGGACAATACAGTCGTAGCCTTGGCCTTGCACAAAATCAACACCCTTTTGCAAAAACGGGAGCCTTCCATCCTGTATGCCCATAACAACAGTCTTCTTATGCACCCAAGCTCTCGCTGCAGCCGGAGACATCCCCCCGCCGACAGCCGCACATAATGTATCATCAACCGCGAACGATTGAAGCGCTCGCATATAAATCCCGGATGTACTATGATCAATGATTCTCCATGTACCTTGTCTTAACAAGCTCATCTTTCTCGTCCCTTCAAAAAAACGGCGTCTGCATGAATCGAGACGCCGTCCTAGTTCGTTCTTTAGTTGATTATCTTATCGTACCAAGCTTTGAGATGCTGTAATCAACGCAAGGTTGAATACATCCTCTG
>Ga0233366_1000518_pt1 | contig 12777 bp, 8 predicted proteins | sample ElkDunMinimDraft_23_FD_191536 | JGI IMG/M metagenome (GOLD analysis project Ga0233366, IMG submission 191536) | Fecal eukaryotic communites from dung pellets of Tule Elk in California, USA - Elk Dung C4 | ecosystem: Host-associated > Mammals > Digestive system > Large intestine > Fecal | place...
AGGTCAAGGGGTCTGTCGATGAGGCACGCACCGCCTTTATGAAGAACGCTCAGTGGTACTCTGACAGCCGCCATTTCTGGCAGAAGTGGCTCGAGTTCGAATTGGAGCAACCAACCAGCGCTGAGGTTGAGGCTGGACACAGCGAAAGGATCAAGGCCGTCTTCAACGACATGCAGACCAAGAGTCGTCTGTCCCCTGGAATTAAGCAGGAGATCGCGCAGATTTACATGAACTACCTGCAGCAACGAGGAGGCAAGGACGCCATGAAGGAGTTCTTGTCCGTGGACCGAAACATGTTTGGGTATGCGTCTCTTTCTGTTGCCGCTTTGCATTCGGGGAACGATCACTAACAGCGGTATTTGTTCTTAACAGGCCACAATCCATTTCCGCTATTACTAAGGCGAAGCTTGGGGCCAAGGAGAATGGTGTAGGCCCTAGCGAGTTGGACGACGCGACCCGCCTGAAGGCAGAGAGTAGGTTCTACAGCTATTACCAGCTGCACATGGACCCCGATCAAACCGCTCAGGGACCTGCGCCTTTCAACTGAGTGGTTCGCACAATGCCCCCCCTTGCGTGTCGACCCGAGTTACTTTCATCATCGTTACATCATTACATCCTCGGCTTCATACCATGCGTCCGCTGAAAAGTCACAACTTGTACCATAGGAACAGGTCAACCAGACCGTGCCTCTATATCACGTTTATCTTTTTCTATCTTCTGGATTGGGAGGCTACACTTGACGGGAATTTCGGTTGCTTAAAAAGGTCACCTCTGTCGTGGTGGTTTCAACATTTTTAGATTGCTCGATTGGATTAATGTTACCTGCCGTGGAGGCCGTTTGCTGTCGCAGTCACTTATCATGACGACTTCGAAAGTGGTGGCCCCTTAATACAGTCCAGATGTTACCCTCTTCTCTCTTTCCATACTCCCATCCAACGGTTCCCGTTGTCAGTTTTGATCTAGTTTCTCGTGGCGGGAGTACACTTTCTCACATTTATTACCGACAGCTTGAATTTCAAGCTATTTCCAACGGTCGGTCGGGTTTAGTTGACAACTGTGGACCAAAGAGTTGGTTCGAACTTTGATGATAGGAATATAGCCGTTTCTTGATTGCTTACCACAGCCACGGACCTGACTTTTGGTTTTTTTTCCGCCGGTTTAATTGTCATGACACGGGACATGCTCTACCCTCGAGATGTCCAGAAACCTGGGGGGCAAGGAGGCTTTAAACTTGAAATTGTCGTCACAGTGCGCCTCATCGTGATTGCTATGTTAAGAAGCGATGACAATTTACACGTAAGATAGTTCCACATCCAGGACACGTGTGCACGCGTCGTGGAGACAGAAGACGCCCTTTAGGCCAATTCATGCTTGGCAGGGGAGTGCCGTCGACCGATCGCCACTCATCGCTCATCGGTGCCACAACGCTGGGCAATAGCGGGAAACTCCGATGCCAATCAAGTTGGCGTCAAAGTCACAATCTGTCGTGAAATCTTGCTAACACAATGAGAGAACGATTCCGCATTTGGAGAAGAAAAAACATCATTCAAATACTAAAATTGATTGGCAGGTCGGCGCGAGGCGCAACTTGTCCTGTAGCTTATCAAACTTTCGAGGTGACGTGATTCGGACCCATGGCTTTGGATAATCACTTGATTGGCTTTTTTGATCGATCCTTTTGTTTAGGGAACCTCGCTCAGGCCAGGTATGCCTACGTTCCCATGAAGCACGTCTATGCAAGTGTACCTTTTATAAGAGGGTCGCATCTCGGTTCTCCGCCCTGGAAACCCGACTGTTACACTAAAGGCTTCGTCTTTCAGGGTCTCTCTTATAAAATGAGTATCAAATGCTGATATTGCCTCAGTCGTGATGACTCGCGCTTTCTTCTTTGCCCTGTAAAGAAACGCACTCAAGCTCTTCTGCCCCGTCTGCCCAGGAATCCAGAATGATATTTGTTCCATCGCTTGTCCATCGAAACGGCTGAACTGGGGAAATGCTGGAGTCTTTTTAACGTCACCCAGGACAAGGCTTCAAGAGTACGTAATGAGGCAACCAAAAGCAATCTCGTCACTTGTCACGTCTTTGTCTTTCTCATCTTTGCTGAGATGTTTCGGCGATTAGGCCTCGATCTCCGATCTGGAGAGCCACCGCTATCTCTTGGCTTCGATTTCTTCACAACCACAACAATGCTCGCACCGTTGAAGACCTTAGTAATGAAGTGGCCACCTGCCAATGGAGGCGCAAGCGGGATGCCTCCGGCTCCGTTCAAAGTCTTAAGTTTTTTTCTCGGGATAACGAACAACGTCCGACGGTAGTAGACCCACTTCGGTCCCCTGAAACTGTTTGAGTTGGACCACTCAACTTCACGTAATTTTTTTTCTACCCGATTCCACACTGTCCACCCACGCCCCCGGCCCCCCCAGTCGGGACCCTTGCCTTCCCTGGGCAACAGCCGAGCTACTTAGAGCGCATCCCACCTATCGTCTCCTTCTGATTGCTCATCTTACCTTTGTTGTCCGCGCCTTCTCTCTCAATTGCAATTTTGTGCTTGTTCCTCCTGATTTTCGTCCTTCCTTTCGCTCTGCAAGTAGCGTCTTCACAGCATCCAAGGTAAGCCACTGTCTGCTCTGTCGATAAGCCTGCATTCCGGTTGCACAAGACATACAAACAGCCAAACTGTTTGTATTCCGTGAACTTAGTTCGCAATCTCTTGGGCGCGCCCCACCGCTTTTCCGTCCACCGTTCGAACTCAGAACGTCGATTTTCTGACATATCCCCCAACCAACACAGATGGCCACCGCAACCCGCACCTTCACCCGCGCTCTGCGCACCTCTGCCCGCCCGGCTATCGCCGCCGCTCCCCGCGCTGCTTTCCGCCAGAGCGGTCGCCGCTTTTACTCATCCGAGTCCTCTCAGCAGGGTTCCGGCTTCGCCAAGTACCTCGTCGGTGCTGCTGGTGGTGCCGCTGGTGTTGGTGCTTTTTGGTACCTCCAGACCCAGGAGTCTGTCACCCCCAAGGTCTTCACTCCCAAGTTCGAGGACTACCAGGCCGTCTACAACGAGATTGCCAGCCGTCTTGAGGAGAAGGACGACTACGATGATGGCAGCTACGGCCCCGTCCTCGTCCGCCTTGCGTGGCACGCCTCTGGAACCTACGACAAGGAGACCGGCACCGGTGGCAGCAACGGCGCAACCATGCGTTTCTCACCCGAGGCCGACCACGGTGCTAACGCTGGCCTGAAGGCTGCTCGTGACTTCTTGGAGCCTGTGAAGGGTAAGTCTTAATGTTTCTGAACGGGAGGTCATGAGAGCATTTTCCGCTGACACTTACAACAGCCAAGTTCCCCTGGATCACTTACTCTGATCTCTGGATTCTTGCCGGCGTTACTGCCATCCAGGAGATGCTGGGACCCCAGATCCCCTACCGTCCCGGCCGCAGTGACAAGGACGTCGCCGCCTGCACCCCCGACGGCCGTCTTCCCGACGCCGCCCAGGGCCAGGACCACCTCCGCAACATCTTCTACCGCATGGGATTTAACGACCAGGAGATTGTCGCTCTGGCTGGTGCCCACGCCCTCGGCCGCTGCCACACTGACCGCTCCGGTTATGACGGCCCCTGGACCTTCTCCCCCACTGTCCTGACCAACGACTACTACAAGCTCCTCCTCGGCGAGAAGTGGCAGTGGAAGAAGTGGGACGGCCCCAAGCAGTACGAGGACAAGAAGACCAAGTCCCTCATGATGCTTCCCGCCGACATGGCCCTCATCCAAGACAAGAAGTTCAAGGTCTGGATCGAGAAGTACGCCAACGACAACGATCTCTTCTTCAAGGACTTCTCTGCCGTCATCGTCAAGCTCTTCGAGCTCGGCGTTCCCTTCAAGCAGGATACCGAGACCTACACCTTCAAGACCCTCAACGCCTAAATCTGACGTTTTGGTAAAAGAAGGAGCGACGACGACATTCTGAAAGAAGGTATGGGCGACCATGCCGGATAACAGCCGACCCATAGAGATTAGAGGCTGGAAAGGGATTTTGTTTCCCACTGAAAGGGGGCATAAGACTTCCGATGTACAAATTCTGTGAAATTCGGGAGGGATGACTTTATTTTTTCAGCGAAGAACAACATAAGAGAAGAGCGTGATTTTGTTTGGTTGTGTTTTTTCTCCTGGAATTGTTTCTTCTCTTAATTAAAGAAAGGGTGGGGGAACGGGCGTTCCATTGTGATTTAGAGAAAGAGGCAAGCGCAGACACTTGATTCAATTGATTCCCATTTGTTCGACAATCCTTTTATCCTCAACTTTTCGTCTTGGCGACCAGGTGAAGATGGGGATCAAAGACGTGATGAGCAGACTTGTTCGGTAGAAGGGTATGGTGTAAGTGAGAGCAGACTATACTGGTCGTGCCCGTGTACAAGTTTTGATAGGATATATGGTCCCGCTTTGAAGTGGCATGTTTGAGTGAGGATAGTCTAGTGATGCCGAAGATGCACGGAAAGGGGAGCAAAGGGAGAGAAAGGAGGAAAGGAGGAGCCTGGACCGGGTGTGGGAAGGAGCCTGCCTGATATAAACGAGGGAACAGATGAGGAGAACGAGGGGGGAAGATTTTCTCATGTGTCACCACGACCTCATCGAGTGCCCTTCGCGCAGTAGCTCGTTTGCCCTGCATTGCATACATCGATCCCATGGTTTAGAGCCAACATTATTGGATGAGGTATGTTGATGGGATGAATTCAAGGCACCGGGATGAACACGGGGTGGGTGTGTCAGTGCAAGGCAGGGTTCCCCGCATTCTATTTCCTTACTCTGCAGACGGCAATGCACAAAATCCTGCAGGTTGATGGCGGGCATGGATACGACGTCTCTCCAACCGTGACGGAAACCCGGGGGCTTGGTGTGTGTGCCTGACTTTTGAAGCCGTGGGGTGTTCTTTGTGCGATGTACTGTTGACGGGTGAAGTTGAGAGGCAGTCACTGAGTCGTGCAAGTTCGGATAAGGAACCATATGAGAAAACACCGTTAAAAACGGCTTGTCCAAGTATGACGATGATGGGACAAAAAGGAGAGAAGGCGTTCATAGACCAACGCCGTGTAAGACAGATAACAGGGGGTTAGGGTCAACTGTAGAACATACCCCAGCTTTTGACGTCAATTTTAGTCAAGTGGTTCCGACCATCAATTTAGCGGATTCGCCATTGACCGTTTAGAACGCCAAAACCTCCATCCAATCCTTTTAAGCTCTTTTTCCCCGGCCCGGAAACCTCTCGGGCCTTGCCGTCACCATAATCCCCCGAAGCCGCCACCACTTCTACCGACCCGACCGAGCGACCCCTTTTCTCCGATTTTGACTTTTTACAAACAAGGACCGGGGGGGGAAAGGACCACGCACAACACACCCACCGCAAACAATGGCTTACGCCGCCAGAGTCCCGGCCGCCCTCCGGCACCTCACGAGCCCGTGCCTGACACGCAGTTTCCGGGCGGCTCAGCACCAGCAGCGCAGATGGGCGCAGGTGCACGACGTGCGCTTCCTGGCCACGACGCAGGAGTCGCGCAGCGTGCTCGAAAAGTACCGCGACAAGCTCGACCGCAAGGCCAAAGAGGAAGGCCTTCCCGACATTGATTCCCTGAAGAAGGCATACTCGGACAAGATTGAGAAGCTGCGCAAGGAGGCCGACGTTGTCGTGCCGCCGAGGCCGCCGACGGCACCATCGTCCACATCGTCGTCGACACCCGAAAGCAGCGCGCCGTCATCACCAGCATCCACAGCCCCCTCAACACCACCCTCCTCACCATCACCGACAAAATCCGAAACCCAAAAAGAGTCCTCCTCAGGAATCAAACCTCTCTCCTCCTACCTCGACCTCGAAAAAGCAACCACCCTCCCCGTCCGCGAGTTGACCGCCGTCTGGCGCCTGCGTCACGCCTCCTCCCCCTTAAACCTCAGCGCCGTCATCCCCACCGAAACCTACACCCAGATGGACTCGCTCGCCCGGACGCACCCGCAATTCGTCCTGCCCGTGCCGCACCCGGACCAGGGCGCCGAGATGCACTTCCTGCAATGGACCTGGGACCCGGCTACCAAGACGTCGACGGTGCTCTTCACCCAACTGGCCGAGTACAAGGCGCGGGGCGAGTTTGCGCAGCCGCACACGACGGTTACGCACCATCTTGATTTTGCGGGGGATAAGGGAGTGGTGCTGATGCAAGGGCAGGTGGTCGAGAACAGGGGGGTCAAGCCCGAGGACGCGCAGTGGCTGCTCATGTGCCTGCAGCGGTTTTATGGCGCCGCGGACGCGGGCGGGGCGGACAAGGTGAGGGTGGAGGCGAGGAGGAATCTGCTCGAGTGGTTTGCTAAGGGTGATTCGAGGTTTACGGTCGAGGCGTTGCTGGAAGAGGCTGAGAGGGTTGGTTAGGTCAGGTTGGGATGTTAGATCGACAGTCATTAGAATTAAGGTGCGCGTCGAGATTAGTAGAGATTGGGAAGCGGCTGTATATGTATAATGTGTATCCTGTATATATATCATGAGTTGGGCGTTAGAACAAATCAGTCCGCTCGCGCCCTCGAATCAGTGTATAGATAGTTGATCGGGTTCCAAATCGATCACGATGTAGATGAGCTTACACACAGCGCGGAGACCCTGAATTCGAAAGGACGGTTGAAATTTGGGTATCATATTTCACTTCCTCCCATCTATCTCCTGAAACATCATTCGCTCGCTATTCCAAAAAATGAAATGGGACCAGAAAGACAGCACTTTTGAGTCTAAGCACCTATAGCTTCGAGCCGGCAGCCCGATCCTCCTTCTTAGCCTGCTCCTTCATCAACCTCCTCAGGATCTTACCACTGGCAGACTTGGGCACCTGGTCGACAAATCTGATGCCACCCCGAATCTTCTTGTGGGGGGCCACCTGCGAGGCCACAAAGTCGGCGAGCGCCTTGGCCGTGGCCTCGTTGGCCTGGACACCAGGTCGGAGGACGACGTAAGCCCGGGGCACCTCGGTTGCCTGCTCCTTGTCGTCGACACCGATTACGCAGGCGTCGGCCACGTCCTTGTGGCCGACGAGGAGACCTTCGAGCTCGGCGGGCGGGACGGGGAAGCCCTTGTACTTGATGAGCTCCTTGAGCCGGTCGACGCAGTACATGTTGCCGTACTTGTCGCGCACAAACACGTCGCCCGTCTTGAAGTAGCCGTCCTCTGAGAAGGCCTCCTTGGTCCGCTCCGGGTTGTTGAGATAGCCCTTGAACACGTTGGGGCCCTTGACCCAGAGCTCTCCGGACTGTGTATGGGGAGGGCTTGTTAGCTCATCGACTTCGCCTGATAGTTATCAAGAACCGGGGGATGTCGACATACCTTGCCATCAGGGACATCCTTTCCTTCCTCATCCACGATCCTGAACTCCATGTTGGGAACCACCTTGCCGGCGGACCCCATAAACTTGGCCCACTCGTCAATGGTCTGGACCGTGACAACGGGGGCGGTCTCGGAAAGTCCGTAGCCCTGCTTGACGGGAATCTTAAGACGGTCCCAGAGCGCCTCGGTGAGCTCCCTCGTCAGGGGCGCGGCACCCGAGTGGAAGGCCTTGAGCGAGGTGAGATCGTACTTGTCCACCAGCGGATGCTTACTGAAGGCCAGCACGATTGGGGGCGGAACGTAGAACATGGTAATGCGGTAGTTTTGGATCGCCTTGAGAACCTTCTCCATGTCGAACCTCTCAAGCACCACGAGCTGGCAGCCGCTGTAGATGGCCATCAGGAGGATACAGGTGAGACCCTAAGGTAGGTAACCCATTTTGTCAGCCCTGACTCCTCTCCTCTGCGACTGCAAGTGCGGATGTAAACTTACGTAGATATGGAAGAAGGGAAGCACAGCAAGCTGCTTGTCACCCTCACCACCGGGTCCACCCGTCGGATGCACAAATCGCCCCTCAATGGCGAACATCTGGAGCATATTGGCGACGAGGTTGTGGTGGGTGAGGCAGACGCCCTTGGGCAGGCCGGTGGTGCCGGAGCTGTAGACGAGGAAGACGAGATCATTCTGGGGGTTGATCTTGGCCTTCTTGAAGCGGTTTGGAAAGTTTGTGCTGATGATCTGGCTGAAGTGCTTGAACTTGCGCTGAGGGTCGCGGGCGTCGCCCAGCAGGATGATGCGGTCTTCGGGGATTCCCACCCTCTTGGCAGCTTCCAGGGCCGTCTTGAGATAGGGCAGTTGGGTCACCAGACCCTTGGCATTGGAGTCCTTGAGTTGGAAAGCAAGCTCCTCGGCCGTGTACAGCGGGTTTGCCGGTGTGACGATGCCGCCGGCCCAGATAGCGCCCAGAGTAACAACTGGGGTGTCGATCGAGTTCGGCGTGTACATGGCCAAAACGTGGCCCTTTCTGAATCCCCATAGGTCCTTGAGTCCCTTGCCAAAGGCAATCGAAGCATCCCGCAGACCGGCCCATGTGTATGATCGCTTGCCCGTTTCGCCGTCCACTATGAGCTCCTTGGTTTGGGGAAAGTTGAGATCATTTCGCTCAAAGAGAAGAGACCAGAGATCGACATCATTGGGGATGTCCAACGCTGGGTAGGCAGAAGTGTACGGCATTGTGGATACGGTGGGTTGGGAGGGTTAAGGTATCTCAAACTAATGTCGAGTTGAAGTTAAAGTTGGAATAAGGTACAGCATGGCAACAAGAGCGCCACGGCGGCATCTTTTACATCTTATGTCTTGGTCGGCGAGGATTCTCCGGGCGGTCCCTTGGGCCCGGGTCTGCAGGGGTCTGAATTGAAGCATTTGTTTGGCTGTAATTCCCGCGGCACAGCAATGGATCCTTTGTGAAGGGAGCTTGTTGTGCTCCAGCGTTCCCCCCAAAGTCCTGCTCGTCATTCCCCCGCGCCGAGCCGAGGGTGGAGGAGTGGGAGGAGTTTCGGCGCTGTCTTTCCCCAGAGTGGAAGAGAGGCTAGCATCGGGCAGCGGAGCACGCCCACAGTACCGGCTCCGTTCCCCGCATGACATTCTCCAATGGGCGGTCAGCGCGTGACCTGTCAGAGACTCAGCGGCGCTACAAGGCATGACGGTAAACGTAACCGCTGTGGAGCAGCTGTCGGTTTAACATATCCGTTCTTGCTCCATATCTCGTACCAACATTCTCCCGCTCTTCTGGAAATATCTTGGGAGAACGAGATCACGAATTCACTTCTCTGGGTTCCTGAGGAAGGGAGAGCCTACAGGCGAGGTCATCTACGCTGCAAACAATTGCAGCAGAATTGACTGGACATGGTGAGCCTCTACCGTCAGCAACGCTATTATGTTCAAAACATGAGAGAAACACACCTGAACTGTTGCCGGAACTGAAACCAACCAATTATAAGTTTCATGGCCAATCTTGTCTCTCTTGAGCTCTTCGGATATGACTTTCGAAGATTCGGTTACTCATGCTCTGGGTTGAACGCAGTTGCTGAGAGGTGAAGGGTGAAATACGGAAATACCACGGCATCCAAAACCCTCAATGCATACCACAGCATACAACGACAACCCGACCATTTGAGGAAATATGTAATTCTCAGGATAGAACTGCAAGACTTGTTGAGACGCCAAACATCTCCAAATGTCGCCAAGGGAACTCGTTTCTCTTGGTAAACCCCATGTCCCACAACGAATGGAACCATGCGAAACTCAATGGGGGGTCTTCTTGACGTTGCAGCGTGCAGACGAACCACCCCCCGTGTAAACAGGGTTCATGGGTATGAAGCACATCAGACAGGGCCAGCGCCCGAAGGTGCGACAACATCGAGACAGTATTGGAAGGAGAACTCTACAGGGCAACTCGAACCGCGTGTTTCCCAATCCCAAGAGATCGTCAGATTCGCCCGTGGCTCTGTTTGGATTCGCGGCTAATCATCAAAGCTACGATGTCACAATGTCTGAGCAAGTGCGCCGCCTGCTTGGTTGACAAACCCATATTCGAAGATTAGGTATCTTTCTCACCCCGGACCTCTTACCCCTACCCTTCAGGAGGAGAGTTTGTTTGCCATAATCTTCCAATGCAACCAAAAGGCTTGTGTTGACGGGATACTTGAGACAGCATTCTTAGGTGCTGGTTTGACACTCAACTCCAAAATCCACAGCCAAATGGAACGCTGACAATAATGAGAAAACATTGATTATACTACAAATCTCTATATAATACTCCGATGTCTTGCAGAGATGGTGAACTTTACCTCTCCATCCGACCTCACACAATCCTATCTCTTTATTCTCTTTCTTAATTCTCTTCTAAACCTCGCTTCTTGACCAAACAGCTGTGCTGTCTTGTTACGCCTGGAATATCTTCACGCATACATCTCCTTTTGTCCAAATAGTAATTCCTTTATATCACCACTTCCGACACGATGTACTTCAAGACAGCCTTCATCTTCTCCCTCGTCGCCTCGGCCCTTGCCCTACCGTCCGGCGTCGACAAGCGCAACAACCACAGCAAGGGCGTCAACAGAAGAGCCGTGCTCGGTGTCCAGGACTACTCCGAGTTCCAAGTATCCGATGGCGTCGCCGGTAATGCCCTCGCCGAGGTCTTGGCCAAGTTTCCTGTAAGTCAAAAGCCAACCCCTTCCCCCCTCCCCCTTCCCCTTATCTCTTCTTCCCTACTAACAAACCCTCCAAAAAGATTTCCGAATCAGACTTCGCCAACGTCGACCCAGAGGATCTCGCCATCCTCAAGGCGGCCCGCAAGACGGCCGAGAACGCCGAGACCGAAACCGGCGGCTTCAACGAGGCCATCGAGGTCGCGGGCGGCAAAGACACCCCCCAAGGCAGGGCCCTGCAGATCGGCAAGGTCAAGAACAAGGTGCTCAAGCTACAGTTACAAGTCATGGCGCTGCAGATCGAGCAGCTCCAGGACGGCGAGGACCGCTCCGAGAAGCTGCAGCAGCAGCTGACCAAGCTGGCGAAAAATGTTGAGCTCGACGAGGCCGAGGCGGGCAACCCGAGTCAGAGTGTCAACTTTCCGGGGACTTCGGAGCCTTGAGGTGAGGATGATGAAGTCATCTTAACGAGGGTAGTGGTAGGCTGGCTCACTGGAACACCGTGACGAAAGGGGCTTGTAAACATTTGAGGGTCTGGATGTGTGAAGATGTTCGGGCGCATATACCTTAATGAACTGGTTTCATGCCCTTTTCACATTGGCACGCTTTCCGTCTTTGACCTTCTCAGCACACACTGCGCCTTTTTCTGGGGTTCTGGTGTTTGAGGTGCAGCCTTCATGGCAAAGAATTGCCCCTGTGTTTTGCTGTCAGCTGTCACGAGCCCGCCTTCGATGGGAAAGAGCCCAACAACTCTCCTCATCTACTGTCAACCTCGACAGTAGTCGTCCTTTGATTAGTTTTCGTGGTTTCGTCTCTCAACTTCCAGAGACTTATGGATGTATTTTTGACACATACCCTTCTTGTGGCCCTTAATACCTGAGACATTTTATGATTCACACCGCTATCACCTGAGCATCACCAGACGTGACTTTTCCTTCGTGTGGGATAACTAACCAGCGGCTACTGAGGAGGATGTGGTCTACCATGCTTGCAACTGCCAGAGGATCCGAATGTACTGACGTCAAATCAAGCATCTCTCGTTTCTGGTTACTATATTCGTAATTCCCATCTCATCCTTTCTCTTTGTCATTCGTTGCCTCTCTGGCTCTGGCGGTGAGCTAGCTGCTTGTCAATCTCAACAGCTGAAGGACCGGCCGACACTCCAAAAACCGAATAGCGGTGTAAACCAGATACTTGAGAACACCAATAAACTGGTGGGATGACAGTGTCACCAGGAATGAATGAATGACTTCCCATTATCCCTGTTATTGTGGCTTGTTCGCCAACACAAATACTCTACTTCGTAAGTCTTTCCAGTGATGGCCTAACCAATCAAAGCTGGGGAACAGAGAAGCGCCACACAACGCCGTGAAATACGTCGAGACGGAAGAGGAAATTCTAAATTCTCCATCCTGGAAAGAGCCGACAGGAGTGGGCGAACACCAACTACATACATATTGGTCACCAGCTAGAGACCTTTTCTGATCATGGTATAACTCTCGGGGAAACACTAGGAGGCAACACAACCCATAGAAAAACTCCAAAACTTACAAATTCATCTTTGTGCTTTTTGCCCCCCCCCAGGTCTAATGCATACGAATAGTAATGCCCTGGCAGAAAAAGGGGAGCACAGCATCGTATCTCAACGAATCCGCCCTCCCCTTTATGCATCCTTGCACTTTTGATTGCTGTACAAGTGAGACAGCAGACCTGTCAAGATGTGGTAAGCTCATCTACTGCCCATTACCCGGGTTAAAGGAACTCTGAGGTTTTATGATATCCTCACGGCTTATTTGCCGAATTTAATAAGTTGCCACTCTCTCACTCTCACTGATAAAGATAACCAAAGTTCATGATCACCCATCCTATCCGTGTTTCCCCGAATGTCGGAGGATACCATGACACTCCGAATCCTCAAGCATGAAGTTGAATCAGCTAGGTATGCACTTGGGTGTCCGCCAAACGAGGTGATCTCTCTGGTTGGTAACTCCTATCAAACCCTTGAGATGTGGTAACGGTATAAGCCAGAGGTGAGCCTATACATCACTTCTTCCACCTCGTTGTAGGTTGCGTCAGGGCGCACGAGAAAACCTGACATCGAGGGAACCAATTGTAGAGCAGTTTCTGGGTTTACAGAGATGACTGGCTGCGGAAAACCGATGTTGGACGAGATACAAGGACACTTGATGACTCTCTCGGTGAGTTTTTCCGAATCCCA
>Ga0233366_1000519_pt1 | contig 12770 bp, 8 predicted proteins | sample ElkDunMinimDraft_23_FD_191536 | JGI IMG/M metagenome (GOLD analysis project Ga0233366, IMG submission 191536) | Fecal eukaryotic communites from dung pellets of Tule Elk in California, USA - Elk Dung C4 | ecosystem: Host-associated > Mammals > Digestive system > Large intestine > Fecal | place...
GGGGTTGCAGTCCATGCAATCACTTGATCCGCTTTATTGACAGTAAGAGTGGCCGTACCACCAGACACGTTGTTGTACTTATTGCTCTCCGTTGGGCGGAACTCTACACTATAGGTATGTGCGCCTGCGTTCGGTACAGTAGCAGCGGTGTATGCGTCGGTAATAACGAATGTACCTGCTACACTGGCTTCGCCACCTACAAGCACCAGTGCTTGCTCTAGTTTTGCGCCATAGGTCACAGCATTGAGGGTAGGCCATGCAGTAACAGTAGGAGTGGCCTTGTTGATTGTGATGGTATGTGTTACGTTCGCTGCTGCGTTGTAGTTGCCATTGCCCGCTTGGGAAGCGGTGATGGTAACTGTTCCTGCTTGTACCGCGGTAAGGGTATTCTCTGCAAGCGTAGCCGCATCGCCTGTGATAGCAAAAGTAACAGTACCACCCAGAGCCGTAGCAGAGAGTGTGTGGCTATCGCCTACGGTCATCTCAGTTGGAGGGGTTGCAGTCCATGCAATCACTTGATCAGCTTTATTGACAGTAAGAGTGGCCGTACCACCAGACACGTTGTTGTACTTATTGCTCTCCGTTGGGCGGAACTCTACACTATAGGTATGTGCGCCTGCGTTCGGTACAGTGGCAGCATTGTAGCTGTCTGTAATAACGAATGTACCAGCCACAGAAGCTGTACCACCTACCAATACCAGTGCTTGCTCTAGTTTTGCACCATAGGTCACAGCATTGAGGGTAGGCCATGCAGAAACCGTAGGAGTGGCTTTGTTGACGGTGATGGTTTTGGTTACGCTTGCTGCTGCGTTGTAGTTGCCATTGCCCGCTTGGGATGCGGTGATGGTAACCGTTCCTGCTTTTACTGCGGTAAGGGTGTTGCCAGCAAGTGTCGCAGCATCGCCAGAGATAGCGAAGGCAACTGCATCACCAGAAGTAGCAGTAGCAGAGAGTGTGTGGGTATCGCCTACAGTCATTTCTGTTGGAGGGGTAGCAGTCCATGCAATCGTTTGGTTGGCTTTATTGACAGTAAGAGTAGCCGTACCACCAGACACGTTGTTGTACTTATTGCTCTCCGTTGGGCGGAACTCTACACTATAGGTATGTGCGCCTGCGTTCGGTTTGGTAGCAGCGGTGTATGCGTCGGTAATAACGAATGTACCAGCCACAGAAGCGGAGCCACCTTTGAGAACGAGGGCTGCACCAAGATTAGTACCGTAGGTTACAGGAGCAATAGTAGGCCATGCAGAAACCGTAGGGGTGGCTTTCTTAATGGTGATTGTTTTGGTTACGCTTGCTGCTGCGTTGTAGTTGCTATTGCCCGCTTGGGATGCGGTGATGGTAACCGTTCCTGCTTTTACTGCGGTAAGGGTATTGCCAGAGCGTGTGACGGCATCACCTGTTACAGCATAACTGACTGCACCACCAGGAGCGGTAGCAGAGAGTGTGTGACTATCGCCTACAGTCAACTCAGTTGGAGGTGTCCACGTGATGGTTTGGTTGGCTTTGGTAGTAGTGCCAGTAAATTTATATGGATGCTTAAAGACACCATTGGAAATAATAATAAATGCCTTATGATCTTCTCCTACTTCGTTGTGGAGATATTTCACGGTTACTGTAGCTTTTCCGCCAGAAGCAGAAATGCTCACAGGGAACATGTCATTGTCCCAGTCATCATATAGATATGTAGATGTAAAGTTGGGTGTGCCGTAATAATCAATGGTAAAACTTGTAGATGCATCCGCTGAATTATATTCCGCACTACCCAAATCAGATTCGTAAGTATAAAAAGGTGAACCAGCCATTACGTTGAGCAATTTAGCGGTACCTCCACGAGCTTTCACTTTTATTTCAATACGCGAAAAACCTTGGCCTTTTATGTCATATTGAAACACGCCTTCCTCAGCACGACTAACTTCTATTATTGGTACTCGAGCAGCAGGATTGGATTCTCGATAACCATAAACAGTTAAATCCATGCTACCATAAGAGTCTAGTTCAAATCTAATCCACTCTGCAGGACCTACTAAGTTAAAGGAAAATGTTTGTTCTTCACCCCAGCCTATCGTCCTTGGAGCGGGATCATTCAGCACCGACCAGTAATCCTGTGCCCAGAGTTCGCTACTAACCATCAGAAGGGTTGCCAGCAGAAATAGTTTTGTAAAAATCTTTTTCATAAGCGATTGATTTTATAGATTATTAAACGATTATTTATAACAATTTCAAAAACTCCTGCAAAGATACTCATTCCTCTTCAGAAGTGAGTTTTAGCTTTTCAAAATTTTGTTTCATTTTGGCAAAATTCAACAAAAATCATTTGAAACATGCTTGGTTCTTGTGTATGTAAGAATAAATTACTACCTTTGCAAACGAAACAATCAACCCAATCATATTGACGTATGCATTTTAACGATTCGACATCCATTATCAATCTGATTGTACTGGGCGTACATGTCTTTGTACAATTGGCTGCCGCTATCCTTAATATACATAAAACACCACGAGCCACAGAATCGCTCGTGGAAGTATATCTTCGTGTTCTTTGTTGTATCTGCTATTGCTTCTACGGTGGAGATTGCTTTAGTGACCAATCAGGAGTTTGCGCCCAATTCCTACAAACTGCTGGATCCGCTGATTAATATTCCAGGATTTTATATCTTTGCCATTCTGCTGTGCTATATCATCGAGCTTCTACACCCGCATTGGCTAAACTTCAAGCGTATTCTCTTGCTGTTTTTACCCAGTATGATTTGCGCCGCAGTGGTCCTCCTGTTTGTAATGAAAGGTCAGATCACTAGCCTATGCAGTATGAGCGAGCTACGCTTGCTTATCACGGAGCCTAATATTATAGCTCGACTAGTGTTCTTAGGTATCTACATCCCCTATTTCGTATGCCTAATCGTTCAGCGCATCTATACAAAGCCAATTCATGCGAGAAAGCACTATGATGTGCTTATTCTAATCACTACGATGCTCTGCATATCCTATATCTTTAGTCGTGGATTGCAGTTGTATTTGGGATATATCACGCATGAGATACTATACTTGTTGCTGTCGGTGGTTATTATCTATTTTGAGCACTACGAGCGACTACATATACCTCTGGAAAAAGTGCGTGATTATTACACCTGGGACCAACTGCCACACACGACACAGAACACGGTCGATGCAGCAGCACAAGCCCTACAACGACTCATGAATGACCCTGCTGTATGGCAAGACTCCGAACTAACTGGCGATAAGATTGTGCACTTGGTAGGCACCAATCGCACTTATATTCAGCAAGCAGCCAAACAACTTGGCTTTGCCAACCTATCCGACATGCTCAATCGCCGCCGAATCGACTATGTTTGTCAGCAGTTGCGCAAAGATCCTAACACCCCTATCCAAACACTCTTTATTGATGCAGGCTATCGCTCACGCACCACAGCGTGGCGACATTTTACTTCAATCGTGGGGTGTACTCCTCGTGAATTTGTGCAGCGACAGGCGGATAGGGAAGAGAAATAGTAAGATTTTGTGGACATGTGGGCGTAGCACCATATGGAGAATAAGGGTCCGTACATGCTGCTGATCCTATACTGAAAGTTGCTGAATCACCTAAGAATAACCTATAAATCACCTATGAATAACCTAAGAATCACCTAAGAATCACCTAAGATTTCTTGCTAACTTTCGGGTGCAAAGGTAATAGTTTTTTTGATAAAATTATTACAAATTGTTGCATATATACAAACTTTTTTGTACCTTTGCACAGCAATTATAAACAGCATTGGCAGTTTGCATTATCCTGATGGACAGGCATTATGGCATCTACTCATACGCATATCAGCATTGTCATTCCGCAGCGGGGGATTAACGATGAAGGCAAAGGCAAGAAACATGCCCTCTATCGGCTCATCACGGCTGCCCAAACGGAATATGTGTGGATGCAAGATGATGATGTTGTGTTCAAGACCGCTGTGCTGTCAGACCGCTGCGCTGTCGGAAGTATGACCGCTACACTATCAGACAACGATTTGGTGATATTGCCGCTGCGGATGGAGTCGGAGCGAGAGAAGCCATCACTGTTGGAGCGGTTGCAAATAGCGGAGTATGCAGCGATTCAGCAACTGACTATTGAGACAGCGAAGCGGGGGCATGCGGTGATGTGCAGCGGGGCGAATCTGATAGCCAAACGCGATAGATGGCTGGAGTCGTATGCAGATTTGCACCCAGAGATACCGAGCGGAGATGATATGTTTCTGTTGGAATCGTTTAAGCGTCGTGGATTGAAAATAGGAGTGATGGATGACCCTCGCTATGAGGCGATAGTTCGTCCGCATACCTCGTGGCGTGCCTTTGTGAAACAGCGCATGCGTTGGGCGGGAAAAGCACCTAAATACACGGATGGCGATATCCTCAAGTGTGGCGCTATTGTGTTGTTGGTCAATATGTTGCAGTTGGTATGTCCTGTGGTGGTATTGGTGAAATTCCCGATTGAATATGGTATGATCAAACGCCGCGACAAGCGTGTAGGTTGGTGGGATGCGCTGCTGTTGGAGTTGTTGTATCCGATGTATATTCTCCTGTCTCTTTTTGGAGGTCTTATTCGTCGAAAGTGGTAAGAAAAGGCATATCCAGGCGAAAAAGTGAAGAAAAATAACGATAAACGGGTGTTTTTGCACCAAATTCTTGCGTAAGTCACAAAAAAGCATTACTTTTGCAGTCGCAAACTGTTTTATAAGGGGATATTTGGTTTTGACAGCAGGTAGAACAGGTATGTAAGCACGCCGAGCATGAACACCGCTCGTTAATCGGGTTCGCCATTATAACTGGCAACAATACTGTAGCTCTCGCTGCGTAATCGAAGTATAGTAGATTCGCCTAGTTTCGGCACAAGGTGCTGAACCGAGACATCGCTCCAAGCCAACGTCCAGAGGCTGAATGGGTTAAGCGGTGCGGAAATATCGGGACTGGTTGTTGCAGGCTGCGATGCAAGAATGAGATAACAGCAGATAAGGCAATGGTTGGTGGCTTGGGTCTTGCCATTGCTCGAAAATTAAGGCCAAGATAAGCGTGTAGAAAGCATATTGGTTCCTTGTTTGGACGCGGGTTCGAATCCCGCTATCTCCACTGGAGGCGATAATGAAGGTGTTTCGTTATCGTTTCTCTTTTTTAATGGATTGGCATGCTGCAACAAACCATCTTATTTATCCCAATAGATGTACTGGGTATTGCTCACTTTTTGGGCAGCAGGTTCGACCACGAAAGTAGGTGTTTCTTTGTTCCACACCTGATAGTCGCCATTGACTGAGTCTTGCACAAAATGCTGCACATTTTCAGCCCATTGCAGCCAATGCCGCATATCGGTACATTGTGTGTCGATTGTCGTGAACTCATCATAGCGCGTTTGGCGACCAATGATATTGTTGTGCAAGTCCATATAGTGATCGCACGGCGCATTAGGGCTTTTCCATTCCCAAAAAATATCCATGATGGCGTGCGACAGCCATTCACCGACATATGTTCGCAATAGGACATTGACATAAATATGCTTGAAGGCATCGCCAGGACGGCCATTGTTGGTAGCTTCGCCATAGTAATAGCGCGCCAATTTCTCGGCACGAGCTTTGCTCTGTAGCACACGATAGAACAACCTTGGACCACGCCACAAAAGCAATGTCAATAGCACATCTTCCTCCTCAAAAAATGCGAGATTCAACGTGTCGAACGCCTCACGCGTAAGGGGCTGTTCGCTATGTACGAGGGATTGCAGGGCGTTCCAATCCGCCTGCTCTTCAGGCGTCAATTCGAGTACCTCCATCTCTTCTGCCAACGAAAGTGAGTCTAATGCCGCAGCAAAATCGGTACGCAGCGATGCGGCAGAAGAAAAATTAACCTCTTGTTTGTGGGGATTAAACAAAATCGGCTTTCGTTGGGAGGACACCAACAATCTGTCGGTCAATGCACATAATCGATTGATATATCCTGCATAGGCTTTCTCTGGATAGAGGCGTATCAACTCCTGCTCGATGTACTCGGCTATCGTATGGTCTTGCAAAGCAGTATCAGCTTCCCATCGTGCGCCCAACACGTAGAATAGCTCTGCGGGGAAAGTAGGAATCACGGTGGTATCAGGTTGTGCTGCAACGGGTAGCTGCGCCACTTGCTGAGTGCGGCAACTCGCAAACAGCAGGGTGGTCAAACCTATCAAAAATACGAAAAACTTGCGCATAGATGTACCTAAATTTTGTGCAAAAGTACTACAAAAAATGCATATACACAAATAAAAGTCAAGAATTAAGGCTAATTCACCAGAATTGTTGCATATCTCGCAAAAAAGTAGTACCTTTGTGGCATATTTGTAAAACCAGAGTCTCATGCGCAAAATCGTATTATTGTTAGCTATCTTTTTCACCTCCTCGCTACTTGCCGTGGAGAAAGTGCAATTTCCAGCATCATTTGCCAATGGTTGGGAGTCATACATAGGCAAAATGGTGCAAATCACCACTCCGCTTTATGTGTGTGGTAACTACTATGACTCGCTGATTCTTGCTCCCGAGCGGTTGTATGTACCCGAAGAACGTGCCACGGGTTTGGCAGAGGGCGACAGCACCGCATATTGGGCGATCAAACAGGCGAATAGGGCACAGATTATTAGTTTGACATGCAATATCCGCAACTATGAAGTGCGCACGGGTGCAGTGCTGAAGAACCTGACCGCGCGTGTGGTTGCACCAGGAAAACTGGTGACTGGCGCTACGCCAAAGTTCCAAAATAACAAGCCCGAGCCAAAGCCCAAGATGCCCAAGGGTCTGCTGGTATGTGCAGCCAATATCCAAAACTATTTCTATGATTTGGGGGGCTATGCACATCGCAAGACCACTAGAGAACAACAAGCTATTCAAACCGAGAAAATCAGCAAGGCGCTCACGCATATCAATGCCGACATCTACGCTATTTGCGAGATACAAAAGGGCGATAGTGCAGCGGAGATGCTGGTGCGTGCGATGAATGAAAGAGCCAAAAAAGTGCGCTATGCATACGTATCGCAGGGTTGGAGCAATGGCGACACCATCTCCTGCGGGTATATCTATCGCACCGACCGCGTGCGTCCATATGGCGACCTGCAATATGGGTATCACGACCCTAGTAGCCACTACCACTATCGCATGGTAGCGTGCGGATTTGAGGAGATTAAGAGCGGTGAGCGCTTTGTGCTGAATATCAACCATCTGCGTTCGAAACGTGGTACGGGCGATGCGTCGAATAGCAAAAGAATGGTGAATGTGGATAGTCTGTTGGTGATGCTGGACAAGATTGAGAAAGAGCAGTTGTTTGGCGACAAGGATATCCTGCTCGTAGGTGACTATAACTGTTATAGCCAAGAGCAGCCTATTCAAACACTCGTACAGGCTGGTTATGAAGATGTACTCATGCAATATGATTCAACGGGTTATTCCTATGTGTATCATAGCGAGGCGGGGTGTCTGGACCGTGCATTTGCTTCTCCAACAATGGCTGCACAAGTGAAGGCCGTGCACCCCTATCACCTGAATGCTGACTACTTCTACTCGCGCGGTTACAAGCGTCGGCTTGACAAGACGATGTTCCGCTATGCGGACCACGACCCTATACTGATTAGTATACAATTAGGCGATAAATAAACAAAAATACCGTTTTTTCTTGCATATATGCAAAAAAAACAGTAACTTTGCACGATAATTTGGATAACTTTGTGATTATGGTAGAGATTTTGAGATATTGCATTCCTGCCCTTTGCGTGCTTTTGGCGACATGGTTTGTGATGCATAAGTTTTATAAAAACGAGGAAGAAAAGCGTCTTTGGGAATTGAAAAGACTGTCACAAAAAGAGATTTCGCCCATTCGTGTGCGCGCATATGAGCGTCTGTCATTGCTGCTGGAGCGTACTTCGCCAGAGCATATGCTCATTGATCTCAATCTGGCGGAAATGACCCCCTTGCAAGTGCAAGCACATCTGATGCATACCATCCGCCAAGAGTATGACCATAACCTCAGCCAACAGATTTATGTAAGTGACGAGGTGTGGGGTTTGATTGACAACGCTAAGCAGCAGACAGTGGCTTTTGTGAATAGCATTGCACAACAGATGCCAGTTGGGAGCAGCGCTTTGGACTACGCTAAAACGCTCATCACAGCCTATCGCACGAATGGTGATACGCCCAATGATATTGCGCTGCAAGCACTCAAAAACGAGGCGAAGACATTATTGTGAGTCATGAGCCAAGAGCAAAGAATCAAGACATATCAGTTCCTATTACGACAGACGAAACTTATTCGTCTTTGCTCTTTATTCCTTATTCTTTGTTCCCTTTTCGCGGCTTGTGAACCAGACACAGCATGCCACCAAGAGTTGGACTCAGCGGTACAAATCACCTTATCAGCTGACTCCATCACTTCGGCAGGCGACACGGTGTACTATGCCCAATGGGATAGCATTACCGTTGCAGGCGTAGGGAGCAACATCGGTATGCAAGGCAACGGAATCAAAGTCATGGGACTAGAGTTGCGACCAGACACCAATCTGACAGCCTATCTGATGCTCTATCACGACCAAATAGACACACTTTATATCCAACATACCCCTCGTCAGCAGTTTATCAGTTTGGCTTGTGGATGTGCTGTATATCACACCATCACTGCAGCATGGTCGAGTGATCCACGTGTGGATAGCGTAAGTATCATCAATGCTGCGGTTGAAGCCATCGTTCAAGATAATCTGTGTATCCACCTGCATGAATAGACTATTGCTCATAGTAACCCTCTGCTGTCTCGCATTATGCGCGAGCGCACGCGAGTATGCAGACACCGCTGTGTATCAGGGTTTGAGCGTGAAGTTGGATATTGGAAACTCCGTTCTTGAGTTGGCACGTTCAGCAGGAAAGATACAAAGCTATGAAGCAGCCATCAATGTGCGTCTTGCGAAACGCTTTTACCCTACTCTCGAGGTAGGATATGCCATGGCGGAGCGTGGAGCTGATGGTGGAATGCACAAAGGGCAAGGTGGTTTTGGGCGCTTGGGTATGGATTTGGCGGTGGTAAAGAAAGGTGCGTCGGAGAATAACATGTTGGTTGGTTTGCGCTTTGGTGGTGCGTACCAAAACTACGATCTTACGGATGTCAAATTGCACAGCGAGTATTGGGGAGAACAGCGACTGAACTTCTACGACCAGCAACGTTTTGACTGTTGGGGCGAAATTGTAGCGGGTTGCCAAGTACAAGTCTATAAGGGTTTTCAGATGGGATGGTATGTTCGTATGAAACTCCTATTCACCCGCAATGCCAAAGAAGGAGAAGTGATGCCATACTACGTTCCTGGATTAGGTTTCCGCAAGGATTTCAATTGGGGATTTAACTACTACCTCGCATATAAATTCTAACAACGCTTATAATAAACTAACGATACAATCATGAATTCAAAACAACTAATGACAAAAGCGGCAGATAACATCCGTATCCTTGCCGCAGCAATGGTCGAGAAGGCCAAGAGTGGACACCCAGGTGGCTCAATGAGTGGAGCAGACTTTGTGCAAGTACTTTACTCAGAGTTCCTTATCCACGACCCAGAGAACCCATGTTGGGAGGCGCGCGACCGCTTCTTCCTTGATCCTGGTCACATGTCACCCATGCTCTATGCACAACTCTGCATGACAGGTCACTTCACCATGGACGAACTCAAGCAACTCCGTCAATGGGGCAGCGTTACTCCGGGTCACCCAGAGCGCAATGTGGAGCGTGGTATTGAAAACACCTCTGGTCCTCTTGGTCAAGGACATACTTTTGCAGTTGGTGCTGCTATTGCTGCGAAATGGTTTAACGCACGCTATGGCGAGGTGCATAACCCAACTATCTATGCGTTTATCTCTGATGGTGGTATCCAAGAGGAGATCAGCCAAGGTGCTGGTCGTATAGCAGGCCACTTGAAACTCGATAACCTTATCATGTACTACGATTCTAACGAAATTCAGCTCTCTACTTCTTGCAACGAGGTGTCTTCTGAGAATGTTGCTATGAAATACGAGGCATGGGGTTGGTATGTGCAAGATATCGATGGTCACGATCCTGACGCTATCCGCCAAGCCATCATCAACGCACAAAACGAAAAGAATCGTCCATCACTCATCATTGGTCATACCTCTATGGGTAAGGGTTGCGTGAATGCAGAAGGCGCAAGTTGGGAGGGCAAGACCTCGACCCACGGTCAACCACTCAGCAAGTCTGGTGCAAGCTTCGAAGCTACAGTCAAGAACCTCGGAGGTGACCCAGAGAACCCATTCCAAATCTTCCCTGATGTACAAGCACTCTTTGACAAACGTGCCGAAGAGCTTCGTGAGATTACCAACCAACGCTATGCCGCTTACCACGAGTGGAAAGAGGCTAACCCATTGGCTGCCAACGAGTACGAGACCTTTATGAGCGGCGAGACACCTTGCCTTGACTGGAGTCTGCTCCAACAAAAAGACAATGTCGCTACCCGTACCGCTTCGGCTTCTGCCCTCGCCTTCCTCTCTGAGCATGTCGGCAACATGATTGTATCCTCCGCCGACCTTTGCAACTCAGATAAGACCGACGGCTTCCTCAAACATACCCATGTCATCACAGCAGACGACTTTACTGGGCGTTTCCTCCAATCAGGTGTAAGCGAGCTCACCATGGCTTGCGTTTGCATCGGTATGGCGCTCCACGGCGGTATCATTCCTGCTTGCGGTACTTTCTTCGTCTTCTCCGACTATATGAAGCCTGCTATCCGTATGGCAGCCCTCATGGAGATTCAGATGATGTTCGTTTGGAGTCACGACGCCTTCCGCGTAGGTGAAGATGGCCCAACCCACGAGCCAGTAGAGCAAGAGGCACAAATCCGCCTCATGGAGAAACTCCACAACCACTCTGGTCGTCCAAGCGTAATGGTGCTCCGTCCTGCTGATGCAGAGGAGACAACCGCTGCTTGGAAGATGGCAATGGAGAATATCTATACCCCAACCGCCCTTATCCTCTCTCGCCAAGATGTTACTTCTGTTCCTAACACCTCAGAGGCTGGCGTGAAGAAAGGTGCGTATATTGTGAGCAAAGACGAGAACCCACAAGTGGTGATGCTTGCTTCTGGTAGTGAAGTAAGTACACTCATGGCAGGTGCCGAGCTACTCCGTGCTGAGGGTATCCGTCTCCAAATCGTGAGTGTGCCTTCAGAGGCCATCTTCCGTCAACAAAGCAAAGAGTATCAAGCAGAGGTATTGCCACAAGGTGTAACTCGCTTTGGTTTGACCGCAGGCTTGCCATGCAACCTCGAGGGTCTTGTAGGCGAACACGGTACTGTTTGGGGACTCAACTCCTTCGGTTTCTCTGCACCATACAAAGTGCTTGACGAGAAACTCGGCTTCACCGCACAAAACGTGTACGACCAAGTGAAGAAATTGCTCTAATAAGTAATCACATCGCAAAGGCGACTGGTTTAATGCTCGGTGTTAATTCGCCGAGCATTTTCCGTCTTATGTACCCGCTGCTCACTACGTAAGCCGCTATCGCAGCTCTGCTGCCACCACCTCGCCTTTGGGCGACACCACATCACAAAGCGCCACCGCCTGCACTTAGCGCAAAAAGTACTTTTCTTAAGATTCTATTCCTTTGTACCTAACCAAATTTTCTCGTGTTAAAGACCAAGGATGAACCAAAGACGAACCTAGGATGAACCTAAGAACTCCGAAATATAAAATGTGCTTTTTATTAAGATTGCCGTCTCTTTTACTTCTCTTATACCTTGCCTCTGCTCACCGACCGACGACCGAGAGAAGACCGAGAGAAGAGCGGCACAACTCCTCGCCTCCCAAAAGTGACTAAACCTGAAAAAGGTTGACTCAATTACTGATATATAATCTTAAAAAACGTACTTTTTTGACTCGTTTCCTGAAAAGGTTGACTGGAGTCCTAAAAAGGTTGACTCTTTGAAAGAGGATGCAAAGATACTACATTCTTTTGACATATGCAAATTTGCCATTAAACCTATTCCTTTAACTTTTGAAAATTATCTGTTATATTGGTACACCTGCGCAGGTGTACGCATCCCAAGATTAAGGTGTGGACGCAATGTATTATAGGTATGTACTGCATGATCCACTAATGGTATAGCTTCTTGTAAATTCCTCGGTGTTGGCAATGGATCAAGAAACTCATTCTTAATAATACCATTCACTCGCTCTGCCATGCCATTTTCTGTAGGATCGCTATCCTCAGTCATACTGATACGTATGTGATGAGATTTTAGTTTAAGTACATAGTCATTACAACAGTATTGTAATCCTCTATCAGAGTGATGGATGGTGCCACACAAATTGCCGCTACCAGCATGTACGATGGCTTTCTCTAATGCCTCTAGTGTGTATTTTGCTTCCAACGTAGGAGAGAGGACATATCCTAGAATCATGCGCGAGAAAGCATCTGTTACAAGATGCAAATAACAGAATCTTTCATCCATCGTGTAGATATAGGTTATGTCGCTCACCCACAGTTGATTAACACTTAATAAGGTCAGTCCTTTTACAAGATTAGGATACTTAAAATACACATGGTTAGAGTTGGTTGTATGACGTGGTTTACGCGGAGGGATAATGAGTTTGTGCTGCCGTAGCAATCGTAGGAACTTATCTCTTCCTATGCCCAATGTATCACCAAACACAGAGCGTGTTAGCCAATAGAGTTTGAGACCGCCTATAATAGGCATTTCTGCACGATAATCGTGTACAATGGATAGG
>Ga0233366_1000521_pt1 | contig 12715 bp, 10 predicted proteins | sample ElkDunMinimDraft_23_FD_191536 | JGI IMG/M metagenome (GOLD analysis project Ga0233366, IMG submission 191536) | Fecal eukaryotic communites from dung pellets of Tule Elk in California, USA - Elk Dung C4 | ecosystem: Host-associated > Mammals > Digestive system > Large intestine > Fecal | place...
GATGGATTTTGGCCCGCATCGCAAGATGCGGGCCTTTCTTTTGGGGGCTGCGGCGCAATGGAAGGTTTGGAGAGTTGAGCGCTCTTGGCGTGGAGGACTGTCAGAGTCGGTTGCTGAAAGCGGGGGCGTGCTGCTGAGCCTGTATAAAAAGTGCTGGCCCAGGCGGATCAAGGCGCCGAACGCTAATTCAGGAAAGAGACCAATCCGAGCAGCCCCCTGCCGGTGTTGAAAGCAAAACGCCCATGAGTCAGGGCGTTTTTTTGCGCCCAGGAGAAATGCTGATTCAAAGCACCGTCAGCCCGGCCTGATGCACCAGCTCCAACAGCGGCTGCGGATAAATCCCCAGGAAGAACGCCAATGCCGCGATGGCCAGCAGCATCACGCCCCCGGCACGCTGCCCCCAGTTGATCGGGGCGTCGTGGCGGCGGATGCCAGGTTCGACCAGATACAGCGTCACCATTACTCGCAGGTAATAGAACAGGCCCACGGCGCTGCCGATGATCAGCGCACCCAGCAGCCACCACAGCTGGGATTCCACGCCAGTGGCGATCACATAGAATTTGCCGATGAAGCCTGCCGTCAGCGGAATGCCAGCCAGCGACAGCATCATTACGGTGAGCACGGCGGTGAGGTAGGGGCGACGCCAGAACAGTCCGCGATATTCGTAGAGTGCATCGGCATCGCGACCGTTGAATGGGCTCGACATCAGGGTGATCACCCCGAACGCGCCCAGAGTCGTCAGCACGTAGGTCACCAGATAGACACCGATGGCTTCAACGGCCAGTCCGTTGGTGGCGACAAGCGCCACCAACAGGTAGCCGAAGTGGGCAATGGATGAATAACCCAGCAGGCGCTTGAGGTTGCTCTGGTTCAGTGCCAGCAGGTTGCCGATCAGGATCGAGGCGATGGCTATCAAACTCAGTGCATCGTTAAGCCAACCGCCACTGGTGGCCGGCGACATTTGATACAGACGCAGCAGCACCGCGAACACCGCCACCTTGCTGACGGTTGCCAGGAAGGTAGCCACCGGAGCTGGAGCGCCTTCGTAGACATCCGGCGTCCACAGATGGAAAGGTACCAGCGACAGCTTGAAACCGAGGCCGATCAGCATCATGCCAATGCCTGCCCGCACCAGCACCGACGAGTCTTGTGCGGCCAGGCTGGCACCGATACCGGAAAAGCTAAGGCTGCCCGATTCGGCATAGAGCAGCGCCATGCCGAACAGCAGGAAAGCGCTGGCTGCGGCGGAAAGCACCATGTATTTGATGCCGGCCTCCAACGAGCGCTTGTTGAAAAATGCGTAGGCGACTAGTCCGTAAACTGGCACCGAGAGCAGTTCCAGGCCGATGAAGAAGCCGGCAAGGTGCTGCGAACTGACCAGCACCAGTCCGCCTGCTGCCGACAGGGCCATTAGCAGGTAGAGCTCTTCGCGGTTGCCGGGAAATCCTTCAGGCCCGGCTTTTTCGCCCAGGTAGGCGTGGGCCAGGGTCACGCAGGCCAGTGTCGCAACCAGCACTACGGCGCTGTAGAAATAGGCGAAGGCGTCAAGCCGCAGCAGTGGTGTCACGTCCAGCGGGGCGGCTCGCAGTGCGGGCACTATCGACAACAATGCCAGCGTCAGGCCGATAGAGGTGATGATGAAGCTGAGCCGGTGATTACGGCGCCAGGCGATAGCCAGCATCACCGCAATGGCGGTGGTGCCGGTGATCAGCAGGGGCAGCAGGGCGATCAAGTGTTGCTGTGTAAATTCCATGGCGGGACTACCGAGCCGAAACTGTTGGAGAGAATGCGGTGTCGATCCACTGCTGCACACCGTTCATGGTCGCGAGCGAGGTGTCGAATACCGGCTGCGGATAGACGCCCAGTAGGACCAGCAGAACAGCCAGCAGGAGCACCATTCCGATCTCGCGTGCGTCCAAACCCTGCAGCAGGCCTTCGGCCTTGGCCGGGCCGAAATAGGCACGGTGGATCATCGCCAACGAGTAGATGGATGACAGCACCAGGCCGAAGGTGGCAATGACCACCACCCAGGGTGAGTTGGCGAATGCGCCGAACAGCACCACGAACTCCCCTATGAAGTTGCCGGTGCCTGGCAGGCCCAGCGAAGCGGCAGCGAAGAACAGGCTCAGCGGCGGCAACCAAGGCAGGCGCGACCACAGACCGCCCATTTCGCGCATGTCGCGCGTGTGCAGGCGCTCATAGAGTTGGCCGCTAAGGATGAACAGCGCTGCGGCCGAGAGGCCATGGGCGATCATCAGCACCACCGCGCCTTGCAGGGCGAGTTCGCTGCCCGAATAGATACCGATCAGCACGAAGCCCATGTGCGACACGCTGGAGTAGGCAATGAGGCGCTTGATATCGGTCTGCGCGAAGGACAGCACGGCACCGTAGAAGATGCCGAGCAGGCCAAGGCCCATGGCGATTGGCGCAAAGTCCATCGAGGCTTCCGGAAACAGCGGCAGCGCGAAGCGGATCATGCCGTAGGCGGCGGTCTTCAGCAGGATGCCGGCCAGGTCGACGGAGCCGGCGGTGGGCGCCTGGGCGTGAGCGTCGGGCAGCCAGGAATGCAGCGGCACGATGGGGAACTTCACCGCGAAGGCGATGAAGAAACCCAGCATCAGCAGGTACTCGACGCCCGGTGCCAGGTCAGCCTGGAGTAACAGCTCGTAGTCGAAGGTGAGTACGCCAGTGTTGTGGTAGTTGACCAGCACCAGGCCAAGAATAGCCACCAGCATGATCAGACCGCTGGCTTGGGTGTAGATGAAGAACTTCGTCGCGGCATTGATCCGCGAGCGCTTGCCTTCCGAGCTGTGGCCCCAGAGCGCGATGAGAAAGTACATCGGCACCAGCATCATTTCCCAGAAGAAGAAGAACAGAAACAGGTCCAGGGCGAGAAACACCCCGACTACGCCACCGAGAATCCACATCAGGTTGAGGTGGAAGAAGCCGACGTGGCGCTGAATCTCTTTCCAGGAGCAGAGCACCGAGAGCACGCCGAGCAGACCGGTGAGGATGATCATCAGCAACGACAGGCCATCGAGCGCCAGGTGCAGATTGATGCCGAAACGCGCGATCCAGACGTGCTTGAATTCAACTGCCCAGTTGGCCTCGACACCAGGGGCGGGGGCGAGCTGGTAGTTGCCGCCGGCCCACAGCCAGAGGCCGAGCCCGAGCAGCAGCGCCATGGTGAACAGGGCGATCCAGCGTGGCATGCTTTTGTCGAAACGTTCGACGAACCAGCAACACAGGCCGCCGATGAAGGGAATCAGGATTAGCCAGGGCAGAATCACGATTTCGAGTCCTTGGGCAATTCAGAGCAGAACGATGCCGAGCAACAGCACGGCTCCGCCAACGATGGACAGGGCGTACCAGCGCAACTGACCGGTTTCGCTGCGGCTTAGCAGCGTATTGCTGCCCCGTGCCATGCGCGGTACCAGCCCGATGGTGGCATCGATGGGGTCGCGGCCCAGCAGCCGGCTGAGCCACAGGTAGGGCTGTACGAAAAGCTTGTCATAAAGCCAATCGAAGCCCCAGGCGGCATACCACCACGCAGACAGGAAGCGGCCCGGCGCGCTTTGCGCTATGGCAGTGACCAATCGGCGGTTACCCAGAAACAGCAAGGCGGCGAGCAGAATGCCCGCGACCGCGATGGCGCCCGAGGCGATTTCCAGGCTGTGCTTGGCATCGCCCCCTGCATGACCAACGCTCTGCGGCAGCACGCCGGAAAGCGGCAGCGAAATCATCGCGCCGAGGAAGGTGGACAGAACGATCAGCACAACCAGCGGCAGGCTGTGGGCGATGCCGTGGCCGGCGTGAGCCTCGATTTTCGGCTTGCCGTGGAAGGCGATGAAGATCAGGCGGAAGGTATACAGCGAGGTCAGGAAGGCACCGGCGAGACCTGCGTACAGCAGGCCGCTGTGACCGCTTGCAAAGGCGCCCCAGAGGATTTCGTCCTTTGAGTAGAAGCCGGCGGTGATCAGCGGCAGAGCCGACAGCGCCGCGCCACCGACGATGAAGCTGGCATAGGCCAGCGGCAGTTTGTTCCATAGCCCGCCCATCCTGAAAATGTTTTGCTCGTGATGGCAGGCGTGGATGACCGAGCCCGAGGCAAGGAACAGCAGCGCCTTGAAGAAGGCGTGGGTCATCAGATGGAAGATTGCCGCTTCCCAGGCACCTACGCCCAAGGCCAGGAACATGTAGCCGATCTGACTCATGGTCGAGTAGGCGAGGATGCGCTTGATGTCGGTCTGCACCAGCGCGGCGAAACCGGCCAGCATCAGGGTCACGCCACCGACGATGCCCACCAGCTCCAGCACGTTCGGAGCCAGCAAGAACAGGCCATGAGTCCGGGCAATCAGGTAAACGCCAGCCGTGACCATGGTCGCCGCGTGGATCAGTGCGGACACCGGCGTCGGGCCGGCCATGGCGTCGGCCAGCCAGGTCTGTAGTGGCAGCTGCGCGGACTTGCCTACGGCACCGCCCAGCAGCGCCAGGGTCGCCAGGGTAATCCAGATATCACCGCTGGCGAACTTTTGCGGCGCCAGTGTCAGCAGGTCCTGAATGTCCAGGGTGCCGAGCTGAACGAACAGAATGAACAGGCCGAAGGCCATGAGTACATCACCGACGCGGGTGACGATGAAGGCCTTCAGCGCCGCGTTGCCATTCTTGCGTTCCTTGAAGTAGAAACCGATCAGCAGGTAGGAGCACAACCCCACGCCTTCCCAGCCGAAGTACAGCAGCAGCAGGTTGTCGCCCAATATCAGCAGCAACATGCTGAAGATGAACAGGTTGGTGTAGGCGAAGAAGCGCGAATAACCCTCCTCACCGCGCATGTACCAACTGGCGAACAGGTGAATCAGGAAGCCTACGCCAGTGACGACGCCGAGCATGGTCAGCGACAGCCCATCCAGGTGCAGCCCCAAGGCGACGCTGAAACCGACCACATCCAGCCACTGCCAGAGGTGCTGGGTGAATACGCCCCCTTCAGGCGGAGCGGTGTGGAACTGCCAGATGCACAGGGCGCTGATCAATGCTGACAGGCCGACCGAGCCGACGCCGATCACCGCAGCGAGGTTTTCTGACATCCTCCCACGCGAGAAGGCCAGCAGGAAGTAGCCGAGCAGAGGGAAGACGAGGGTGAGCGATAGTAGGTTCATCCGCGCATCTCGCTTGCAGCATCGACATCGAGGGTATTGAAGCGGCGATACAGCTGCAGCAGGATCGCCAGGCCGATAGCGGCCTCGGCGGCGGCCAGAGTTATCACCAGAATGAACATCACTTGGCCATCCGGCTGCTGCCAGCGGCTACCGGCCACGACGAAGGCCAGGCCTGCGGCATTCATCATCACCTCCAGGCTCATCAGCATGAACAGGATGTTGCGGCGCACCATCAGCCCAACCAGGCCCAGGCAGAACAGTACGGCTGCGATGGCGAGACCGTGCTCCATTGGTATCGAATGCATGGCGTTACTCCTTCGCCTCGTGGCGGCCCAGGTGGAAGGCGGTAACCAGCGCCGCCAGCAACAGCATGGAGGCGAGTTCCACCGCCAGCAGGTATGGCCCGAACAGGGCAATGCCGACTTCCTTCGGGCCAACCGTGGTCAGGCCAGCCGGCGCATGCGCCGGCGCCGCGAACAAGGCCCACAACAGTTGTGCCAGCAGAATCGCTGCCAGCAGCGACGGACCTATCCACACCCCGGGCTTCAGCCAGGCGCGCTCTTGGGCCGCGGTATGCGGCCCAAGGTTGAGCATCATCACCACGAACACGAAGAGCACCATGATGGCGCCGGCGTAGACGATGATCTCCAAGGCGCCGGCAAAGGGCGCACCGAGGGCGAAGAAGCACATCGACACGGCCAGCAGCGAGGTGATCAGGTAGAGCAGGGCGTGCACCGGATTGCTGCCGGTAACCACCCTCAACGTGGCGACCACGGCCACGCCGGCGGAAAAGTAGAAGGCGAATTCCATCAGTACGTCCTCGACCGGTAGGTGACCGGCGCGAAGCCGGCTGGCGCAAGCGCTGGGAGTTGAACGACCGTCATGGCAGAAGCCCTTTGACGTTGATCGGTTCCGCCTCGTTCTGCGCAGCGCCTTTAGGTTTGCCGGCAATGGCCAGCCCCGAGACGCGATAGAAGTTGTAGTCGTGGTACTTGCCGGTGCCCGAAATCAGCAAGTCTTCCTTCTCGTAAACCAGATCCTGACGCTTGTATTCGCCCAACTCGAAATCGGGGGTGAGCTGGATCGCATTGGTCGGGCAGGCTTCCTCGCAGAAGCCGCAGAAGATACAGCGCGAGAAGTTGATGCGGAAAAACTCGGGGTACCAACGTCCTTCGTCGGTCTCGGCCTTCTGCAAGGAAATGCAGGCTACCGGGCAGGCTACCGCGCACAGGTTGCAGGCAACGCAGCGCTCTTCGCCGTCCGGATCGCGGGTCAGCACGATGCGACCGCGATAGCGCGGTGGCAGATAGACCTGCTCTTCCGGGTACTGCAAGGTATCGCGCTTGCGAAAGCCATGGCTGAAAACCATTACCAGACTGCGCATTTGGGTGTAGGTGCCGTGGAGCACTTCGCCGATATATTTGAACATCGAGTTTTCTCCTTACCGGGCCGTCGCCAGCACGAGCGCGCCGGTCACCAGCAGGTTGAGCAGGGTCAGCGGCAGGCAGAACTTCCAGCCGAAGGCCATCACCTGATCGTAGCGCGGGCGTGGCAACGAGGCGCGCAGCAGCACGAACAGCATGATGAAGAACGCGGTCTTAATGGCGAACCAGAAGAACGACAGCCAGGGCAGGGTGTCCAGGAAAGGGCCGTGCCAGCCGCCGAGAAACAGGGTGGTCAGCAGCGCCGAGATCGTCACGATGCCGATGTATTCACCGACGAAGAACATGCCCCATTTCATCCCGGCGTACTCGACGTGGTAACCGTCGGCCAGTTCCTGTTCGGCTTCCGGTTGGTCGAAGGGGTGGCGGTGGGTGACCGCGACGCCCGCGATGAAGAAGGTGCAGAAGCCGAGAAACTGCGGGATGACGAACCACAGGTGCTGCTGCTGGTACTCGACGATATCGCGCATGTTGAACGAGCCGACCTGGGCGACGATGCCCATCAAGGACAGACCGAGGAATACCTCATAAGACACCGTCTGCGCTGAAGCGCGCAGTGCGCCGAGCAGGGCGAACTTGTTGTGGCTTGCCCAACCGGCGAACAGCACCGCATACACCGTGAGGCCGGCCATGGCGAAGAAGAAAAGCAAGCCGATATTGAGATCGGCAACACCCCAGGTCGGGGTGATCGGCACGATGACGAAGGCCAGCAGCAGCGAACTCATCGCGATTACCGGCGCCAGCGTGAAGACCAGGCGGTCGGCGAACGGCGGGTTCCAGTCCTCCTTGAAGAACATCTTCAGCATGTCGGCCGCGAGCTGGAACATGCCGAAAGGCCCGACCCGATTGGGGCCGTAGCGGTCCTGCCACCAGCCCAGCAGACGGCGCTCGACGAAGCTCAGCAAGGCACCGCACACCACCACGGCCAGCATGATGACCAATGCCTTGGCTACGGCGGTGATCACCTCGATCACTTCTGGGGTGAGCCAGTTCATTGAATGGCCTCCAGTTCAGTGGCCAGGCACGTGCCGCTCCATACGGGAATACCGGCCAGGCCGACCGGTAAACCTACCAGGCCAAGACCCAGCGATTCGCTGATACGAACCGGCAGGCTCAGGCGCGATGCGCCGATGCTGAAGCCGAGCAACTGTCCTTGCGCAACGCCCAAGCGCTTGGCCTCGGCTTCTGCCAGCGCCACATAAGGCTGTGGAATGCGCGTCTGGATCGGTGCTGCGCGCGAAGAGGTTTCCTCGCTGCCGAACAGGTGATACAGCGGCACTACCTGCCAGGTGCCAGGTGATGGCGAGAAGGCTGCGGGCGCTCGCGTCCAGCTCAGGTCCTCACGGTCGTTGTCGAGCAGGCGAACACCCGGATCTCCGGCGCGCAGATGACCGCCCACCTCATCCTGAAACTTGTTCCAGGCCTGCGGCGAGTTCCAGCCCGGCGACCAGGCAAATGGAATCTGCTGGCGGTCCTCCGTGCTGCCCGAATAGCCCTCCATGGAATAGGCGAACGGTGAATCCTGATCCTGTGGTTGACGCGGCTCGTGCACGCTGATATTGGCGCGCATGGCGGTACGACCGCTGTAGCGCAGCGGTTCGCGCGCCAGCTTCAGGCCCTTGATGCGAAACGAGGAACGCGGTGCGGCATCCAGAATTCCCTGCAGTTGCGGGTTGGTGGCGGCGCAATCGGCAGTGGCGTGATCCAGGTCGGTCCATTCCACCGCCTTGCCTTGCAGCGTGCATTGCAGCGCGTGCAGCCAGCGCCAGCCTTCGCGTACCAGGATCTTGCTGTCGTAGTAGCTGGGCTCGAAGACCTGGAAAAAGCGCTGGGCGCGGCCTTCCTGGCTGACCAGGGTGCCATCGGCCTCGGCGAAGCTCGCGGCCGAGAGCACCAAATGGGCCTTGGCGGTGGTAGCGGTCTGCTGATGATCGGCGACGATGGCTGCCCTGGCAGCGGCAAGGGCCATGTCCACCTTGGCTTGATCGGCTCGACGGTAAAGATCGTTTTCCAGCACCAACACGGCCTCTGCCTGACCATCGATCAAGGCATCCAGCGCGGCCTCCACGGACTCGCCACCGAGTAGCGCGACGCCAAGGCTGTTGGCTTCCGGCACGATGAGGCTGATGGAGGCGTTTTTCTTGCGATTCTTCAGGGCCTGGGAAATGTTGCCGGCCGCTTCGATGAGGCTTTTCTCGCCCAGTGACGCGCCGCTGATCAGCAGCGGACGCTTGGCGGCCAGCAGGGCGTCGGCGATCTGTTGTGCCAGCTCCCGGGCGTCGGCTTCCAGACCCTCCACCGCCGGAGCGCTGGGATCTATGGCATGAGCCACGGCGAAGCCGAGGCGGGCCAGGTCGGTCGGTGCGGCATGCACGCTTTCTGCCGCGATGTCATCCAGACGGGTTTCCGTGACGCTGGCGATGAATACCGGGTGCAAGGCGTTCTGCGCGACGTTCTGCACAGCCGCCACATGCCAGTCCTGAATCTTCATTGAGGCGGCGATTTCGGTGGCCTTGCCCTTGGCGGCCTGACGTACGGCCAGCGCCATGCGCGCGGCAGTCTGAGTCAAATCCTCGCCGAGGATGAACACCGCATCGTGGCTTTCGATCTCCCGCATCGAAGGCACCGGCAAAGGGCCGTGCTGAAGCAACTGACGGATCAGACGAATGTTGTCCAACTCCACCGCGGCGATGCCGCTGTAGAAATTCTCCACGCCGACCAGCTCACGCAGCGCATGGTTGCTTTCCAGGCTGGCGCGCGGCGAGCCAATGCCGATCAGGCGCTTGCCTGCGAGCAACGCGGCGGCCGCATCCAGTGCCGCATCGATACCCAGCGTATTCGAGCCCAGCAGCGGCTGGCGCGGGCGGTCGGCGCGGTTGACGTAGCCGTAGCCGAAGCGGCCGCGGTCGCAGAGGAAGTAGTGGTTCACGGCACCGTTGAAGCGGTTCTCGATGCGGCGCAGCTCGCCGTAGCGCTCGCCGGGGCTGATGTTGCAGCCAGACGAGCAGCCATGGCAGATGCTCGGCGCGAACTGCATGTCCCACTTGCGGTTGTAGCGTTCGGAGTGGGTCTTGTCGGTGAATACGCCAGTGGGACACACCTCGGTGAGGTTGCCGGAGAACTCGCTTTCCAGCACGCCATCCTCGACGCGTCCGAAGTAGACGTTGTCGTGGGCGCCGAATACGCCTAGATCGGTGCCCCCGGCGTAGTCCTTGTAATAACGCACGCAGCGGTAGCAGGCGATGCAGCGGTTCATCTCGTGGGCGATGAAGGGACCGAGATCCTGATTCTGGTGGGTGCGCTTGGTGAAGCGATAGCGGCGCTGGTTGTGGCCGGTCATCACCGTCATGTCCTGCAAGTGGCAGTGACCGCCTTCCTCGCACACGGGGCAGTCGTGGGGGTGGTTGATCATCAGCCACTCGACGACGCTGGCGCGGAACGCCTTGGCTTCCTCGTCATCGATGGAAATCCAGCTGTTGTCGGCGGCGGGGGTCATGCAGGACATGACCAGCCGGCCGCGTGTGTCGTTCTCGTCGCTGTACTGCTTGACTGCGCACTGGCGGCAGGCGCCGACGCTGCCGAGCGCCGGGTGCCAGCAGAAATAAGGGACGTCGAGGCCGAGCGACAGACATGCCTGCAACAGGTTGTCCGCTCCATCGACTTCGTAGTCTTTGCCGTCTACGTGGATAGTGGCCATTTCTAGGTCTTCTCATCCGCTTGCGCGGGTCTGGCTAATAGGAAATCTTTTCGCTTGAGGTCGACGGTCGCGCTGAGCGCCTCCCCAGCTTGTTCAATTCTTTATGCCGGCTGCAGGGGCGTTTTGCCTGCCTGGGCAATGCCCGCTTCGAACTCGTCCCGGAAATATTTGATGGCGCTGCCCAGCGGCTCCACCGCGCCGGGCGCGTGGGCGCAAAAGGTTTTGCCCGGGCCGAGGAAGTCCACCAGCCGCAATAGAATGTCGAGGTCTTCACGGCTGCCTTGACGGCGTTCCAGCGCACGCAAGGTCTTCACACTCCAAGGCAGACCATCGCGGCACGGTGTGCACCAGCCGCAGGATTCACGCGCGAAGAACTCTTCCATGTTGCGCAGCAGCGAGACCATGTTGACGGTGTGGTCCACCGCCAGCGCGAGCCCGGTGCCCATGCGCGTGCCGACCTTGCCAATGCCGCCGGCGTACATCTGCGCTTCAAGGTGTTCGGGCAGCAGGAAGCCGGTGCCGGCCCCGCCGGGCTGCCAGCACTTGAGGGTGTAACCGTCCTTCATGCCGCCGGCGTAATCCTCGAACAGTTCGCGGGCGGTGATGCCGAAGGGCAATTCCCAGATGCCGGGGTTCTTCACCTTGCCGGAAAAGCCCATGAGCTTGGTGCCCATATCGTCGCTACCCGGACGGGCGAGGGCGCGGTACCAGTCGACGCCGTTGCCGATGATCGAGGGCACGCCGCACAGGGTTTCGACGTTATTGACGCAGGTCGGCTTACCCCAGACGCCAACGGACGCAGGGAAGGGCGGTTTGGCACGTGGGGTGGCGCGACGGCCTTCAAGCGAGTTGATCAGCGCGGTTTCTTCACCGCAGATGTAACGGCCAGCGCCTGTGTGCACGAAAAGTTCGAAATCGAAGCCACTGCCGAGGATATTCGTGCCCAGCAGACCGGCGGCCTTTGCTTCGTCGATGGCGCGGTTCAGGTTACGCGCCGCATCCACGTATTCGCCGCGCAGGAAGATGTAGCCTCGATACGCCTTGAGCGCGCGGGCACTGATGATCATGCCCTCGATCAGCAGGTGCGGCAGCTGCTCCATCAGCAGCCGGTCCTTCCAGGTATTGGGCTCCATCTCGTCGGCGTTGCACAGCAGGTAGCGGATGCTCAGCGACTCGTCCGCGGGCATCAGGCCCCACTTCACTCCCGTGGGGAAGCCGGCACCGCCACGGCCCTTGAGCCCGGCGTCCTTGACGTTCTGTACGATGTCAGCCTGGGCCATTTCAGTGAGGGCCTTGCGGGCAGCACCGTAGCCGTTCTTCTGCCGATACTCGTCGAGCCACACCGGTTGGCCGTCATCGCGCAGCCGCCAGGTCAGCGGATGGGTTTCCTCGCTACGAGCGATACGGTTGGCCGGGCCGAAAGATGAAAGCTTCATGGATAGGCCTCCAGCAGGGCAGCAACACCGTCGGGTTGGATGTCGCCGAAGGTGTCATCGTCGATCATCAGCGCAGGGGCCTTGTCGCAGTTGCCCAGGCAGCACACCGGGATCAGCGTGAAGCGGCCATCGGCAGTAGTCTGACCGGGTTCGATGCCGATCTGCTGCCTGATGCCGTCGAGCACGGCCTCGTGGCCGCCGATGTAGCAGGTCATGCTGTCGCAGACACGAATGATGTGACGGCCCACCGGCACACGGAAAATCTGACTGTAGAAGGTGGCCACGCCTTCCACATCGCTGGCGGGAATGCCGAGGATCTCGCTGATGGCATCACAGGCACCGTCCGGCACCCAGCCGCGGGCCTGCTGGACAATCTTCAGCGCTTCGATGGAGGCCGCGCGTGGATCTTCGTAGTGGTGTATTTCGTGCTCGATGGCTGAGCGTTCAGCTTCGCTGAGGACGAAACGGTCAGTCTTGATCAGAGTGTTCATATCAGCGGTCCACGTCGGCCATAACGAAATCGATACTGCCCAGATAGGCGATCAGGTCCGCAATCATGCTGCCGCGAATCACCGCGGGGATCTGCTGCAGATGCGGGAAGCTGGGCGTGCGAATCCGCGTGCGGTAGCTCATGGTGCTGCCGTCGCTGGTGAGGTAGTAGCTGTTGATGCCCTTGGTGGCCTCGATCATCTGGAGGCTTTCGTTGGCCGGCATCACCGGGCCCCAGGAAACCTGCAGGAAGTGGGTGATCAGGGTTTCGATGTCCTGCAGCGTGCGTTCTTTCGGTGGCGGCGTGGTCAGCGGGTGGTCGGCCTTGTAGGGCCCTGCGGGCATGTGTTTGAGGCACTGCTCGATGATCTTCAGGCTCTCGCGCATCTCGCCCATCTTGACCATGCAGCGATCATAGGCGTCTCCGTTGGCAGCCAGCGGCACCTCGAAGTCGAAATGCTGGTAGCCGGAGTAGGGGCGCGCCTTGCGCAGGTT
>Ga0233366_1000522_pt1 | contig 12707 bp, 9 predicted proteins | sample ElkDunMinimDraft_23_FD_191536 | JGI IMG/M metagenome (GOLD analysis project Ga0233366, IMG submission 191536) | Fecal eukaryotic communites from dung pellets of Tule Elk in California, USA - Elk Dung C4 | ecosystem: Host-associated > Mammals > Digestive system > Large intestine > Fecal | place...
TAGGTTCTCATACTGTGATTGAGTTGTTGGAAAGTGGTGATTATGAACCAATTATTGTAGATAGTTGTGTGCGTTCTACACCCCAAACCATTCAGCGAATAAAGAAAATAACGGGAATAGAAGTGCCACACTATAGAGTGGATATTTGTGATAAAGAGGCTTTTTTCTCCGTTTTGGAACAGGAAAAAAAGGTTGAAGGAATTATCCATTTTGCAGCGTTTAAGTCGGTGCCTGAGTCGGTAGAGAAACCTTTGGAATATTATCGGAACAATTTAGGAAGTTTGGAGAATGTTTTGGAAGCAACACAAAGATTTTCGATTCCATACCTTATTTTTTCATCATCTTGTTCTATTTATGGAGATGTGAAAAATTTGCCTGTAGATGAAACAACACCGATGGGAGTTCCTTTTTGTCCGTATGCGCATACCAAGCAGATAGGAGAAGATATGATTCGCTTTTTTGTGAATCAACACTCTGATTTGAAGGCAATTCTGCTGAGGTATTTTAATCCTGTAGGTGCCCATATTTCGGGTCTGAATGGTGAACTTTCCCCAGATAAACCGAACAATCTTCTGCCAATAATCACACAAAATGCAATTGGTAAGATTGAAGAGATGGTCGTGTTTGGCGATGATTACGATACTCGCGATGGCTCTTGTGTACGTGATTATTTACATGTTACGGATATCGCTTCTGCGCACGTATTAGCATTAGGTTATGCTGCACAACATCACGCCGAGCCTTTGTGTGAAACCTTCAACTTGGGTAGTGGAAACGGAATTACAGTTTTTGAAATGTTGCAAGCTTTTGAAAAAAATACAGGTGTTTCCTTGCGCTATCGTATCGGTAAGCGTAGAGCAGGTGATATTCCTGCTATCTATAGCAATAGTGAAAAAGCCCGCCGTTTGTTGAACTGGCAGTGCCGTTTGGGTGTTAGTGAAATTGTCGAATCTGCGTGGAAATGGGAACTTGAATTGCAAAAAGAATCTAAAAATCATTGAAATGAGCTATATCGAATTTGATAAGGAAAAATTGGTAAACGTAAATTACTCGAAATCAAGGGAAATTTTACGCTGCAGCCGTACAGGCTCTTTCGCGACCACAACATTGTTGGGAATGAATACACGAAAGTATCACGGCCTTTTTATTGTGCCGCAGGACCAATTGGATGGAGAACGTTATCTGCTCCTCTCGAACTTAAATGAAACGCTTGTTGTCAATGATATGGAGTTTCATATTGGTGTGAATCAATACAAAGGAGGCGTAATCAGTCCGAAAGGACATAAGTACCTACAGAAATTTGTTTGTGATAATCTGCCAACATATTATTATAGAGTGGGAAAATTTAACTTTACAAAAGAGTTTTTATTTCTCTCTCATGAGGATCGATTAATTATAAAATACTCATTTATTGATGATTTTGAAACAGCTACAATGCTCTTTCGACCTCTTTTGGCTTTTCGGCAGATTCATCAGTTAACACACGCTAATTCAGTTGCTAATACAGATTATACACTATTAGATAATGGTGTGCAATATCGTATGTATGAGCAATTTACAACGTTATGTGTTCAAACTAGTCTCACGCCAGCATATCAGCATACACCAGATTGGTATTATGATTTTGAGTATGAGGAAGAGTTAAAACGGGGTTATGAGGGTTACGAAGATTTATACAATCCAGGAACACTTTTTGTATCGATGAAGGAGAAAGAGTTGTATGTTTCTATTGGAACAACGCCGATGGATCCCCAACAAATAGCGACAGTTTTTGAAAAGGAAAAACAAGAGAAAACACACCGTTCTTCCTACTTTAATTGTTTGAAAAATGCAGCTGAGCAGTTTATTGTTAATCGTAATGGAAAGAGTTATATCATAGCAGGTTATCCTTGGTTTGGAAGATGGGGAAGAGACACCTTTATTGCACTTCCTGGGCTTACCTTAGCACTCCATAAACCAGAATTGTGTAAGCAGATTTTAGATGATATGTTAGGTGAGATGCAAAATGGACTATTCCCGAATATCGGTCAGGGAGAAACTGCAGCGTACAATTCGGTTGATGCACCACTGTGGTTTGTGCGTGCACTGCAGCAATATGCAAATTATACTCATTCTAAGCGTAAAATTTGGGCAGAATATGGAGAAAAAATTAAGCAAATTCTAAATCTGTACAAGAAAGGAACGCTATATAATATCAAAATGTTAGAGAGTGGGCTTATCTATGCGGGAACTCCTAATCATGCGCTGACTTGGATGGACGCTGTTGTAGATGGAAAACCTGTTACACCACGTACAGGTTGTCAAGTAGAGATTAATGCATTGTGGTATAATGCGTTGCAATTCTCATTGGAAGTAGCTCAACTTGACAATGATGACACATTTATCCAAGAATGGAGTTCTTTGGTTAAAAACTTTCCTGTTGTATTCAAAGAAACGTTCTGGTCTAAAGAGATAGGTTATTTGGCGGATTATGTAGATGGTGATTATCGGAATTTTCAGGTGCGCCCCAATATGATGATTGCAGTGTCATTACCATATACCCCTATTAGTGAGAAAATTAGGCAGTTGGTGTTAAAAAAAGTGTGTGAAGAGTTATTGGTTGAGAAAGGAATTAGAACGCTTTCTCCTAATGATTCAGATTATCGTGGAAAATATGAGGGAACTCAGGCTGAGCGTGATGCTGCTTACCATCAAGGAACCGCTTGGCCGTGGCTGTTGGCACCTTTTGCTGATGGTATGATGGCTGTTTATGGGAAAAAATCATTGGCACTATTGGAAAATATTCTTTATCGATTCGATTCTTGTATGACAGAATATGGAATATCAACAATAAGTGAGATTACAGATGGAAATCCTCCTTATAGTGCAAATGGTTGTATTTCACAGGCTTGGAGTGTTGCTGCATTGTTACATATTAAGGCAGTTATGGAAAATAATATTTACTGATAAAAAATAGGTATGAAAGTTTTAATGTTTGGTTGGGAATTTCCCCCGAAAATTGCAGGAGGTTTGGGAACCGCTTGTTATGGGTTGACAAAAGGGTTGGCAAAAAATGATGTAGAAGTCCTTTTTGTAATGCCGAAAGCTTCCTCAGAAGAGGACCAATCATACGTTAAAATTATTAGTGCCCACGATGTGGAAGTCGATCCTCGTTATGTTCATCTGCAATCTTTTGAAGATACAGTTTCTTTCATTCAAGTGAATTCACAAATGGTGCCTTATGTCGGCATGAATGAATATTATCAGATTGTAAATCAAATAGAAAGCGGTGTATTTGAAACTGAAATTGCAGATGGGAAACGAAAATATGAGTTTTCTGGGAAATATGGTGAAGATTTGATGCGTGAGGTAGAACAGTATGCTATTGTAGCAGCAGAAATTGCACGCCATAACGATTTCGATATTATTCATGCACACGATTGGCTTACTTATAAAGCAGGTGTGGCTGCAAAACGTGTGAGTGGAAAACCTTTGGTGGTTCATATTCATGCTACAGAATTTGATCGTTCTGGTGAAAATAACCGAAACGATATTGTAATGGGACTTGAACGATTTGGAATGGAGTCTGCGGATGCTGTATGCGCAGTTAGCGATTTAACCCGACGTATTGTAACAGAAAAATATGGTATTTCGGCTGAGAAGGTTTTTACATTACATAATGCAGTGGAACCTAATGACAAAGAATTTGTCAAAGAGAAATTTGTTAAAGAGAAGATTGTTACCTTCCTAGGAAGAGTTACCTTTCAAAAAGGTCCAGAATATTTTGTGGAAAGTGCAAAATTAGTGTTGGAAAAAGATCCAAATGTAAGATTTGTTCTGGCTGGAGATGGGGATATGATGCCTCAGGTTATCAAACGAGTTGCCGAACTAGGAATCTCTGATCGTTTCCATTTTACAGGATTTCTACGTGGAACAGATGTCGATAAGATGTTTGTAATGAGTGATGTGTATGTTATGCCATCTATATCAGAGCCTTTCGGAATCTCCCCATTGGAGGCAATGAGAGCTCACGTTCCAGTAGTGATATCAAAACAGTCTGGCGTTGCGGAAGTACTTACCCACGCTATAAAAGTAGATTTTTGGGATGTAAATGCTATGGCAGATGCAATTTACGGAATTCTTCAATATCCTGCTTTGGCACAATTCTTTGCCCGTAAAGGAAAAGAGGATGTCGATAATTTAAAGTGGGAATCAGTAGCACAAAAATTAAAAAACATCTATCAATGGGTGTTGGACAAATAAATTCAACGATTATGCGCAAAATTTGTATCCATTTTCAGATTAATCAACCTTACTTATTAAGAACATATCGTTTTTTTGATATTAATCAGCGAAGTGATTACTTTGATGATTATCAGAATCGCTACTTAACCAACAGGCTCTCAGAACGTTGTTATCGCCCAGCAAATGCGTTACTTCTTGATTTGATTGAGCGTTTCAATGACCAGGTTGCTTTCAGTTTTTGCCTGTCTGAAAGTGCTATTTCACAATTTAAGGAGTATGCACCAGATGTTTTAGAAGGACTCCAAAAATTAGTAAAAACAGGAAGAGTAGAAATTACAGGAACTACCTTTACGCATAGTTTGGCTTGCTTGAATAGTAGAGCTTCGTTTGAAGAACAAGTCCGTATGCAGGAAAAGTTGATAATGGAAACATTTGGTGTAAAGCCAGTTACATTCTTTAACACGGAAGCTATCTACTCGGACGAAATTGGAGAATGGTTATATGATATGGGTTATCGAGTGGTGTTAACAGAAGGTGCACGCCACATTTTAGGCTGGAAAAGCCCAACCTATTTATATTGCAATCCCTATCAAGTTGATGAAAAATTGATGTTGCGATCCGCTTCCTTGTGCGATGATATTACTTTCCGTTTTGAAGATAGAAGTTGGTGCCATTTCCCGCTTACCGCTGAAAAATATCTCTCTTTCCTGAAAGATATTCCAGAATCATCGCCTTATATTAACCTATATTTTGATTATGATGTTTTGGGTGATATCCATACAAAAGAATCAGGTATTTTTGATTTCTTTTCTGCTTTGTGCCAACAAGTCGCAGAATCATCAGAGTTCCAGTTTGTAAAACCAGAAGATCTTTTGCATGAGGATACTCAAACCTCAACACTGCTGATTCCGTGGCCAATCTCTAACTCTGGCGATGAAAAGGATACTAGTGAATGGGTCGGAAATGAGTTGCAACAAGAAGCGTTCCAGCAGCTTTTTAAGATAGAACCTCTTTATCATCAATCAGAAAATGAAATGGCTAAGTTGGCGTGGGTGAGATTGCAAGATGCTATACATTTCAATTTTATGGGGACACAATGGTTCCCCCAAAGTTCAGTAAAAATGCGTTTTGATATTTATTCATCACCATATCAGGCGTTTATAAATTATATGAATGTCCTTAGCGATGTGAAAATTCAATTAGAAAAATTTTAAATTTATATAATGAGTACTGTAAAACCTACTATTCCAAAGGGGACGCGCGATTTTACCCCTATAGAAATGATGCGCCGCAACTATATTTTCTCAACAATCCGTAAGGTGTTCGAAAAGTATGCTTTCTTGCCTATCGAAACTCCTTCTATGGAAAACCTATCTACTCTTATGGGTAAATATGGTGAGGAAGGTGATAGATTGTTATTCAAAGTGCTTAATTCAGGTGATTTTAAACAAAATGTAGATTTTGAATCACTAAACTCGACCCAGTTGGCATCTAAAATATGTGAAAAAGGATTACGCTACGACTTGACAGTGCCTTTTGCACGTTTTGTAGTACAGCACCGAAATGACTTAGCTTTCCCTTTTAAACGATACCAGATGCAGCCTGTGTGGCGAGCTGATAGACCTCAGAAAGGTCGCTATCGTGAGTTCTATCAATGTGATGTAGATGTAATAGGAACTAATTCGTTGTTGAATGAAGCTGAATTGATTCAGATTACAGATGAAATTTTTACAAATTTGAAGATCAATGTTACTATTAAAATCAATAATAGAAAAATCTTATCTGGAATTGCAGAAGCCATCGGAATGCCCGATAAAATTGTAGATATCTGTACGGCGATAGATAAATTGGATAAGATTGGAAAAGAAAATGTTTGTAAAGAGTTGCTGGAGAGAGGAATTAATGATGATGCAATCGTAAAAATTGAGCCATTCTTTGATTTTAAAGGAACGAATACTGAAAAATTAGCATTCTTGAAAACCTATTTTGAGGGAAATGAAATTGGCTTGAAAGGCGTTGCTGAATTGGAAAAGGTGTTGGAGTATGTTTCATTGATGAATATTAACTCTGCAGTTGAGGTAGATATCACTTTGGCAAGAGGTTTGAACTATTATACGGGTGCAATTTTTGAAGTAAAAGCTAACGATGTGGGCATTGGAAGTATTTCTGGTGGAGGTCGTTATGATGATCTAACAGGGATTTTTGGCTTGAAGGACACTTCTGGTGTGGGAATCTCATACGGTGCAGAAAGAATTTATGATGTGTTGGAAGAATTAAATCTTTTTCCAGAAGGAATCGGCTCACCAGTGCGCGCAATTTTCTTGAATTTCGGTTCAGAAGAAGAAAAATATGCATTGAAAGCTTTGCAAAATTTGAGAAATGCAGGAATTGTGGCAGAACTCTTCCCCGATAAAGCTAAAATTGGAAAACAGATGAATTATGCAAATGCTCGCTCAATACCATTTGTGGTTATGGCAGGTGAAAATGAAATGAATGAAAACTGTTTTACTGTCAAAAACATGCAATCAGGTGAACAGACAAAAGTGATGTTCGATAATTTAGTCGATTATTTGGCATAATTTTGAAAACAATAAAAGTTAGATTATTAGAATATTGTCAGCGTACAGCGACAAAAAAAGTGCTTGTTATTATCGATAGTCAAGTGAGTTCGTTGTATGCTTCAAAATTAGATTTGCAATCCCCCTATTTTATCTGTTATTACTACGTTATTTGCGGTTCTGAAAGTAGTAAATCTATTGATGAGGTAACAAAGATTTGGCAATTTTTATTAGAAAATAGTTTCTCTAAAGATGATTTAGTACTTAATGTTGGTGGCGGAACTATTTGTGATATAGGAGGTTTCGTTGCAGCAACCTATAAACGTGGAATTCCTTGTATCAATGTGCCTACTACATTGTTGGCAATGGCTGATGCAGCTTATGGTGGAAAAAATGGAATTAATTTGGGCGATTTGAAAAATGCTGTCGGAACAATTTCAATGCCTCAAGAAGTGTGGCGCAATGAGCATTTTCTCTCTTCATTATCGCAGCAACAATTACTAAATGGGTTTGCCGAGATTTTAAAATGTGCCTTGATTGCTAATGCCCCACTTTGGAATGAGATGAAAAATCTCGAAAATGTGAATGTTGACTCAATTCGTAAGGAGTGGATAGATTTTGCTGTTGATTTTAAGCAGAAAATTGTAGCTCAAGATTTAAATGATACAGGATTGCGCCATTTGTTGAATTTTGGACATACGATGGGGCACGCGTACGAATCTTACTTTCTATCTAAAAATCAGCCTCTTCCTCATGGTTTTTGCGTTGCATACGGAATTGTTGATGCTGCAGAAATTTCATACCGAAATGGATTGATAAATAATTCTGATTTTGAAGAGATTAGAAAGGTGGTTAGAAGACTTTATGGAGATCCGAAGTGTAAACGAAGTGAAGTGATGCCATTTTGTAAGCAGGATAAGAAAAACAGAAACGGAAAAGTTTTATTTGTGCTGTTAGAAAAAATAGGTAGTGCAAACTTGCATTGTGAAGTGAATATTGATAGTTTACAAAATGAGTTGGCATAAAAAAGTTTTTCTAATTTTACTTCCCATTTTGCTATTGGGAATGGGTGTTCTCATCTTTTTTGCAAATGATGAGGCTGTGGAAACCGTGAAGAGGAAAGTTGCGGAAATCCAAAAACAGGAATATATTCCAAACCAAAATCTAACGATAGAATCAAGGATAGTTGTCTCTGCAAGAGATTCTATCTATCAGGATTTTAGAGAAAAATTTCGGTTTCATTATCAAACCATTGGAATAGCATCCTTTCCCGATAGTAGTAAGATGATTCTCATCTCGGAGCCACCACCTTATTTTCTCCTTGATTCCCTGAAATCTATCTTTGCCCAATTTACACATGAGGTCTCAACCTACAAACATAAAATGGGTTACGATGGATATGCTGTTGATGCAGTAATCTCTTTGGCAAATGCAACCCAAGAAAATGTTATAAATTTAGTGAAAAAGTTATCGACATCACTTTTTCTTTCCGATTATAAACCATTTTTTATTGAACTTCCTGTTACCGCTGAAAGAGTCTATTTTACAAAGAAAAATCTTGACTATCAGATCAGTCTATTTGAATTTAATGAGTGGTTTTTAGAAGAGGACGAACAATTTATGTCGTTGAAAGATACTTCTACAACATTTTCTATTGAAGAGATTTTTAACCATAAAAATTATGGGGTTTTCTTCAGTCAATTACCTGGATTTGTGGCGTGGAGTATGCCTAAAAATACCGATTTGGATAGTACACTCTCAAATATTCGTCGTTTTGTGTTGGATGCTGACCTAATTTTAGGCGCATTAGCAGATTCGTCAACGTTGGTAATTGTTGGTCGCGAACGGGAAGCATCATTACAAGAACTACCTCCGCTTTATGTTGAATCAATCCTTCTATTAGCTTCAGTTTCTGAAAAGGAACTTTCTCAAAGTCTTGATGTTAACGATTTTATGGCTGGTAAAATGAAAAACGGACGCGATTGGTGCCCAACATATTTGAGCAAAGAATTGGAGAATACAGAGTTTGGTCATCTGATGACAATTACTGATATTCTTTTGAAAGATTGGTCCGAAAATGGTACGATTCAGGAATATAATTATCGCTATCCCTCACCTGATTATTATCCGTTTGACCAACCGTTGTTTAAAAAGTTAGGGATTTCTGAACTAGTTTACAATTGGAATACAGCTAATGTGATGTATGCAATTGATTTAGAAGATGTTACAATTTATACATTGAATAGAACGGGCTCTCTTCCAGTTTCCTACTTTAATTCGCCAGAAAGTGGTAGGTCGATAGGACGAAATTACGAGCGAAAAGCATACTCATATTTTGCAACATGTGGAAATACTGATTTGGCAAGAGTTGTGCAATATACTGCTTTGTATCAGCTGTTTATCGATAATGGGATAACCTATTCTGGAAATTTGAACAGCTCATTCCCCAAAAATAAACCATTTCTATTACTGAAACCTACTCAAAATCTTCTAAATATTATCAAAGATTTTCCAACTGAACATTTGTCGCAAGTTGTGGATTCTGTCATAAATAGAAATTATAAAGCGTTTATTTTTGATGAGATTGAAAAGCAGTTGGCAAAAAACGAAGCAGAACAGAACTTTATTTATTCTACAGAACATCGAGAAAAAATTCATCAACAAGTAAAACAAAATGCTTGTAATGAATTATATAACGAAATCTACCGCGCTCGTTCATTGTTAAATCAACTCTCTGAAGAGGATTTTCTCTTTATGGCGAAATTCCTCTCCTATCCAAGAGGGTGCACCATTAATTCACGTGAAAAATATATCCTTGCCCAAAAGGGAAAACAGATGCGACTTTTGCTAAATAGGATTGGAAAAAATAACCTTGACCTATTGGGGGTTGATCTGAATGATGTGAAAAACTTCTTTGTTAATAGTTTGGCGTCATCTTCGGCGCCATATTTGAAGACTCCTTCTGTAATCATCACCTTTAATGACTTTTTGACTACAGGCGGACACAATCTCTCTTCTAAAATTAGTCGAGTAAATTCTTTAACTAATTATAAAAGAGATAATTATTCTGATTATGATTATGCAGAAGAAAGGGCAGATAGAGATGCGACCAAGTCGGCACCGAAATCTACTGTAACACCAAGTACAAATGCTTCTCCAAAATCGACTGCGAAAGCACCACCTACAACTAAAAGTAATGAGACGAAAACTTCAACCTCCTCTAATTACAAGAAAATTTCAGCAAAACCATCCTCTTCGGGTGCAAATATTCGTCCCCGAAGCGCAGTAATTCCTGCTACTTCAAGAACGCAACGCGGTTTTTAATTTCTCTGCTGAAACATAGGATTTTCAGGAACATCTTCCTCTTCGTAGAAGTGCATTTGCAAATATTGTGAAAGTCCTTTCGTAGGTGTAGGTGCATAACGTTGCATTATATTCCCATCTTCCGAAAGCAAATAATACTCAGGCAAACTGTTGATTTCAAAATAATCCATCCAACTATATTGGTCGTTGAAATGGACAAAAGTCCAATCAAATTCGGGATAGCTAAGTCGAAATTTTTCAAACTTTGTAATGTCATAATCAACAGATATACTGACAAACTCTATTTTTTCATCGTAAGTTTTCTTCAATTCTTCAATAAGTTTCATCTCCCGAATACAATCTGGACAATCGGTGCGGAAAACTTGTACATATACAGGTTTGCCATTCAGTTTACTAAATCTAAAATCGCTTCCTTTAGGAGTTTTGAAAGTAAAATTAGGAGTTTCTAATCGAAAATTTTCTTTCTTGTATTTTTGTATAATATTGAAAATAAATATTTTATGATCAGGGAAATGTGTAGTCGTTTCAATATGTTCCAAAAGTTTTAATATGTTTCCTGCATCAAATTCTTCATTCCCTAAAAATTGTCCTAAATTCTTGATAATCACAAATTCACGCAATCGTTCGTTGACTAATAAAAAGTCCTTTCCCACCGCATTGAAAAGGGCATTGTAATTAGGCTCGATATTGATGTTTTGCTCCAAATCACTTTTCTTAATTCGAGGAGAGTTGTATAGATAATTATCATAAAATCCATTAAAAAAATCCATATATGCAGGATTATTATAAAGAATATGGTCATTATCTAAATATCTGGTATATATCTTTTTAGGAGATTTTTTATAGATTATTCTTTCAATGTTAGCCAAAGAATAGAAGATGTAGGAATGGTAGTAGTTGTCGGGATTGTAGAGAACAGGAAATTCTCGGGCAATTTGTGCGCAAACGCTATCAAATGCGGTTACATCATTGTATCGCATAATATCGTAAGCGTAAGGAGCTAAAATTTCATCTAATCGATTGTTGAAGTGATTGATTTTTAGATTGATATCGTTTGTGTCAATTTCAGGTGCTGAAATTTTTAAGTACTGATTTTGTTGCGTTGGGTCAAAACTTTGGTGTCCAAGCGAGTCCATGTCAATTTGGAAGTTGTAGGAGTATCCTGGTGATGCAAAAAACTCTGCTTTCGACCGTAAAATTGAGATTTGTACTAACGAAATCTGTTTGAGCTTAAAAGAAAGTTTAAAATCTCCGTTTTTGTCAATCTTTGCTACAGCTGTCTCTTGCGGTTGCCAAGTAATGTAATCGCTAAAAGTAGTAATCCGAATTTTGCAGTTCGAAGCAAAAGGGGCTTTCCCTTCAATTACAACTTCACGCTCCTTTTGCCCATACAAAAGGGTAGAAAATGTAATTGCAAAAAAACAAATTATTACTCTTATCATGCTAAAACTAACGCAAAATTACATTTTTTGGTATATATCTTTGATATTCACCTCCGTTACAATATATTTCTCGTACAAGCGATGAGGAGATATGGGCGCATTCTCCATCAGTTGCAAAGAAAATTGTTTCTATTCCAAAAATCTCTTTGTTGGCACGTGCAATGTCATTCTCATATTGAAAATCAATAGAATTACGAATTCCACGTATCAAAAATTTAATACCATTTTTTTGACAAAATTTGCCAGTAAGATCATCATAACTGCAAATTTCAATCTTGGAATTATTACCTAAACATTGTTCAATAAATTGAATTCTATGCTCAATAGGAAAAAGTGATTTTTTTTCACTATTTATGCCGATTCCGATAATAATTTTGTCAAAAAGCGGTAATGCACGATGAATAATATTTTCGTGTCCTAACGTTATGGGATCGAATGAACCCGGAAATAATGCAATTTTCATTTCTAATCTCGTAAAATGATGAAGTTGTAGTCGTCCATAAATTTTATAAGTCGCGATGCTTTGAAAGTACAGCTGCTATCAAACTTCTCAGGAACAACGTAATCCATCTGATTGACAATGCTTTCAGAAATATCGCGGAAACTATTAGGTGATGGCTCCGTAGAAATGTTGGCGGAAGTCGAGATAATAGGACGACCTAAACGACCAATTAATTTTCTGCAGAACGGGTTCTTCACTACGCGAATAGCAATGCTACCATCCGAATGTATGATTTGTTGTGGAAGATTTCGTGCTGTAGGATAGATGTAGGTTGTGGGTCTGCTTGACTTGTTGATGAGATCCCAAGCAACAAGCGGAATTTTTGAAACGTACAATGGAATTCGGTCGCTGCGATCAACAAGTATAATCATACTCTTGCTCGCTTGCCGTTGTTTAATCTCGTATATCCGGTTAATAGCCTCCTCATTGGTGGCATCACACCCTATTCCCCAAATGGTGTCAGTAGGGTATAGAATCACTTTCCCTTCGTTTAGTAATTCTACACATTTTTGAATCTCTTGCTCCATAAGAAATAATTTTTTCCAACTTGCAAAGATAAAACTTTTTTTCTAATAATAGCTTTCTTTTTTATCTTTTTGAAAAGGTTATAAATAATTAAGTTTCTTTGCATTTTTGTATGTAGATGTCGAAAAATAC
>Ga0233366_1000524_pt1 | contig 12655 bp, 12 predicted proteins | sample ElkDunMinimDraft_23_FD_191536 | JGI IMG/M metagenome (GOLD analysis project Ga0233366, IMG submission 191536) | Fecal eukaryotic communites from dung pellets of Tule Elk in California, USA - Elk Dung C4 | ecosystem: Host-associated > Mammals > Digestive system > Large intestine > Fecal | place...
TACGGTTTCCGCGGTAGAGGGCGTTTTCGAAGTAGATGCAGACCTCCTGTACGCGGGGTTTTCCGTTGATGGAATCGGCAGCAATTTCGATTGAGTTTAAAATATTTTCGCGGCCATCGGTGCGCATTACGCCGAGAGGTAATTGTGAACCTGTCAGAATTACGGGTTTGTCTAGATTTTCCAGTAGGAAAGATAGTGCTGAAGCGGTATAGGACATTGTGTCGGTGCCGTGTAGCACAACAAATCCATTGTAATCTTGGTATTTTTTATGGATCAGTGTTGCTAATCGAATCCAAAAGTCAGGGTTGATATTTGAGGAATCGATAAGCGGTTTCATTGTTTTGAATGTGATTTCGGCATCAAGGAGATTGAGCATTGGGAGTTCTTTGTAGATACTTCTGAATGCGCAAGGTGTCCATGCGTTGTCTTTTTTATTAAGCACCATTCCGATTGTTCCACCGGTATAAATTACAAGGATTTTTTTTCTAGACATAATTGACAAATTTCATTATTTGACCATAATAGTTTTAGGTTCGTCCCATACTTCGAGGTTTGACAACACTTTACCGTTAATGTCGAAGCGCAAGAAAGTGAGTTGTGTATGGATTCCAGATCTTCCAGCAGCGCCAGGATTAATGAATAGGCATCCAAAGTCGGGGTCATTTTTTACTCTCAATATGTGAGAGTGTCCTGCTACTATAATTGTTGGTTTTTCACGTTTAATAATTTCGAGAGCTTCTGGGGTATATTTTCCGGGTTTTCCCACAATATGGCGTAGCATTACTTTATGTTCTTGACAATTGAAGATTTGGGTTTCGCTTCCATTACCACCTCGGAACTCCCAGCCGTCGCAGTTACCGTAAACGAAACGGACTTTTGAGATGGCTTCTAATTCGGTTAGTACGTCCATGCTACCGATGTCGCCAGCGTGCCAAATCTCGTCGCATTCACCGAAAAAGTCGAACAATTTAGGGTGTGTATATCCGTGAGTGTCGGAGAGGATTCCTATTTTCATAGCGGTTTAGTTATGGTGACGTTGTTTTACCACTTCAAAAAGGAGAATTCCTGTTGCTACGGAAACATTAAGCGATTTGATTGTTCCCACCATTGGGATTTGCACAGAGTCGTTACATTCGCGTTGATAGTCCCAAGCAATACCTTCATATTCGTTTCCCATAATTAGAGCAAGAGGAGTTTTAAGGTCTTTTTCGAAGTAAAAATGTTTTGCTTTTTCTGTAACAGCCACAACTTCTATTCCACTATCTTGCAAGAAATGAATTACTTCGATGAGGTTACTGTGGCGGCAGATTGGAATTTTGTGGAGAGCACCGCAGGAACTCTTTACGGCGTCGTCGTTCAGTTGAGCACCGCCTTTCAAAGGAAGTACAATTGCATCAACGCCAGCGCATTCAGCAGATCGAGAAATCGCACCGATATTTCTAACATCAGTAATCTTATCCAAGATTAAGATAAATGGAGTGCGGCCTTCTTCAAAAATAGTAGGCACAATATTATATATGTCGTGATATTCAATGGCTGAAATAAAAGCAATTACACCTTGGTGGTTGTTGCGAGTAAACTTATTTAACTTCTCGATGGGAACATATTGAAAAGGAATTTTATTTTCTCGAATCATAATAAAAAGCTCACGAAATAGTTCACCTTTTAATCCTTTTTGAATGAGAACTTTGTCGATAGTTTTCCCGCTTTCAATCGCTTCCATAATAGGGCGAATTCCATAGATGGTATTATCTTGCATTCCAATTACATTTTAAAACTGCAAAATTACGTTTTTTTTGCACGTCTGCTTCCTGTTTTTGGGGAGTTTTGGCAAATTATTTTTGAAATTTGCTGTAAGAGAAAAAAGTATATCTTTGCCACCTTGATTTTTAGAAACTTTTTTTGAGTTTAAAATGTTGTAAAATAACGTGATATAATATTACACAGATTATAGAATATGAAAATTTTAGGATTAATTGCTAGTTTGGCATTTTTGGTAATTACGCACGAATTTGGACATTATATTTTTGCGCGTATTTTCAAAACAAGAGTAGAGCGATTTTATATTTTCTTTAATTGGGGATTTTCTTTGATGAGAATGAAGAAAATTGAAGGGAAATATCGTTTTAGTTTTTTCTCAAAAGAAGCTCCCGAAGAGTGGAAAGAGTACCCAGATTCTACGGAATGGGGAATTGGTTGGCTGCCGTTGGGTGGCTATTGCTCCATTGCAGGAATGATAGACGAGACGCAATCTGCTGAGGATATGGCTTCGGAGCCCCAACCTTGGGAATTTCGTTCCAAACCCGCATGGCAACGTTTTTTTATCATCATAGGTGGTGTATTTATGAATTTCCTTTCTGCCATCATCATTTATGCAGCAATGTTGGGAACTTGGGGAAAAGAGTATATTCCTATTAATGATTGTAAATATGGACTTCATTTCTCTGAAACTGGAAGAAATCTAGGATTTCAATCAGGAGATAAGATAGTTATGGTAGATGGTGATTCGGCAGTGGATATGAGTTCTTTCTTGAGAAAAGTTTACTTTAAAGGACCTTTCGATGTTGTGGTGAAACGAGGAGAACAATTTGTTACGATTCAAATTCCTGAAAAGTTTGCTAAACGTAATTTTAAACAGATTTCGGAAATGCCTTTCTGTAGCTATAACTTCCCATTTGTTGTAGATTCTATTTTGCAAGATTTCCCAGCTGCTGAAGCTGGTTTGATGGAAGGAGATAGTATTGTGATGATTAATAGTGAGTGTAATTCATATTTTCCTTCTATTCAGGAATATATGTATTATAATGGAGGTAAAGAAGTTGCTCTTTCATTCTATCGCGAGGACTCGCTAATAACTCAAGATGTCAAAATTAATAATGAAGGAAAAATTGGTGTCCTTCCTGTTTATTATACGCAATATCTTGACACAAAAAAAGAGAAATTTGGTTTCTTCTCCTCTATTTCAAATGGTTTTAAAATGGCCATTGATCAGTTGAAGTTCTATGTAGAACAATTTTCTGTTGTTTTTACGAAAGAGGGGGCAAAACAATTAGGAGGTTTTGGAACAATGGGAAAACTTTTCCCTAACACTTGGGATTGGTATCAATTCTGGAATACAACAGCTTTGTTTGCTATTATTTTGGCATTTATGAATATCGTTCCGATTCCTGGTCTTGATGGTGGCTATTTGATGTTTATCCTTTATGAAATGATTACGCGTAAAAAACCAGGTGATAAGTTTATTACATACGCAAATGCTGTCGGAATGATTTTGATTTTAGCCTTGGTGCTTTATGCTAATGGAATGGACGTAATTAGAGCATTCAGATAAAAATGAATTTTATTTGAGAATGTAAAGAAAAAATATGTACTTTTGCACTCTCAAATAAAACTGCCTTGTGGTGTAATGGTAGCACAGCAGATTCTGGTTCTGTTTGTCTGGGTTCGAGTCCTAGCGGGGCAACACAACGCTGTCGGAAGACAGCGTTTTTTCTTATTTTATGAAAGAGTGTGATTTTTAGGATGAAAATTCCAAAGAATTTCATACCTTTGCCGAATCGTTTATTTCTATTTATCAAGAAATATGAATTATCTTACCGTTGAACACCTTACCAAATCTTATGGAGAGAAATTGCTCTTTGAGGATATCACATTTGGTATCGAAAAAGGGCAGAAAACAGCATTGATAGCCCGTAACGGAATGGGGAAGTCAACATTGTTAAATATAATTGCAGGAATTGATATTCCAGATAGTGGTCAGGTCGTAGTGCGAAATGATATATCTGTTTCCTATCTTCCTCAAATGGAGAGATTTAATGAGAACTTCTCGGTAATGGATGTTGTCTTTGAATCTCAAACGCCAATTGTTCAGGCTGTTAAGGAATATGAAACCTGTTTAACCCTATCCAAAACGGATAGCTCGTCCGCAATGATGCAACGAATGGAAAAGGCAATGCTAGATATGGATCGTCTGAATGCGTGGGATATGGAAAGTCGCGCGAAAGAGATCTTATCGCGTTTCGGAATAGAAGATGTTTTGCGCAATGTTAATGAGTTGTCGGGTGGACAGTTGAAGAAAACAATGTTGGCAAAAACTTTGATTGCGGATACGGATTTGCTGATTCTTGATGAACCTACAAATCACCTTGATATAGAGATGATTGAGTGGCTTGAAGAATATCTATCTACCTCTAAGACAACTCTTTTGATGGTAACTCACGACAGATTCTTCTTGGATAAAGTGTGTAATGATATTATCGAAATTGACAATCATAATCTGTATCGTTATAAAGGGAAATATGATTACTATTTGGAGAAAAAAGCTGAACGAATAGCAAATGAGAATGCAGAAGCAGAGAAAATTAAGCAGTTATATAAAAGGGAGTTGGAGTGGGTTCATACTTCACCGCAAGCGCGAACTTCAAAAGCAAAGGCTCGTATCAATGCTTTCGAAACACTGAAAGAGGAAGCCTCACGCAAAGTGGAAAGTAAACCAACAGGTTTTCATGTTCGCACGGAAAGGCTTGGTAATAAAATTTTGGAGATTAACAATCTCGATTTTTCATATCCTAATACCCCAATTTTAACGGATTTTTCATACATTTTTAAAAAAGGTGAAAAATGTGGTGTGGTCGGAAAAAATGGAACAGGAAAAACAACTCTACTGAAACTGATTGCAGGAGAACTTCTACCCGATGCAGGGAAAATTTCCCCAGGCTTAACTATCCAATTTGGATATTTCTCACAAGATGGTTTGAATGTAAAAGGAAATATGCGTGTAATTGATTTGGTGAAACAACACGCAGATGTGATTAGAATGGAGAGCGGAAATTATGTCGGAGCTTCCCAGTTTTTGAACTATTTCGGATTTAAATATGAACAGCAGTACTCTTACTATGAAGATTTAAGTGGAGGGGAAAAGCGTAAACTTCATCTGCTAATTACATTATTGAAAAATCCCAATTTCTTGATTTTAGATGAGCCAACTAATGATTTTGATATCGATACGCTTAATCTTCTGGAAGATTTTCTAGATCACTACAAAGGGTGTTTGCTGATTGTTTCGCACGATCGTTGGTTTATGAATAAATTGGTGGACCATATCTTTGTTTTTGAAGGAGATGGAAAGGTAAAAGATTACTATGGAAACTATACTGACTATCGAATTGCACGTGACAAGGAGTTGAAATTACAAAAACGTGCAGAAAAAGAGCATCGCTTAGCGCAAACTTCTATAGAACAGCCTATAGAAAAGCCTGTTTCCAAAAAGATGACCTATAAAGAACGCAAAGAATTTGAACAATTGGAGGTGGATATTGAACAATTAGAATTGGAGAAAAAAGAGCTTGTGGATAAGATGAATAGCGGAGAGGGAAGTGCGCAGGATTTACAAAGTTGGAGCGAACGTTACGAAGTTGTTGAGGTAACTTTAGATGAAAAAACGATGCGTTGGTTAGAGTTAAGTGAAAAAGAAAGCTAGAAATTTATGGGGCATTATTACATCGAAAATATAGATTCGGATAGCATTACGTTGTCACCTGAGGAATCGAAGCATATAGTTAGGGTGATGAGAAAAAAAGTGGGCGATGAGTTACAATTTACAGATGGTAAAGGAGGGCGTATTCGAGCGCGTATTTCGGTTGCCGAAAAGGAACTTTGTATTGCAGAAGTGTTTGAGCGAGAGACGTGCGCCAAACGTCCAATTGGTTTGCATGTTGCTGTCGCTCCTACCAAAAATCCAGATCGTATGGAATGGTTTGTGGAGAAAGCTGTGGAAGTTGGTGTGGAAAAGATTACTTTTTTACAATGTGAACATTCTGAAAGGAAACGTATTGACCTTGCACGAATACACAGAATTGCTATAGCAGCACTGAAGCAATCATCGGCGCTATTCCTTCCCGAGTTGGCGTTTCAAACTTTTGATGAGTTATTGTCTTGTTTTGATAAAAATCAAACTAACGGATTTATAGCTTATTGTGAAGCAGATGTGCAATCTTCGCAGTTTGTCAAAACACAATATTCAGCTGATGAGGTACTTTTGATAATTGGCCCTGAGGGCGATTTTTCAGTTGACGAGGTTCGTAAAGCGAAGAATGTAGGTATTCAGCCTGTTAAGTTAGGAAACAAAATTTTGCGCACTGAGACGGCAGCTTTATACGGAGTCTGTGCTTTCGCAATGCGAGAACTTAATTAGTGGCAATGGGTTGATTGTTCCGAATCTGTAGCACTTTTGTAAATGGAGATCCATTCTTTTTGAAGCCACTTGCGGTTAGTTGTTGTATGTCGCTTTCATCATTCCATACAACTTTTATCTCTTTTTCATTACAGTCAATTATAAATCCACCATCTACTTTCCAAAATAGTTTTGCTATTTCATCGTTATTGATACAATAAATTCGAGAGTCTGTTGGACTTTTGGTGAAGTTTTGAATTTGTGTAATTTCCTCATAAAGGAAATGGGTCGTTTTTTCCTGAATCAAATAGAAATATTGTGTAGGTTTATTTTGCGCATCCTTGTGAGGCCCATGTTTAGCACCTACCAATGGGTAAAATTCATTTCTGATTTTAAGAGAATCTAACTTTTGGTGAATAGCTTGTGAGCCATACATCTCATCAAAAAGTCGTTCTCCAAGTTTTTTGCTGATGTCAGCAAATGGATAACCATAATTGATAGGAATAATAGGGTCTTCTGTTCCATGGAAAGAGATTGTTGGGGTAGGAGTGAGGGTAATATCGTTCAAGTCATACACAGCTCCCCACATATTGATGATAGCGCGGACGTCGAATTTTTCTGTGAGATTGTTCCCCGAACTCCATTTCTCACCAAGATTAAGTGTGCTCTCTGGACGAGAATTTTTTGACATATAGACCAAATTTAATGCTGTAATTGCGCCAGCACTTGCTCCCCCAATAAAGATGTAGTTGGGATCGATGCCATATAGTTCTGCATTGTGAACTAAATAGCGCAACGCTGCGTGGGCATCTTGAATAGCCATAAACCCACAGTTTTGGATTGATTTTTTGGAAATCTTAAATCCCATTCTGTAATTGATAGAGACCGCTACGTATCCCAATCTTGCAAAATGTTTGCACCATTCAGAGAGGGTAAAATCACTTTTATCACCAATATAAAAAGCTCCACCATGTAAAAGAAGAATTACTGGATGTTGACGTAGTGTGTCTTCAATAGGACGATAGATATCCATCTTCAAAGCTAAATCCTTCTTGTGAGCTGTCTGAGTAATCGTTTTTGTAATTATTCGAATATATTTTTCATTTTCAGGTTCCAAAGAGCACCAGTAACCTTCGGCATTTCCATAATTAATATCCGAAATTTTTTCTATTTTATAGCATTCTTCTTTGTATATAGGAGATTCACATGATTGAAATTCAGGAATTTCTAATCTTGAAAATTCTATCTTAATAATTGTATCTATTGTAGATGTTGAGAAAAATACTAATGCTTCGAGAGAGGTTTTGTCGTGAACAGCCTCGAAGTTGAATGAAACAGATTGTGTTTCTGTGCTCAGAATACATTTTCTCTCTTTTCTACTGATAGTAAAAGATTGGGGAAATGTAGTTGTGTTAGTTAGGTCGTATAGGTAACCTTGGATCAATGTTTTTTCTGATTTGCTAATTTTTATAGCGAAATCTTTCTCTTCAATCTTACCTATATAAAAAAACGAAGTGTCGATAATATCAAAACTGAAATGATCTTTATCGGTTATGCGTTTCCCCTTTTTTGTAATGACTTTATTCCCTTTTGTTGTTTCAGAATTATTCTTTTTATCTCCACAACTTACGATTAGTATGGAAAGAAAAATGATAATTATGTATTGTATGATATTTCTCATAATGAGTTGTAATTGTTTTGAAACTCAGCGGTTGCAAAAATAGGAGAAAAAATACCTGCAGGATTGAAATTCTTCATAAAAAATGTTATTTTTGCAACTTCAAATATAATGCCCAATTTTGCGGTATTATTTTTATTTGAATATTGACAATTACACAAAACTCAATGATTTATTATGAGCAATAGACTTTTACATGTTTCGGGTTCTCCTCATATTCACGGCGGCGAATCTACGCGAAAAATTATGTGGTCGGTGGTTATTGCGTTGATTCCAGCGCTCGTTGTGTCCGTGTTTTATTTTGGTTTACCACCATTGATAATTACAGCAGTATCAGTACTTAGCTGTGTCCTATTTGAACATTTGACTTGTAAATTGTTCCTGAAGACAAAGTCCACCATTAGCGATGGCTCAGCAGTTATTACAGGTATGTTATTGGCTTTCAATCTTCCCGCTAATCTTCCTTTGGGTTGGGTGATTTTGGGTGCGTTTGTTGCTATTGTAATTGCTAAAATGGCATTTGGTGGATTAGGTAAAAACCTTTTCAATCCTGCGTTGGTCGGACGAGCTTTTCTTCTAATTTCTCGACCTGTTGAGATGACAAGTTGGCCAACCCCAGAACCTATTTGGGGTTTTGCGCAGGCCATGACAGGCCCAACACCGCTTGGAATTATGAAGGATGGTCTAAAAGCAGGTCAAACACCAGAGCAAATTTTGCGTACTACCGATGGTATTCCAGATTATGTTCAAATGTTAATGGGACAAATGGGCGGTTCATTCGGTGAAATTTCTGCATTAGCATTATTAATCGGTGCTCTATTTTTAATAATTCGCAAAGTGATTACTTGGCATATTCCTGTGTCATTCTTACTTTCGGCATTAGCAATGGCTTCAATTTTGTATTTTTGCAATCATGACCTATATGTTATTCCTTGGTTCCATTTGGTAACGGGTGGTATGATTTTGGGAGCTTGTTTTATGGCTACAGATATGGTTACATCGCCAGTTTCTCCTATGGGAATGATCGTATTTGGTATCGGATGTGGTGTGCTAACAATTATTATTCGTGTGTTTGGTGCATATCCTGAGGGAGTATCTTTTGCAATTCTGTTGATGAATGCTGTAACACCTCTTATTGATAGAGCATTTAAACCTAAAATGTTCGGAAAGTAAGTCTATCTTTAAAACTGATTTTATGAAAAAAGAATCTTCACTATTACAACTGATATTGTCCCTTACGCTTATTACGCTGATTGCAGGGGCAGCTTTGGCATTTGTTTATGACATTACTTACGATAAAATCGCCCAATCTAAAGAACAAAAGAAGCAAGAGGCTATTAATGCGGTATTGACAGGTTTTGATAAACAAAGTGGAAAAATTGAATCTAAGCGTACCCTAGTGAACGGGGATGTTGATTCCGTGACTGTACATCTGGCTTATATGAATGACCAACTTTTTGGTGCTGCAGTGGAAACCTTTACTGATAAAGCTTTCAGTGGTAAATTTACTATTATGGTAGGTTTCGATGCAGAAGGTGTTGTGTTGGGAACAGATGTATTGGAACATAGCGAAACACCTGGATTGGGTGATAAAATCAATAAGAAAAAAGATGAGAATTTTTCTCCGCAATTTGTGGGGATGAATCCTGCAGAAAAACCCTTAAAAGTTGTCCAAGATGGAGGTGATGTTGTAGCTATTACTGCTGCAACAATTTCGTCAAGAGCTTTTTGTGATGCTGTTGAACGGGCACATAAAGCATTTTCTACTTTAAAGGCAGTAAATGCTGATAATCAACAAACTTGTGAAAAGGAGGTTGTAAATGAATAAAATGAAAATTTTAACTAAGGGATTGTTGAAGGAAAATCCTGCTTTTGTATTGGTATTAGGAATGTGTCCTTCTTTGGCGGTAACCACATCTGCCATCAATGCATTAGGAATGGGATTAGCAACGACTTTTGTTTTGCTAATGTCAAATATGTTAATCTCACTTCTCAAAAATGTTATCCCCAATAAAGTGCGAATCCCTGCTTACATTGTTGTAATTGCCACTTTCGTAACGATCGTAGATTTGGTTCTCAAAGGTTTTGTTCCCCCTTTAGCAGAAAGTTTGGGACTCTTTATCCCTTTGATCGTGGTAAATTGTATTGTTTTGGGACGTGCCGAAGCTTTTGCAAGTAAAAACTCTGTTTTAGATTCCGTTTTAGATGGTATTGGAATGGGATTGGGTTTTACGTTAGCCTTATTTGTTATTGGTTCGATTCGTGAAATATTGGGAAGTGGATCTTTTTTAGGTCTTTCTATTCCTTTTATGAAAGGAAATGAAATATTGGTGTTTGTTCTTGCACCAGGTGCTTTCATAGTGTTAGGGTTTGTGATGGCTTTAGTTAGAAGAATCCAAAATAAATAATCTTTAAAATTACTCGAAATGGAATATATATTAATGATTATTGGTTGTGTTTTTGTAAACAACATCATTTTAGCGCAATTTTTGGGAATCTGCCCTTTCTTGGGTGTTTCCAATAAGGTTGGTACTGCTTTAGGAATGGGAGCTGCCGTAATTTTTGTTATGACAATTGCTACTCTGGTAACTACTCTTATTCAAAATTATATATTAGTGCCTCTTAATTTAGTAGATTTCTTGCAAACAATTACCTTTATCTTGGTCATTGCTGCTTTAGTGCAGATGGTGGAAATTGTTTTGAAGAAAGTTAGTCCCTCTTTGTATCAAGCATTGGGAGTATTTCTTCCGCTAATTACTACCAATTGTGCAGTGTTGGGTGTAGCAATTTCAGTTACTACCCAAGGTTTAGGATTAATTGATAGTGTGGTTTATGCTATTTTTTCTGCAATAGGATTTACTTTAGCGATAGTAATCTTTGCCGGATTGCGCGAGCAACTTGACCTCGTAGATGTGCCTAAAGGTATGAAAGGGGTGCCTATTGCTTTGATTACCGCAGGAATTTTAGCAATGGCATTTATGGGCTTTGCAAATTTAGTTTAGTAGATTCCTTCTTTGATAATATCGTGCAAATGTAGCACGCCTAAATAGCAACCAGCATCATCAGTTACAAAAAGATTGGTGATGCTTTTCTTTTTCATAAGATCAAGTGCTTCAACCGCTAATGCATCGGGCGATATCGATTTCGGGGCTAAAGTCATCACTTCCGCAGCCGTAAGATGGTAGTAATCTTTGCTTTTCTGTAACATTCTGCGGAGATCTCCATCGGTAATTGCACCAATTATCTTATTGTCTTTAACGACTGCAGTTACACCTAATCTTTTTCCAGAAATCTCCAAAATTACGCTATCCATGGGGGTGTCGGGTGCTACTTCGGGGCGTTCATTGAATTTGTAAAGGTCTTTGACTTTAACATAAAGTCTTTTGCCTAAAATACCTCCTGGATGGTAACGAGCAAAGTCTTGTGAGGTAAATCCGCGCATTTCGATAAGACAACTTGCCAATGCGTCGCCGAGTGCCAGTTGCGCTGTAGAACTGGAGGTAGGAGCCAAATTATTGGGACAAGCCTCGTGCTCCACAGAACAATCGAGAACAAAATCTGCTTCTTTGGCTAAATAGGAATCGGTATTACCAACTAAGGCAATCAATTTGTTTCCCCTCATCTTGAAGAAAGGAACTAAAACGGAAATCTCAGGCGTGTTCCCACTTTTCGATAAACAAAGTACAACATCCTCAGGTTGGATGATTCCTAAATCACCATGTATAGCATCGGCAGCGTGCATAAAAATAGCAGGTGTTCCCGTTGAATTAAAGGTGGCGACTAACTTCTGTGCAATTATTGCGCTTTTCCCAATTCCTGTAACGACTAAACGCCCTTGGCTCTCTTTTATTAGGTAAATACTTTTTACAAAATCCTCATTAATAAACGCTTTAATTCTGATAATTGCGTCAGCCTCTTGTTGAAGAACATCTTGTGCTCGTTCTATCCAATTCGTCATTGCTCTTTGTTTTTAATTATTTCCATAAAGATTGAGTGCTTGCGTCGTTTGATTCCACTATCTCTGAAATAGTGATTAAATTCAGTTTGCGAAAGTTGCGAAAGCTGCTCAAAATTGAGTTGCAAAAGTAGTGAACTTTCGCTTACCAAATCCTCATTGGTAGGTATATTTCTATTTGCTGGACAAACGTCCTGACATACATCGCATCCATAAATCCAAGATTCTTTGTTAAGAATCTGTAAGTCAGGATTTTTATTTTCAATAGTTTGGTATGCAATGCAGTGATTAGCATTCACGCAGTGCGCTTCTTCTATGGCGTGTGTTGGGCAACTCTCGATACATCGGTTGCAATTTGAGCAACTTTTTTCGCAAGTTTTGTCGTAGTTGTCCACCTCTTTGTCGAGAAGTAGGGTGCCGATATGTACAAATGACCCATATGGTGTAATTAATAATCCATTTTTACCAATGAATCCTAATCCTGCTTCTACTGCCCAATTTTTCTCAGAAATGGCAGAGGTGTCAACGGTGGCTTTGGCGTTGATATCTGTATGCTTATCTTTCAGACTAGCCAACAACTTCTTTAGCATTTGGTGCATATAGTTGTGGTAATCGTTAAGTAACGAAAATTTTGCAAAACGTTGCGGTTCACTAAACTTTAGTGCTGTGTTGTAATTAAGAGTTAATACAACTACACTTCGGCAGTTCGGTAGTAATTCTGAAGGAGTGAAACGACGTTGGATGTCTCGTTCCAAAAAATGCATTCCACTATGGTAACCTTTCTGAATGGATTTCTCAAAACGCCGTTGTGCTTCCGAAAGTAGTCGTGCTGGCGCAATACCGCATTGCG
>Ga0233366_1000525_pt1 | contig 12647 bp, 10 predicted proteins | sample ElkDunMinimDraft_23_FD_191536 | JGI IMG/M metagenome (GOLD analysis project Ga0233366, IMG submission 191536) | Fecal eukaryotic communites from dung pellets of Tule Elk in California, USA - Elk Dung C4 | ecosystem: Host-associated > Mammals > Digestive system > Large intestine > Fecal | place...
GTGCTTCGTCGGTCAGCGTGTAGAGGATCTTGGACATGGGGGACTTGGACTCTGTAGCAGTGCTCAGGGGAAGGCCGGCGCCAGCGCCGGGCCACGTGAAACCGTGTCACTTTCCCCGCTGCCGTCAGGGTGGGCGCGCCGGGGAAACCCCTGCATTGTCGCGTTTTCAGCCGCGCGGGGCAAAGCCGTGCCATACGCACGAGTATCCCGCCCCAAGCCCCCTCCCTCGGACCAGGCGCCGAACGGCATCCCGGTCAACTGCTTCCCGTACTATACGCGCGCTGGATCTCCCGCAGTACCACGTGCGCTTGGTTGAAGTTGCCACAGGCACGACCTTTGATAAGGGATGACTGTCCAAAATCCACGGGAAAGCATTCACCTGACGGGGCAACGATCACATTCATGCCATGTAGGTCACGGTGATCAATCCCAATATTCTCGATACTTTGAATCATCACCATGAAGGACCGCTCGAGCGCACTCCGATCAAATGACCGACACTGCACAAATTGAGACAGCGGCATGCCAGGAATTCGCTTCATCTTGATTACATTCGGCGCATCAATCCAAGCCGAGCCCTGGCCGTAGAAGCGATTGAACATCCTCACTTCACCAGCTGCATCCTGCCCATCGAATTCAACGTCCGTCACGACCTTTGTGACAAAGTCAGATGCATTTTTCTCGGCAGCACCTGCCGAATTATCAATGTTCGACACCCGCTTTCCGAGCTGCGTTACACCCACGGAGTCAGCCGAAGAATTTGGACCCATCGTGCTCCTGGAAGAGAGAGCCAAGTGATCTTGTGAACTTACCACCGAATCGGGCATTGCTGATCGTCCTGCATTAAGCGCTATGAATTTTGGTCAGTTGCCAGCCACGCGTTGCACGTCACGTATTACTTACGGCAGCGCCACGTGCCACCGTATCACTTTCCCCGCCCTCGTTAGGGTGGGCGATCTCAACTTGCAAGCGCAACAGGTGATTGAGGTACTCCTGGCCCGCAACGGACAGATCCACGCCCTTGGGCAGGAACCGCCTAAGCAGGCCGCTGCTGTTCTCATTGCTCCCGTATAGCCCATGCGTATGCGGGTCGGCGAACCAGACATCCATGTTCAGCCTTCCCATCAGTTCGGCATGGCACGTCATTTCGTTGCACCGTCGACATCCAGCGCGTCTGGGTTGAGCACCGCCAAGCCTACGGCATCCCCAAGGTCTGGCGGCAACGGCGGCGTGAATCGGTGGCCGTGGCCCGTTGCACGGTGTTCGCGGCTGATGAAACGGCTTGGGCTGCGCGGGGTGATCGATGGCACAGGCGTAAAGACCACGACCAGTGGCAAGGCGGCGTCGTGTCCGCAGCACCGGTGCAACGGACACGACGCCGCGCCAATCGCGGGCGATGCACACCGACTTCGTACTCGATGCACTGAAGCCGGCGCCGCATGCGCGCCGGCCCTTTGCTGAGGGGGAACTGATCCTTCACAGCAACGGGGGATCGCTGCGCGTGAGCATCCGCTACAGCGAACGACTGGCAGTAGATCCTATGGCCGGCGAGAAATTCTCAAGATGTGCCGGAGATCTCTGACGCTTTTGACTCTGGCGGCAGGTACGGTATCCAGATAGAACAACATATTTGGTTTCCACTGAGGCATCCTGATGTTGACCCCCTTGAGTCTGGCGATGAACGTGCTTGCCGCCGCTGCATCTACTGTGGTGGCCACGAAGGCCCCGCAATCCGAAGCGATGGCGGTAACGATCGAACCGTCGTCAGTTGTAGCCACTCAACAACTGCACTACAGAAAGATGTACGAGGCCAAGCCCTTCCCCAACGCGGCGCTCACCTACTACGCCAACGGCGTATACAGAATCGTCTCCGAAGGAGAGGACCACAATGGGGTGTATGTCATGCAGGGTCGTTTCAGCGACGAAACCTATACGGTGCGATACATTTCTCTTCCATCCGAGGACTGGGGGCATCGGACCGCATATCACCAGCTCACCTTCATCAATGGGGCATCCTCTGCCAATGGGGTGTTCATTCAGGACGCCACAATTGATACGGGCGAAGTCATTGCGCAGCAGAACGGAACGTTCATCACCCAGACTTCACCTGCCCATGGACCGGCGTTGGGCCACGCTGCGCCGGAGGCATACAATGGCCTGATACAGGGGCAAGGAAGAGCAGGTGCGCGGCGCGCCATCCCGAGGTAGATCAGCAATGCCCGCGCTGGGTGCACTGCGCATTACCTGGGGGTGCTACGCCCTTCAGCGTCTGTCTGGCAAACGTGCTGCCTATTCTGGCTGAAACCGCGAAATGGCACGGTCGGTCAGGGCCAGCGACAGCCCTTCCATCACCCGCTCGCCCAAGTCGTGTTCAGGGCCGCCATTGTGACGGGCCCGCTCCGCCGCCAGCATCACCTCCAGCACCACCCGCAATCCGGCCAGGGCGCCGTCAGTATCGGCCAGGGCCAGTTGTCGGCCGGGCAGCAGCTGGCGCTCGGGCCACGGCTGACCATCGGCGGCGGCACCATTGCCGATCTGCCGCAGGCATTCGATGAAGCTGTCGGGCGCCAGGATGGGTGGAGTGTTGGCAGCATCGGCGCTGGCTGGTCCATGGCAGGTGTGCAGCAAGGGGGTGTCGCGCTGGGGCATGGTTGGGCTCCGTAAAAGGCAAACGGCACCGCCACCGGTAAAGGTGGCGGACGGTACGGGGTTCGAAGCCGGGAGTGTGACAACCGGTGGGCAGCTTGCGCTGCACCCCCACGCACCGCCTCCATATAGCGCGGACGGATGGCCAGCCGGCCACCGCGTTACGGTGGCACACCATCAGCACTCCGGCGCGCATCGATTGCCAAGAGCCAAAAGCCGCGCCGCGCTGATACCTACGCTGGCTCACATTGTCGCATATCGCTCGAAACGCCGGAAACGCACTGCTGGCAAGGGAGCGACGAGGACCCGGCAGCGTTTTGCAGGGTGCAGGTCACGCGCAATTCGTGATGAGCCTGGATAGGCACTGCGACCAAAAGCGAAAGGCCATCCTCCGTCACCAGGGGGGATTGATTGGCCATCGGCTACAGAACGTCACGGACTTCCCGTCGTGTACAGATAGGTGTTGGGGTAGTGTCTCCACTGCCTCCCCGATGGCGAGGGTAGCGGATCCACTGCACGCCTCGCTTTTGTTCATTCTCCAACGAAATTTGTGTATGCCCAGAATCGACGTTCCCCTACCGGCCATCCCTCAGCTGCCGGGGGTCTTTCGGCCCACCGGTACATGCACGAGCACCTTCCCCGCCCGCCAGTGCATCAATCGCCATCCCGTCACATGCCAGAACGATCCAGTCACAAGGCAGCCCCTGTTGCCAGCCGGGCACACGGATGAAACTGCGCTTACCGACGAAGATGCAAAGAGGGTGGCCTGGTTCCGTGCCGCTCAGGGGGCTGATACCACCGAACTCTCGAAGCTGATTGCAGGGGGTATCGACGTCAACATGGCCGGCCCGGGCAAGCACCCCGCCATCAGCCATGTGCTGCACGCTTTTATCGACGGGGTCCAGAACCAGAAAGCCATAGCTGCCGTCATCATGGCGCCCGGGTTTGACGCCACAAAGGTTCCGGAAGGAGATTGCGGGCAGATCGCTACTGCGCACTCCCGGCATGCAACAGGAAGGAAGTTGCAGCTCGCATTGTGGAAAATGGGAGACCCTGCATTACTTAAAATGCTGCAGCGCAGCGATCAACTCACTACCCAGCGCCTGGGCATGCATGATCCGCTGGATCCGGACATCACGGTGTTCAGCGACAAAGAGGCCCTTGCGGTGGCCGTTGGCTGGGGCAAGCAGATGGAGCTTCTTCCTCCATGGCCGGACGGGCAGCAGGCATGGTTCACTGCAGCCCTTGATGGAGACTTGGACCAGTTGAAGGCACAGGGGATAGATGTGAATGCCAAGGACCAACTGGGTCGTTCAGCGCTATGGTTGGCACTGCATGCGAGCCAGGATAAGACCGTTGAGTGGTTGTTAACGCACTCTGCGCTCGATATCAGCCCAGACTCAGCGGGTCCATTCTATCGAGAGCTGTCATTACTTCATCGTTATCTGCACCAGAGCGCAGGTTTGGACACGCCTGATGCTGAGCGGCAGATGGAAGAGCGCCAGGCACGGGTGAGCGAGGTACTGCCAAGCCTGTTGTCCCCCCCTCATGCCAAGGTTGCCAGTACGTTATGGAAGGAACCGAGCTTTCACAAGGTTTCGGGCGCCTCGTGCCTCAGCACGTTGTGGAACTGCAGCAATGTACGGTGACCGAGATTGAGCAGGGATCGGGCGCGCACCGGTGCTCTCCCGCTCCGCATGCGCCGACAGACGTCACACTGCCGGCGCATGATGGGATTCTCTCGCAATCTATCCCGAGGTTCCCATGAAGAAATCCCGATTCACCAGGTCATTGCCGTGCTCACGCAGGCCGAGGACCACATGGGCCGGCCCCGCTTCGACATCACCGTAACAGCCCAGCGACGTTCCGTAAAAATAGCTGCAGGACAAGAACCGGAAGCCCGAGCAAAATGTGAGGTTTGGTGCAGGTCAGTGCAAATGGGCTGAAAGAAGCTCTGTCAAAAAAGGACGCAGCCTCGCGGCTGCGTCCATCGTGAGTCCAACCGGGAGAGAGTCGGCGGGACTTACTTGACCTCGAACTCCTGCGGCGTTCCGGCCGCCTTACCATCAACCATGACTTCGGCGCGGTACTTGCCGGCCGGCCAGCCATTGGCATTCTTGAAGGTGATGTTGGTGGTCTCTGCACCGCTGGTGTTCAGGGTCGCGTTCTGCTCACCGGCCACCTGGCCATCCTGGAAGGTCAGCTTGGCGCCGACGGTGACATTGTTGGCCGCGCCATCGGTCTTCACCGAGACGATCACATCGTCCTTCGGCGCGAACAGGGCGGCGGTGGTGACCGACTTGTCAGCTGCGGCGCTCTTGCCGACAGTGACCGCCGATACCGCTACGGCCGATGCAGCCATCGGCGGCGACGCGCCGGTCATCGGCGCGGGCGCTTCGGCCGGCGTGGTTGCCGCCGAAGCCGCGTTGTTGTCTGCGGTTTCTTCCTTCTTCTTGCAGCCCACCAGGGCGACGCTGCCCAGCAGCGCGGCCAGCAGGGCATTCTGAAGCGGGGTCGTCTTGATCATTCGGGATTCCTCCAAGGATTGTTCGGACGGCGATTGGATCGCCGGTATTACTTCGGCGGCAGTTTGAGGGTCTGGCCCGGGAAGATCTTGTCCGGGTCGTCGAGCACATCGCGGTTGGCTTCGAGGATCTTCTTCCAGGCGTTGGCATCGCCCAAGTGCTGCTTGGCGATCTTCGACAGCGAATCCCCCTTCTGCACGGTGTAGGTGCCTCCCACCTTTTCGGCGGTGCTGTCCACCGAAGCGGTAACGCCGGAGAAATCTGCCTCTTCGACCTTCTGCGCGGTGCTGTCCACGCGGGAGGTGACACTGGAGAAATCGGCCTTCTTATCGGTACTCATCCACACACTCCCGTCTTCATTGACGACATGGAAAGGACGGTGTCACAGCGAGTGTTAATAGGGCATGGCGTGGATGTGAAGACGTGCGGAACGGCGACGGGCGGCCACGTTGCCGGGGGGGTAGAGCCACCCCATGGGTGGCTGCACGCGGTGTCAGGTTCCCGGGCAGCGACCCATGGGGTCGCTCTACCAGGCGGTGCCGGGTCCCGGGGCAGCGACCCGTGGGGTCGCTCTACTGGCGCAGGTCGCGGACGGTGCGGGCCGGCAGTTCAATGCCCGGGCTGGCCCGCCACGGGTTGATGTCCAGGCCGCCGCGGCGGGTGTAGCGCGCTTCCACTTCCAGCCGTTGGGGTGCACAGCGCTGGGTGATTTCGCTGAAGATCCGCTCCACGCACTGCTCGTGGAATTCGGCGTGCTCGCGGTAGCTGACCAGGTACTTCAGCAGCCCCTCGCGGTCGATCTGCGGCCCGCAGTAGCGGATGCTCACACTGGCCCAGTCCGGCTGGCCCGTTACCGGGCAGTTGGATTTCAGCAGCGCCGAACTCAACGTCTCGGTCACCACCTGCGCGGCGTCGGCCGACAGGAATTCCGGCGCCGGCGGCCCATAGCGCTCGATCGCCACATCCAGCTCGTCCAGCGACTCGCCCTCGGCCTCCTCGACCAGCATCGGCACCCCGAACCGCACCGTCACCACCGCCCCGGCGCACCCGGACAGATCGGCGGTGATCCGCCGCCGCGCCGCCTCGTCATCGTCGAAGCGCGTGCTGTTGAGCGAATTGAGGTACAGCTTGAACGACTTGGATTCGATCAGGTTGGGCGACGTGCACGGCACGCTGACCGTGGCCACCGCCACCCGCGGCTTGCCGCGCCGGTCCAGCCAGCTCAGCTCATAAGCCTGCCAACGGTCATGCCCGACGAACGGCAGCGCCGCCTCGTCCAGATCGATCTCTTCACGCGCGCCACGGCGCGGAATGGGAAACAGCAGCGCGGAATCGTACTGCGACGGGTAAGCAACCTCGCGACCGAGGCTGGAGTCCTGGGGGGTATTCATCGCCCCATTTTACGCTGGGAGGCGCGCGGCGTCCGGCGGCGAACGCGGAAGACCATGGCGACCGCGGTTCATTGTGCCCCCAGGCGGCGGGAGGGCCGGAACCCACCCGCCTACGCTGGTTTTCGCCCCGGCCAGCGGCCGGGACCTACCGTGGTTTCACCCTGCCGCCGGCGCCGGCGCCGCCGTCCCGTTGAGATAATCCAGGCTCACCTGCAGCAACGCCCGAAGGCCCACGTCCAGCGCCTTCTCATCCAGCAGGAACTTCGGCGAATGGTTGGCCGGCGCCGTGGCCGGATCGATCCCCTCGCTCGTCGACCCCACGAAGAAGAACAGCCCCGGTACCTCCTTGGCGTAGAGCGAAAAATCCTCCGCCCCCATCTGCAGCGGCGGCTCGTACACATTGTCCTTGCCCACCACCGCCTGCAGGCTCGGCAGCATCCGCGCCGTCAGGGCCGGATCGTTCACCGTCGCCGGATTGGCCTCGGACTCGTAGATCTCCGTCACCGCCTTGGCTCCGTGCGCCGCCGCCGTGTGCTCGGCCACATTGCGCAGGTCCGCGAAAATCTGCTGCCGCATCCCCTCGTCGAACGTCCGGATCGTCCCCACCATCTCCACCTCGTCGGGAATGATGTTGTAGCGGATACCGCCCTTGATCGCCCCGAAGGTCAGCACCGCCGGCTGCTTGGACAGATTCGCCCGCCGGCTCACGATCGTCTGCGCCGTTCCCACCAGATCGGCCGTCGCCACGATCGGGTCCACCCCGTTCCACGGCGCCGACCCGTGCGTCTGCCGCCCGATCACCTTGATCCCGAACCGGTCCGAGGCGGCCATCAACGGCCCCCCGCGCACCGCGATCTGCCCGGCCGGCACGCTCGAAAACACATGCAGCCCGAACACCGCCTCCGGCTTGAAGTCGGCAAACAGCCCCTCCTTCAGCATCAACGCCGCACCGCCCTCTTCCGGCGGCGGCGCCCCTTCTTCAGCGGGCTGGAAGATCAGCATGACCTCGCCCGGCAGGTTCGCCTGCATCTTCACCAGCGCGTCGGCCACCCCCAGCAGCGTGGCGGTATGCGCATCGTGCCCGCAGGCGTGCATCACTCCCACCGGCTCGCCGCGGTAGGTACTGGTGGCCTTGGACGCGAACGGCAGCCCGGTCTGCTCGGTCACCGGCAGGGCGTCCATGTCCGCGCGCAGCGCGATCCGCGGGCCCGGCTTGCCGCCCTTGATGATCGCCACCACGCCATGGTGGGCAATCCCGGTTTTGGGCTTCAGCCCCATCGCGCGCAACTGCTCGGCCACCTTGGCCGACGTGCGCTCCTCGCGGTTGGACAGCTCCGGGTGCTGGTGGAAATCGCGCCGCCAGTCGACCACCTTGGCCTTCAGCCGGGTGGCCGCCGCCGTCACTTCCGGGCGCTCGGCGGGGGTGGCCGCGGCCAGCGCGGGGCAGGCAAGCAGCAGGGCGGACAGCAGCAGCGACAGACGAGGCATTGCACATCTCCACGGACGAACAGGACGGTCGAACCTGAATGTAGGGCATCGGCGCACTTGCTGCTGTAACTTTCTGCCCCCGCAGGCGTTCATTCATGGAACCCGGCCGGTCACATCCGGTCTGATCGCCCGTCCCATCCGTCATGCATGAAAGCTCCCGGGCGACGGGTATGCTTTGCACCAGCCATTTGGGCCCTGCCCTCCGCCAGCCTCAGGAGTTAGTTGAATGTCGCGTTTCTGGAAGATCGTGCTGCTGGTGGTCGCAGTGCTGGTGGTGGGGTTCATCGGGGTGCGCATGCTCGGCGGTGGCAAGCCCAAGGGCGATGCGGCGGCTGCGGGCGCCGGCCAGGAGGGGCAGGAGCGCAACGCCGGGCCCGTGCCGGTCACCGTGGTTGAAGCGGCCCGCCAGGACGTGCCGGTGTATGCCAGCGCGCTGGGCACCGTGGCGGCGATGAACACCGTCACCGTCAGCCCGCAGGTGGGCGGCCAGCTCATCAGCATCAACTTCAAGGAAGGCCAGGAAGTGCAGAAGGGCGACCTGCTCGCGCAGATCGACCCGCGCACCCTGCAGGCCAGCTTCGATGAAGCCGCCGCGGCCAAGCGCCAGAACCAGGCGCAGCTGGCCACCGCACGCTCCAACTACCAGCGCTCCAATTCGCCGGAGTACCGCCAGTACGTGGCCAAGACCGACCTGGACACCCAGCGCAACCAGGTGGCCCAGTTTGAAAGCGCGGTCGCCGCCAACGACGCCAGTATGCGCGCCGCCCAGGTGCAGCTGCAGTACACCAAGGTCACCGCCCCGATTTCCGGCATTGCCGGCATCCGCGCGGTGGACGCCGGCAACATCGTCAGCGCCGGCACCGCGCTGGTCACCCTGACCCAGATCCACCCCATCCACGTGGTCTTCAACCTGCCCGAGCGCCAGCTGCCCGACGTGCGCCAGGCCCAGAAGGCCGGCCCGGTCACCATCGCCGCGCTCGACCGCAACGATTCCCACGTGCTCACCGACGGCGGCACCCTGGACGTGGTGGACAACCAGATCAGCAGCGACAGTGGCACCTTCCGCGCCCGTGCGCTGTTCAACAACAGCGACAACAGCCTGTGGCCGGGCCAGTTCGTCAACGTGCGCATGCAGCTGCGCACCATCGGCGGCGGCGTGGTCATCCCCACCCAGGCGGTGATGCGCGGCCCGGACGGCGAGTACGTCTACATCGTCAAGCCCGACAGCACCGTGGCCATGCAGACGGTCAAGAGCGGCGTGGAAGTGGGCGACAGCAACGTGCAGATCACCGAAGGCCTCAAGGGCGGCGAGCGCGTGGTCAGCGAAGGCCAGTTCCGGCTCAAGCCAGGCAGCAAGGTCACCGCGCTCAAGCCGGGTGAAACCCCGGCGCCGCCGACCGACGCCGAGCTCAAGGCCGCCGCCCAGCAGGACAAGGGCGGTGGTGGCCGCCGCGGTGGCGGTCCGCGCTGAGCGCGCCTGCCTGACGTTCCCGACGCCGGCCGGCTGGCCGGCGTCTGCCCGCTTCAACGCCGCATGACGTAACAGCAAGGATCCGCCCGTGGGCTTTTCGACGATCTTCATCCGCCGCCCGATCGCCACCTCGCTGTTGATGGCGGGCCTGCTGCTGCTCGGCATCCTCGGCTACCGCCAGCTGCCGGTATCGGCGCTGCCGGAGATCGACGCGCCCAGCCTGGTGGTGACCACCCAGTACCCGGGTGCCAACGCCACCACCATGGCTTCGCTGGTGACCACCCCGCTGGAACGCCAGTTCGGGCAGATCTCGGGGCTGGAGATCATGACCTCCGATTCGTCGGCCGGCCTGTCCACGATCATCCTGCAGTTCTCGATGGACCGCGATATCGATATCGCCGCCCAGGACGTGCAGGCCGCGATCCGCCAGGCCACGCTGCCCTCCTCGCTGCCCTACCAGCCGGTCTACAACCGGGTGAACCCGGCCGACGCAGCCATCGTCACCCTCAAGCTCACCTCCGACACGCGCCCGCTGCGCGAGGTCAACAACTACGCCGACTCGATCCTGGCCCAGCGCCTGTCGCAGGTGCAGGGCGTGGGCCTGGTCTCCATCGCCGGCAACGTGCGCCCGGCCGTGCGCATCCAGGTCAACCCGGCCCAGCTGTCCAACATGGGCCTGACCCTGGAAGAACTGCGCAGCGCGCTGACCCAGGCCAACGTCAACGCGCCCAAGGGCTCGCTCAACGGCAAGACCCAGTCCTATTCGATCGGCACCAACGACCAACTGACCAGCGCCGCCGAGTACCGCGACACCATCATCAGCTACAAGAACGGCCGCCCGGTGCGGCTGTCGGACGTGGCCAACGTGGTCGATGGCGTGGAGAACGACCAGCTGGCGGCCTGGGCCGATGGCAAGCCGGCGGTGCTGCTGGAAGTGCGCCGCCAGCCCGGCGCCAACATCGTGCAGACCGTCGAGCGCATCCGCGCGCTGATCCCGCAGCTGCAGAACGTGCTGCCAGCCGACGTGCACCTGGAGATCTTCTCCGACCGCACCGAGACCATCCGCGCTTCGGTGCATGAAGTGCAGTTCACCTTGATCCTCACCATCTGCCTGGTGGTGGCGGTGATCTTCGTGTTCCTGCGCCGGCTGTGGGCCACCATCATTCCCTCGGTGGCGGTGCCGCTGTCGCTGGCCGGCACCTTCGGGGTGATGGCCTTTGCCGGCATGTCGCTGGACAACCTGTCGCTGATGGCGCTGGTGGTGGCCACCGGCTTCGTGGTCGACGATGCGATCGTGATGATCGAGAACATCGTGCGCTACATCGAGCAGGGCAAGAGCGGCCCGGAAGCGGCCGAGATCGGCGCGCGCCAGATCGGCTTCACCGTGCTGTCGCTGACCATCTCGCTGGTGGCGGTGTTCCTGCCGCTGCTGCTGATGCCCGGCGTGACCGGCCGCCTGTTCCACGAGTTCGCCTGGGTGCTGAGCATCGCGGTGACGTTGTCGATGCTGATCTCGCTGACGCTCACCCCGATGATGTGCGCCTACCTGCTCAAGCCCGATGCGCTGCCCGAAGGCGAAGACGCCCACGAGCGCGCCGCGGCGGCCGGCAAGGAAAACCTGTGGACGCGCACCGTGGGCGCCTACGAGCGCAGCCTGGACTGGGTGCTGGACCACCAGCGCATGACCCTGGCGGTGGCCGCTGGTGCGTTGGTGCTCACCGTGGTGCTGTACGTGGTGATCCCCAAGGGCCTGCTGCCCGAGCAGGACACCGGCCTGATCACCGGCGTGGTCCAGGCCGACCAGAACATCGCCTTCCCGCAGATGGAACTGCGCACCAAGGCGGTTGCCGAAGCGCTGCGCAAGGACCCGGCCGTCACCGGCGTGTCGGCCTTCATCGGCGCCGGCAGCATGAACCCGACCCTCAACCAGGGCCAGCTGTCGATCGTGCTCAAGGAGCGCGGCGACCGCGACGGGCTGGATGAGATCCTGCCGCGTCTGCAGCAGGCCGTGGCCGGCATTCCGGGCGTGGCGCTGTACCTCAAGCCGGTGCAGGACGTCACCCTGGACACCCGCGTGGCCGCCACCGAGTACCAGTACTCGCTGTCGGACGTGGACAGCGCCCAGGTCGCGCTGCAGGCCACCCGCCTGACCGAAGCGCTGCGCCAGCGCCCGGAACTGGCCGACGTCGACAACAACCTGTCCAACCAGGGCCGCGCGCTGGAACTGACCATCGACCGCGACAAGGCCAGCGTGCTGGGCGTGCCGATGCAGACCATCGACGACACCCTGTACGACGCGTTCGGCCAGCGCCAGATCTCGACCATCTTCACCGAGCTCAACCAGTACCGCGTGGTGCTGGAAGTGGCCCCGGAGTTCCGCACCAGCACCGCGCTGATGAACCAGCTGGCGGTGGCCTCCAACGGCGCCGGCGCACTGACCGGCAGCAACGCCACCAACTTCGGCCAGGTCACCTCGTCCAACTCGTCCACCGCCACCGGCATCGGCGCGCAGAACACCGGCATTCCGGTGGGCGCGGGCAACATCATCCCGCTGGCGGCGCTGGCCGAGGGCAAGATCACCAGCACCCCGCTGGTGGTGAGCCACCAGCAGCAGCTGCCGGCGGTGACGGTGTCGTTCAACATCGCCCCGGGCTATTCGCTGTCCGATGCGGTCAAGGCCATCGAAGAGACCAAGGACGGCCTGGACATGCCCTCGCAGGTGCATGCGCAGTTCATCGGCAAGGCCGCCGAATTCACCGGCAGCCAGACCGACGTGGTGTGGCTGCTGCTGGCCTCGCTGGTGCTGATCTACATCGTGCTGGGCGTGCTGTATGAAAGCTACATCCACCCCTTCACCATCATCTCGACGCTGCCCCCGGCCGGCGTGGGTGCGCTGCTGGCGCTGATGGTGTGCGGGCTGCCGCTGTCGGTGGACGGCATCGTCGGCATCGTGCTGCTGATCGGCATCGTCAAGAAGAACGGCATCATGATGGTGGACTTCGCCATCGAAGCGCGCCGCGCCGGTGCCAACGCGCACGACGCGATCCGCCGCGCCTGCCTGCTGCGCTTCCGCCCGATCATGATGACCACCGCCGCGGCCATGCTCGGCGCGCTGCCGCTGGCGCT
>Ga0233366_1000526_pt1 | contig 12644 bp, 9 predicted proteins | sample ElkDunMinimDraft_23_FD_191536 | JGI IMG/M metagenome (GOLD analysis project Ga0233366, IMG submission 191536) | Fecal eukaryotic communites from dung pellets of Tule Elk in California, USA - Elk Dung C4 | ecosystem: Host-associated > Mammals > Digestive system > Large intestine > Fecal | place...
CTATAGGGATGTTATCTATATCTGTATCTATTTCGCTAACATTATTTTCGTACCCTAAGTAAGTTTTAAGAATTCTACTACGCTGAGACACTTTAAGTCTACGTATCGCTTTTTCGTAAATACAGCGTACTCGTTCACGGGTAAGAACATATTCTATACCGATTTCTTCATATGTCTTCTCATTTTGACCGATACCGAAACATTTGCGAATAAAATCTGCCTCACGCGGTGTTAAAGTTCTCAATGCACAATCAATGTCGCAAGCTAATGACTCATACCATAATCTCACATCTGCATATTCCTCACTTTCTAAGTGATCAATATCAATGTTAATATCATGAGAATCCGCTGTCGAATAATTCAGTAATTCTCGGCAATACCCAATTCTTTCTATAGATTCTCCCAATTCTAAAGACAATTCCTCTGATGTTATAGGTATTCCGTGTTGGACGATGTATTTGTATTCAATTCTTATCATTCTCTCCATCGTGGTTGCTACATCGTAAGGTATATGTATGAGAAAACGATAAGATAAGATACATTCCTGCATGCGGAATTCAATTCCACGCATTGTATATGTTGCAAAAGGAACATTGAAAGATGGATTATAGGTTCTTAGCGCATTACATAAAGCAATAACACCTTCTCCGATTAAATCCTGGATATCAACAGTAGGGTATGAGGCCACATATTTTTCAGCAACGGCGTAGATAAGGGGTAAATTAGATTCTATAATAGCGTCTTTGGCTTTTTCATCTCCGTTTTGAAATTGTAGAAACAAATTCTTTTCTTCTTGTGAATTTAAGGGTGATTTAGAAGTAATGAATGATATATATTTATCTCTAAAAGTACCTTCTTTGGGAATAAATGCCTTATCGTTGGAGAATTCTGCATGTATATCCTCCGCAATTGCCTTATCTTCAGTGGTTTGATATAGGCTTTTCTCTATGGTCTCTTGAGGTATCAAGATCTTAAAAGTTTATTCGATACTAAAATTAGTTTCTATAGAAATATTAGCAACAAAAAAGCGGGACTGCACTGTTGCTGTTCCGCTACTTGAGGCTCTGGTATTGCCTATTGTTCCGAACAAGCAACACCGAAGCCCACGCCGATATGTATGCACACGCGCACGCCTACTTTTTAGTGTGCACGGATATAGATATACACATCCCGAGGACATCAAAATGCTGCAATGTGTTGGAACAATGTTTGAATTTACCAGATTCCAAGTAACCAAACACAAAGCGCCCATGACGCCTTATTATGTCTGCAATCATCCCACCCGAAAGACATAATTCCAAGGCGTGGGCTAATTACGGGTGCAAAGATAGTGAATTATTTTGGATTGAGCAAGAGTAGTGCAAATAAAAATGCCATTTATGCGGATTTTGCATAAATGGCGAGTATAGAATAGGCTTATAACACTATGTTAACTACGACTTCTGTTTTACGTCGGGGAGCGACGGTATGTTAGTTAATCTTCTTGCTCGTAGTAGTACGAGTAGTCAATTCCTTTCATAAAGATCTCGCGATCGTTAATTTGGTCGGTCATCGCACCACGGAGCAACTCGCGGATAGCTGAGCTATCGGTTGTGCTCAGGCGCATGGCTTGCAGATAAGCCTTCTTGTCAATCTGACTCCAATCCACACATTGTTTGATAGATGACTTAAAAATCAAATCCAACCACAAACGAGTGCTTCTGCCATTACCCTCCATAAACGGATGGGCAATATTCATCTCTACATACTTTTCCACAATCTCATCGAAAGTACTTTGAGGCATCTGCTCAATCTGTTCCAGGTTATAGCGCAAGTACTCCGCACGGCAAAAGAGCGTGCCATCTTTCCAAATGGTTTTGGTGCGTATTTGCCCAGCGAAATCATATAATCCGCCAAAGAGATAAGCGTGTATCTGTTGCAGCGATTGGATAGTACCTGCTTGCATGTCATCTAAGATACCGCTCTCGAATAATGTATATGCCTTCTTGCGGCTCTGTCCATCGATAGAGTTGTCGGAGAAAGTGAACCAGTCAAGAAAAGCGGTAGCACGCGTATTAGGGAAGTTCTTTGCGACAATCTCTACCCCCTCGAAATCCAGCACATCCGACTTGCGCATCTTGCCATCGGGGGCCTGGAATTTGAAGTCGTGAGTGGCACTCACGGGTTGAATGCCCTGTGATGCCAGCTTCTTTTTCAACCAACGCCAATAGTTACCAGCCTTCACATAATCCTGCTCATCGTTGATAGCTGCAATAATATCTGTAGCGGAGAAATACCACTTGTTTCCTTCCTCGCTCCAGATTGCGCGTACCTTATAGTCGTTGTAGAATCGTATGGACTTCTTGTTAATCATGTGCTACTGATACCATCTCTTGTTGATTGACCTTTGCGGTGCAAAGGTAGTGAATTATTTTGAATTGAGCAAGAAATGAGTGATTTTTGAGCGATTTTTCTGGTTTGGGGTGTATAGGGTAAGGTGAAAAGTGTAAGGATTATTTTTTAAGATATAAGTCAACGGTTTTAGGAAAGGAGTCAACCTTTTTAGGAATGAAGTCAACTCTTTCAGATGGCAATCTTAATAAAACGCACCTTTTGCATTTCGGAGTTCTTTCGATGTTCCTTGGTTCTTCTTTGGTTCGTCCTTGGTCTTTTACCCGAGGGAGATTGGAGAGGTACAGAGGAAAAGAATCTTAACAAAAGTGCTTGTTGAACTATAAATCATAAGTGATAAACAAATCGCCACTTGTGCATGAAACACAAATGGCGATTTTGTTTAGACTAATAAAGATTATCATTTATCATGATAGTCACGATGGAAAAGCGCGAGGCGTTGGTCGAGCAATTCGTATTGATCCTCACGGATACAAGACACACAGCCACGCATACCTTCGCGTTTGGCGCCTGTACTAGCAAGAGAGATAGCAGATATTCCATAGTAAATCAGTTTGTTAACCATCTTCTCACCCGTCCAATCTTTGTAACCAAACGTAAAGAAGAATCCGTCGCCTACCTCCTCATCTTCGGCATCTTTGTCATAAACAATATGGAAACCATTGCGAAGCATGATTTCTTTGACTAGTTTGGATCTTCGCGCATATTCGCGGGTGGTGGTGACATAGTCTATCTTACCTTGGCATGCCGCCTTGAACATGGCTGCCATAGCGAACTGCACACTGTGCGTCACGCCGGAAGAGAGGCTATAGAGCACATTGTATATCAGATTACGCAGGAACTCGCCATCATTCTCGTATCGCGATGCTAAGCTCGAAAATTTACGGTGTGCCAAGTACGGGTTGATAGCCATGATTGCCGCACGCTGACCTGCATAGGAGAACATCTTCGAGCAGGATATCATATGCAGACAATTGTTGGTATAACGACCCACCGTAGGTTGATAAGGAGGCTCGTATGGCATACCACGATCGACATCGCGGAAGTCCATATTGAGATATGCTAAGTCTTCGATAACCAGCACATTATACAAAGACGCTAAACGACCAATAATCTCCAGTTCGCGCTCTGTAAGGCACATCCATGATGGGTTATTGGGGTTGGAGAAAAGCATAGCCGCTATCCTACCCGACTTGAAATGGCGCTCCAATTCAGCAGCCAAAGCTTCGCCACGAAAATCTGCCACATCAAACGAATCCACACGTACGCCAATGACCTTACATTGTTGCTTCTGTACAGGGAAACAAGGGTCAAGGAAAAGAATCGTATCGCGTTTCTCGTCCAACTGCGACACCAGCATATTGATAGCAAACGCAGCTTGCATACTGCCCACAGTAGGGACGATGCACTCGGTAGGGATATCTAGGTTCATAAACGCACGCACAAACTCGCTACCCCAGTGTTTCACCTCGGTGATACCTGTGATGAGGGGGTACTTGGAACCATATCCAACTTTGAGGGCTTTGTGCTCGGCAGCTATACCAATCTGCTCGGCAGGGAGTCCGGGTTCGCCGAGCTCCATGTGGATAAACTCCACACCTGTAGCGCGTTCGATATCTTTAACTACGCCCACGAGTTGGCGAATAGATGAGGCGCCAAGCTCCTTGGCATTGCGCAGACCAAAATCGATGCAAGTTTGGTCCACCAATTGTTTATTCAAAGGAAAGCTCATAATTTTTCTGTATTTCCCACTGATAACACTGATTTACACTGAGGTATCTAGAATCCGTGAGCATCCGTGAAATCCGTGGGAGGTATTTATTTCCCACTGATTGCACTGATTTTCACTGATGTATCTTGGAATCCGTGTGCATCCGTGAGATCCGTGGGAGATGGTTTATTCTTCTTGGTATGTTTTTAAATGGCCATTGACTTTATTCCATATAGATTTTTGTATATCTGTAGTATTGAAATTAACCAATATACCCCGATGTAATCCTGTTAATTTCAAATATGTCAATATCTGCTTATGAAATAAATCACGCATATCTGTAACTGATTTGATTTCAATGATTATCGTTTTTTCAACTAACAAATCCAATCTAAGAGGGGTTGACAATATAAAATTATCTACCTCAATAGGAACTTCTACCTGTCGTTCTACCAAAAGTCCTCTTTTAGAAAGATAATAGATTAAAACTTCTTCATATACAGACTCTAACAGACCTGGACCTAGGGCATTATAAGTATCGTATATAGCACCTCTTATTTGGTAAGTTATTTCATCTTCTTGCATAAATATTGTTATTATTTCCCACTGATTACACTGATTTACACTGATGTAACTAGTATCCGTGTTGATCCGTGAAATCCGTGGGAGGGGTTTTATTTCCCACTGATTGCATTGATTAGCACTGATGTATCATGATATCCGTGTAGATCCGTGAAATCCGTGGGAGTTATATATCTTAAAAATCCACACAATTAGTGGGAATGGTTGTAACCTGCTTCGATGGCGGCGAGGTTGGCGGCGACAATGGCTTCGCCTTTGCGAGCAAAGATACGTTTTACGCCCTCTACTATCTTATCATGGTCAATACCCAACATTGGGATAGCAGCACCAAGAAGCACCATATTTGCAGCTTGCAAAGGTGCACCAGCCTCTTTTGCCAACGTTTCCACATCCAAAAGCACATGGTGAGGAATGGCTTCAATATGCTTGATAACCTCCTCTATCTCAGGATAGTTAGGGATATTCACAAAGGGCTTGCTGCTGGTCACAATCCAACCATCTTCCTTCAAATAAGGCAGATAGCGTAGAGCTTCCATCGGTTCAAGAGAGATGATAATATCTGCCCCACCCTTTGGGATAAGATCTGAGTAAATGGGTTCAGAAGACAGACGAAGATTGGATTGCACATCACCTCCTCGCTGGCTCATTCCGTGCACTTCGGCTTGTTTGAGATACAATCCCTCGTTGAGGGCTGCATCACCTATGACTGTGGCAATAGAGAGGATACCTTGTCCGCCTACGCCTGCTAAGATTATATCGCGTTTCATCGTATGTGTTTTTTATTTCCCACTGATAACACTGATCTGCACTGATTTGCACTGATTCGCACAAATTATTCTGAGTATCCGTGTACATCCGTGAGATCCGTGGGAGATTAATCATTTTTTGTTTTGCTTGAGGTGGCGTTTGAGTGTTTGGATGCATTCGCGGCGAGCGATAACCACACTGGTGCCGTTGTATGCTACCTCCTCGCGGAGTACTTGTTTGATTTCCTCCATATTTTTGGGCAATGGCACCACCACGCGCACGTGCTCTGGTTCTACGCCCAAACCAAGACAGATAGCTTCCAAACGACCTGTACCTGCAGAATCTTGTCCGCCCGTCATACCTGTGGTGAGGTTGTCGGAGATGAGCACTACCACATTCGCTTTGCTATTCACGCAGTCCAACAGACCTGTCATACCCGAGTGTGTAAAGGTGGAATCACCAATCACTGCAAACGAAGGGAATTGACCTGCATCCGCCGCACCCTTGGCCATCGTGATGCTAGCACCCATCTCTACGCACGCGTGGATGGCATGGAATGGCGACAAGGCACCTAAAGTATAGCAACCAATATCGCCAAAGATCTTAGCACCCTCGTGCTCTGCTGCCACTTCGTTAAGCGCAGCGTACATATCGCGGTGCCCACAACCTTGGCACAGTGCAGGTGGACGACCTACCACTATCTCAGGTACGGATTTAGGCGATGAGGCTATCTGGTTATCAGGTGATAAAGCAAGGGCTACGCAGTCAGGGGTGAGTTCACCCATGCGGGGCAGATCACCTGTCAAGCGACCTTTTACAACTACTGTAGATGGCACCATGCCACGGATGAGTTCCTCTACCACAGGTTGTCCTTCTTCCATCACCAATATCTCTTCTGCGCCATCTGCCACCATCTGATCAATCAATGCCTTTGGCAATGGATATTGGGTAATCTTCAATATACTAGCCTCTCTAAACGCTAAACTGTAGGCGCTTTTAGCGCCGTTCTCTAAACACTCCATAAGGTAGTTATACGCAATACCCGTAGTCACAATGGCCTTCTTTGGTTGTATACCTTTGGTATAGGTATTGTATAGCGACTCTTCGCTGGTTTGCACGAAATCCGCTTGCGCTTCTACCAGCTCGGCGTAGTTCTTGCGTGCGAAGGCTGGTAGTAGGATGAAATGATTCGTATTCTCGGGAGCTGAGAGGCAATTTTGCTCACGAGGTGTATCTATTGTCTCCACTACCGCACGCGAGTGTGCCATGCGCGTGGTCACACGAAACAAGATAGGTGTGCGCAACGATTCTGATAGGTCAAAGGCATAATGCATCATGTCATATGCCTCCTGTTGGTTGCTTGGCTCGAGACAAGGAATCATGGCAAACTTCGCATAGAAGCGCGAGTCTTGCTCGTTTTGCGAGGAGTGCATGGATGGGTCATCGGCTGCCACTACAACAAGTCCTCCGTTAACGCCCGTAATGGCTGCGTTCATAAACGCATCAGCGCAGACGTTCATGCCCACATGCTTCATACAAACGAGCGCACGCTTGCCCATATACGACATACCAAGAGCGCCTTCCATGGCAGTCTTCTCGTTGGTTGCCCATTGGCAAAATATTTTGCCTTTAACCTCTAAACTATAGGCGCTATCAGCGCCGTTCTCTAAACCAGCGGAAAGCGCTTTACGCTTTTCGCTCAATTGTATATACTCTGTAATCTCAGTAGATGGTGTACCAGGATAGGCATACACACCACTCAATCCTGCATCAATAGCGCCCTGCGCTATGGCTTCATCGCCTAATAATAGGTGTTTCATGGTTATGTAGATTTATTTAGCGTTTGCAAAATTACAAAAAAAATCGCACTTGTGCAAATGCATAGTGCGATTTTCTAGGTATTTGTGTTGTAAAACATTTATATTTCTTGCTCAAGGGCGCGCCAAAGCGCATCTTCTGGTACTGGAGCTGTGATAGAAATTGGCTGTTTGCTCACAGGATGGACAAACTCTATCTTGCGAGCGTGTAATGAGATACCACCATCAGGATTGCTACGCTTAGCTCCGTATTTCAAGTCGCCTTTGATTGGCAATCCGATAGCCGCTAATTGACAACGTATTTGATGATGACGCCCTGTCTCTAGATTGACTTCCAGCAATGTATATCGATCACTCTGCGCAATGGCTCTATAACTCAGCACAGCACGTTTCGCGTCCTTAGTACCTGGTTTCACCACGAAGGACTTGTTTTGCTTCTCATTACGCCAAAGGTAATGTTCAAGGCGATGAGGCGATGAGGCAATGAGGCTATTAGGCGCGGTCTGCACTATCGCCCAATACGTTTTGCGTATCAGCTCATGCGATTGAAACATGGCATTGAGGCGCGTTAATGCTTTGCTAGTCCGCGCAAAGAGCACCACACCCGTAGTGGGACGATCAAGGCGGTGGGTAACCCCTAGGAACACTTCACCAGGTTTCTGGTATTTCTCCTTGATATACGCCTTCACTATCTCAGAGAGCGGTGTATCACCTGTCTTATCGCCCTGCACAATCTCGTGACAGGTCTTGCTAACAGCAATTATATGATTATCTTCGTATAATACTTGCATTTGAGTGTTTAGTGATTAGTGTTTAGTGAACGCTTCGCTACTGTTTAGTGTTTAGTGTTTAGTGAACGTTGATGAGAATAGCTTCCACCTCACGCAAGGGTATCATCACAAAATCTCGCTCCTGCATGCGTGGATGTGGCAACGTAAGCCTCTCGCCTGATCGCCTAATCGCCTCATTCGCCTCATCGCCTCTCGCCTGCAGCAGGTCAATATCTATCACCCGATCGTGATATACGCCATTGACTGATTTCTCTGTCCGTCCCATCTCACGCTCAATCTGCTGAGTAATAAGTAGCACTTCCTCTGGCGAATGAATGGTTTGACACACCGCAACGATATTCGCAAACTCATTCTCCGACACAAATCCTTGTGGAGCACTCCTGTACACAGACGAACAAGCGATACACTCCCCCACTCGTTCGTGCAGCAGTTCGACGGCTTTGCAGAGATTCTCCTCGCGATTGCCCAAGTTAGTCCCTATGCCAAAATATATAACCATTATTCATTAGCACAGCTGCCATTACCCATACATCAAGGGACTGCCACAAACTCATAATCAATCTTCTCACCCATGGTCACAAGCATATAGTATGGCTCTTTATCTTCATCCTTCATCGAATCCACCACGATGCTAGTCATGTTTTTCACCTGAGTAATCTCACGGCAATGGTCATGTCCCGTCCATAGCATATCTACGCCATGTTCGGTAAGGATATTCAAGAGGGCATAAGTCTCCTCTTGGGTAAAGTTGGAGGAATGTCCTTGCGAATTATCACGTTTGAAGAAGTTGGTATGGGTGCATGCCACAATATGGCGAAACGCCTGCTGCTCTGCCCATGCTAATGTCTCGCGCATCCAATCTAATTGCTTCCTGCCCACAGTGCCATCCGCGGAGTCAAACACCACAAACAAATCCTTCTTGCCCGCAGGTGTCTCCACTACAAAATAATAGCTACTTGTCTTGAAGGTTTGGATAAACTGCTCCCATTGTTTGAAATAAATATCATGATTGCCACAAACGGCCATCAACGTATCTTGCTTAGCTACTTCTGCAGACAATGCTTGTGGTGCTAATGCCTCCTCTATATATCCAAAATCGGTTGTAGCATCGATAATATCGCCCAAATGCACTGCCAAAGGACACAGTTCGTCTCCACGATAGGCATTGATAAAGTGCTCCCAACGCTTACGTGTGTGGTGGATATGGGTATCGGTACATACATACACATGGTAATTGTCCGATGGGGCTTGGATGGTAGCGTATCCTGCTTGCTGATTATACTCCATCGACTGCTCGAATCGTTTATCTATTGTAGGAGACGATCCTGCAAACATGCCCGCCATATCCAATCTTGCGTCTGGTCCGCACGCGGTAAAGATGGAACCAAGAACAAGGAACAAGGAACCAAGACCAATTTGTATATTCTTTTTCATAATTTCGTTATTTTAGAACGTTTCACTGTTAGATGTTAGACCACTCACTACGTTCGTTGTTTGAAGTTAGATTTCTAGAATCTCTCAGCCGTTCGCGGCGGTCTAACAGCGTAGCGGTCTAACTTCTAACAGCCGAAGGCGATCTTATTTAAAATCGGTATTCCGCTCCCGCGCGCAGTTCTGCTCCATAGTAATGCGCATTGAGGTGGAACATACCCGCTAATTTCATTTTCCCTGATAAGCGAACACGCCAATGCTCATTCACATCGTACCAACCGCCTAAATAGAACATCGGTTGCCACATGCGCTCTATTTGGTAGTTGTCCATATTCGACACACACAAACTGATATTCCATGCTGCGCTTTGCGGACGCACAAAGGCCTCCACGCGATATACGGCATCAAAGGGCTCTAATATCATCGCATCTTCGCTGTGATTCGTATAGGGCAGAGGAGTAATGATACGATTGGACATACCCACTTGCACATTCACATATTGCATCATATAGCCCAAAGAGATGGCATGTACAAAGTCGCAATAACTATCGCGTTGAGCGAAACGCATCATCAGTCGATCTTCCACATACAACTCGCCCACAGGCAACGCAAACTTAGGTCGCAATTGCACGCCCAACGTATGCACATTAGCTGTACTGGTACGCACATTCGCTTGCATATCAAAATGCTGATTGATAGGCAAATACGCATCAATATCGAAGTTCGCCATCGAGCCATAAGTTAGGTTATGCCCGTAGCCCGCATGCAGCGATACGCTGTATGTCGTATCACCTGGCTGCACTTGTGCCAATGCCGCTGGAGCTAGGAGCAAGAAGAAAAATAAAAACGGAAAAGTGAAAACGGAAAGGTGTTTATTTTTCATAATTCAAAATTCTTAATGACCCTGCAAAGGTACTACAAAAAATTCACATACGCAAATATAGCGAGCACTTTTTTTGAAAAAATCACTATCTTGAAATAAGGGTTTGATAATTATGTCGCAGAGGACGATTTATTAATAAATTTTAATAATTAGCATGTCGTTTGTGCTACTATAACACTATAACACTATAACATTAAAAAAAGAGTCGAATGGTATATATCGCATAAAAAATAATATTATATATTTATATATAATTATTATCTACCCCAATACCCCCTAAAAAAAGTCGATTTTTCAGAAAGTATGATTTTGGTGTTTCGGCAGTATGGGGTAAGATTTCGCTCATAAATTGATGTTATAGTGTGATAGTGTTATACAGAAAAATGTTAAAATAGTTTAATAATTTCTAAAATAGTTGAGCTATCTTCGGGGTATCTTCGGGATATCTTCGGGAGGGACGGAATGAACGAATGAAGGTTGAAGGAATGAAGGAAAGATGGAATAAAGGAATGGAGGAGGGAAGGATGATTCTAAGTTACAATTCGATGATTGTGATACCAGCTCCGCCGCGGTCGGGATCGCCGTCGTGGAAGGAGATATCGCCTGATTTCAGACGACGCATACTCTTTTGGCGTTCTGCCAAATAGTCGCGAACTACTTGCTTCAGCGCGCCAGTGCCTGTGCCATGCAAGATAGACACCTGCTCAGCATTCACCATCAATGCATCATCCACATATGCCATTACGGCTTCTAATGCTTCATCCACACGGAGTCCACGGATATCCAACTCGCGACTAAACGACAACTTGCGGCGTCGTAGTTCATCCGCCACATTACTAATTCGTCTTTGCTCCTGACTCTTGGTTCCTTGTTCCTGAATCAACTTAGCAGGATTCTTTGTCAAGACCTTCAACTCGCTCAAATCGCGAAGAACCTTGTTATTAGACCGCTTTGCTGTTGGACCGCTTTGCTGTTGGATTGCTTTGCTGTCAGAACGCTTCGCTGTCAGACTACTAGCAGTGACCTTCGTCTTCAATGTCTCCACATGCTGTCGTGCAGCTTGGGTGGCTTTCTTTTCAGCCTTTGCTTCCTTGATCTCGCGGATAGTGCGCTCAATAGTAGCATTGCTCTTGCGCAAGAGGTCGGCCGCCTCGGCGTTTGCCTCCTCTAAGATAGCACGTTTCTTGGCTTTGATACCCGCCATCTGCTCCTCGTAGTGGGCGATCTTCTCCTCCAAATGTTTCTCCTTTTGGCGGATATTCTGGCGTTTATTCTCCCAATAGCGTTTATCGCGAGCTATGTCTTGCAAATGTTTGTCGTAGTCGATATGCTCCTCACCCACAATTTCAGTTGCGCGTTGGATAATCGTCTCAGGCAAACCGATCTGGCGAGCAATCTCCACCGCAAAACTACTACCTGCTTGACCTATAGACAATTGGAACAGAGGTTTAAGTTGACCGCGGTCATAGAGCATCGCGCCATTGATAATACCTTCGGTACGCTCAGCCAAGTGTTTGAGATTGCCATAGTGGGTAGTGATAACACCAAAAGCATGTTGCTCGTTGAGTTGCGAAAGCACTGCTTCGGCAATTGCACCACCAATCATAGGTTCGGTACCTGTACCAAACTCGTCAATCAACAAGAGTGTTTGTGCGTCGGCATAACGCACAAAATGTTTCATATTGCGCAGGTGCGACGAGTAAGTAGAGAGGTCGTCCTCAATCGACTGCTCATCGCCTATATCAATCAATAGTTGTTTGAAAAAGCCCATTTGGCTGGCCTCGCTCATCGGCACTGGCAAACCGCATTGCAGCATGTATTGCAACATCGCTACTGTCTTCAAACACACCGACTTACCACCCGCGTTAGGACCACTAATAACCAGTATTCGGTTATCCGTGAGGCGGATAGTCAAGGGGACAACGGTCTTGCCTTGACGACGGAAATTGAGCAATAGCACAGGGTGATATGCCTCGCGCCAATCAATCATTGGCTTCTTGCTTATCTCTGGCACTATGGCGTGCATATCAATCGCAAAGAGAGCTTTAGCACGCAGAAAATCCACCTCACCCAGATAAGTCTCTGTCTCCAATATCTGCGGCACCTGCGGACGTATCTCTGCCGTGATAGCCATCAAGATACGCATACGTTCACGACGTTCTTCACCTTCTAATTCGCGGATACGGTTATTCGCCTCTACCACTTGTTGCGGTTCGATAAATACCGTCTTACCCGTAGCCGACTCATCGTGCACGATACCACCAATCTTACGTTTGTAGGCAGGTGGCACA
>Ga0233366_1000528_pt1 | contig 12621 bp, 5 predicted proteins | sample ElkDunMinimDraft_23_FD_191536 | JGI IMG/M metagenome (GOLD analysis project Ga0233366, IMG submission 191536) | Fecal eukaryotic communites from dung pellets of Tule Elk in California, USA - Elk Dung C4 | ecosystem: Host-associated > Mammals > Digestive system > Large intestine > Fecal | place...
GAGTTATCTCCATCTCCCGGCTTGTTTTCTCCCCCTGAGTTATCTTCATCTCCTGGGGCGTTTTCTTCCCCTAAGTTATCTCCATCTTCTGGGTTGTTTCCGTCTCCTGAGGTATCTTCATCTCCTGGGACGTTTTCCTCTCCTGAGTTATCTCCATCGTTCGAGTCATTTCCAGGAGCACCAGGGATTTTACTATTTTTAACAATCTCATATAGTTCATCTAGGCTTGTTACAAATGTATTCGTTCCTGCTTGAAGAAGTTTACCTTCGTTATATAATTTATCAATTTCAGCCATCATTTCTTGTAATTGGGACACTAAATTTGTTGGGTATTTCCCTGATGTATCACCAACTAGGCCATTCTGATTGATCTCATCTAAGAATGCTTTTGCTTCATCATAAATTTCTTTTAGATACGTATAATCAACCTTAGCTGGGGTTAACGGGATCTTTGCATCTTTATAAAGTTTGAATCCAGTATTTTTGTCCACTTTATCTTGAATTACGTCTAAAGTGGATTCTGTTAATCCGAAATTCCCCGCCGTGTTATAGTTCACCAATGTATTCGTATGTTTATATTTATTATCATAAGCTAGGAATTGATTATCCTTGTAGGCCTTTTGTGCACGGCCCGATATTGTAATTCTATCTCTTTCATCACTTTTAAATTCGTTTTGATAGATAATAAAATCTTGGACGTCACCATGCGCATTATCCCACGTATCACCGTCTCGATATGTTAAATTATCGCCATCCCTAAAACTTTGGTAGAATAAAATCCCCGTTCCTTGTCCACCAAAGTTCGTCTTTTGATGAAATAAATTATTATAGATTACCGTATTGTAAAGCAGTGTTTCAGCTTTTGTTAAATCCGGATAAATATAGGTCAATAATGGTACATCGTTAAAATGGTTAGCACCGATGTAAGCATCTTTACCATTTCTGATTTTCACACCGCCTGCTGCGCCGTTTTCTTGACCTTTAAAGTAATTCCCTACAATTTGTAGGTTATCGTAACCTTTTGAATAAATAATATGGTCTCTTCTTTGTCCATCTGCTGCAACATTGATACCCGCAATTAATGTATTACTATCAAAATCACTTAATATATTTCGAGTCTTAACCATATTGAAGTAGTTATTTTGAATCAAAACATTTGTATCATATCTTTCATTATTGATGGCCGTAAAGAAATTCCCCTGGCCGCCTTCTGTTAAGCCCGATGCTTTTACCATAGATAATTTATTGGCTAGTTCCGGTATCATGTCTTTTGACTCATCTATACCGTCTAAATTACCGAAATAGTTATCTATCATTTTCGTATTTTTGCTTCTATAGGTAGATATGCCTCGACCTGGATATTTGGTACCTCTTAAGAAAATATTTTTTTCAATTAAATATTTATTATTTCGAACTTGGATATACGGTTCCATAGTAGCTTTTGATACACTGCCATCAGCTCTTAATTCCCTCGTATAGTTACCATTCATAAATACGTTATTTTTGAGTGTAATGCCCTTTTTATATGGTCCGTTTATAGAGATTCCTACATTGTTAAACACAAGATGCTCCATATCCACATAATTCATTTTGGCATGGTATTCGTCGTTAAATATTTTCAGCATCTTATTTAGATTATTACTTCCATCTATGATTGATAAGCCACTCGGGTCACCAGTCAGTTTGAAGTTTGATGCAGCCGGTAAATTTAATTTTGACAAGTCTATATCATCCGTTATCTTATATGTTCCAGCTGGAAAATATAATTCCTGGCTATACAATGCTGCATATTCGATAAGTTTGATTAAATTATCAGTATTATCAACAACGCCTTTATTATCTAATTGGATTGGGTTCCCGCTTTCATCTGTAACAGTCTGTTGGGTTGTTACATCTAGTTTTCCTTGTAACACCAAATAATCAGTGGTTTTTTCCCAGTATTTTTTTTCTTCATCAAAGTCTATACCTTGTTGTTTGAAAAGATCAATGTTTGCCTGACTAAGCTTTTTATATTCCGCATCATTTTCATACTCAGTATACGTACCTTGTACAGGAATAAACTTGTTATTTTGCTTATACCCATCAATCATCTCTAAATCGACAACAATCACACTAATATTGGATTCTTTCTGGTCCCCGCTGCCTTCTACTCTTACTTCAGAATCAAAATGACTTGAAGATTTAAGTGTTCTAGATCTTGTAATCTTGATTCCTTCTGCGCCATTTGAAGATGTCTTAAAGTCACGCAAGACTACTGTACTACCATTGACAAATATGCCATGGCTTCTAGAGTTATGCACATTTACTTTCTCAAGCAAAACATTCTTCGAATTATAGATATTAATTCCATACTTATATGAATTAATCACATTCAGATTCTTAACTGCTATATCTTTTCCTTTCAGAATAAAGTGGGCTGTATCATTTAAATCAAGCGTATATCCATCTCCCTCAATCGTAACATTGCGACCTACTTCTATTTCTAACTCAACAGCATCCTCAGGAATCTTTATATTGTCTGTCAGAGTAATTACAGTACCGCCTTGTTGCAGATTCTGTAAAAGTCCTTCAAGCGTATTGACATCTACTTCCACTTTCAAAAAGTAATCCACTTTTGTATCGCCGTTTTCAACAAACTCTACACCAGCAATATAATGCTCTGAATCATCAACGATAATATTTTCAGCCTCTTCTGTCTTTTGTATCATCTGCATATGAACGACATCAGTTGAATGAATGTTCTTCGACAATAACTTTACTTCAGAACCGCCTCTTACTTGAAAATCTCTATACAAACTATTAGAGCAGTTAATATTGGTTAATTCCACAGTTGTTTTATAAATATCTAAAGCAACGCCGCTTCGCTCTTGCTTATCTTGTCCATTAGGCTCTATACCTATAATTGTAACATCCGATACCTTGGCCTTTTTAGCACCATATAACGTTAGCCCAGGCTTCGTTGTTTCGTTTTTAATCGTGAGATTCTTGAGGACTGCATTTTCCGATTTCACAGCCAATCCTGCTGTGTTCGTCCCATTATTAGTTGGCGCATTACTAATTACTTTTAGTTGATAATTATTGCCATCTATTGTAATGTTTTTTGATTTAATTTCGATATTTTCATTGATATCAATATCATCATGTAAAACAATAGCTGTGTTTGGAATCGCTATTGCCTCTTTAAGCCCGATTACGTCCCTAACCTCTTTTTTAGTCTTTACTTTATAAATTGTACTAGAAGGATCTCCTTCTTTTACTTGCCATTCAGTATAATAATCATCTATATTTTTAATCGTATTCTCTTTGGCATCTTTTTTTACTTGGCTATCAATATCATTCGTATCGTTCGTATGCTTATTCCCATCACCTAAAGTGAGTTCTGATTCATTTCTCACCCTAATTCCTGCGTATCTATGGTTCATACTTACAATGCCACTGACTGTAGCTCGTGAATTATCTAAATCTATTCCGACATTACTTCTAGTATCATTAGGATTGCTAATGTCCTGTCCTATTAATGTAACATTTTCTATAAAAATATTTTCTGCCCAATATAGTGATATAGCATTTAAGTAATAACCTTCAAATGTTACATTTTTCACTACAACATTTTTCACTTTAGCAGGACTGTTAGGATCTGGTTTTTTTATAACAAACCTGTTTGCTGCTTCTTTCTGACCAGAGTCATTGAGCACAATCTTTTTATCGTTTCCCTCAATAACAATATTATCTCGATTTATTAACAATGGTTCTGACAACGTTATGTTTTCCGCTAGGATGATTTTTTTATCTCCACTATCTAACGCACTTCTTAGTTGACTTTCATTTGATACACTAACGTCGGTAGATGGATTTATTGAAGAAGGGGAGTCGATTTGGGGAACATCAGTCGTATTCTCATTTTCTTCGGCCGCTTGACTTTCTGGTTCATTTTTTCCAACTTTATCAGAAATATTCGACTCTACTGCTGCAACCGTACTGTTTTCTTCAATTGCATCAGAATTATTCGATTCTTCTAATACTACTGTATCGTTTTCTTCCGGCTCACTTGTTATAGCTGTAGTGTTATTTTCAACTTCAACATTGACATTTTCTTCGGTAATCGGAGTTAATGTCGGTTCGGCAGTATCACTGATTGCACTCGCCAAATTTGTTGTACCTAAAACATTATTTGTTACAACTATTGCGACCAATAACCCTTTAGCCACCTTTTTTTTCATCGCTACACATCCTTTAAATCTTTGCACCTATTTTTACGAAGCCACAATCAATATGTACTTTTTCCACTCAGGAGCACCTATTATAAAATTTATAATAGAGTAGAACATAAAAGAAGAAATTACACTGATTCGCTCTGTTACATATCATTCCTTCAGACTTACAATAGCGTTTCATCCAATTTGCTCACCTTACCGAAATCATACATTTAGCGTTTTCTTTCCTTCGAGTTTAATAGTTGGGTATCGATATATAAATAACTATAATCGTAAATAAGACCCATTTTCTTATTGGCGCTTCAATCTTCCGCTTACACATCTTCGTTGAAAAGAATAAGGATTCCAAGCAATTTCAACGAATTGCTCTACATCCATTCTATGTACCCGCTAATGTAATCCGCATAAATGAAAGACTTCTATCTTACATTTCGATAGAAGTCTTTCTAAATTATGAAATTCTATGACCTTTAACCGCAAGACGTTTTGTTCCTGATACCGTACAAGTAATTAAGGTGATTTCATTCTTGTGGGGGTTATCCTCCAGTACATCAACTTCCGAAGGTTCTATGACCCTTTTCGAGTCAACTTGATAAATATATACTTTTTCTCCATCAATCAATTGAATTTCATCGCCAATATTCAATTCGTGCAAGCGATTAAAATGACGGCCATATACTGCACTATTATGACCAGCAATCGTAAAGTTCTCCTGCCCAGGAACTTGCTTGCTTTTGATTTGGGTTAAAGCAATATTTAAATATTCTTTTGTTGTTTCAGGCAACACAGGAGCATCCAGCTCAATGGCCGGAATATACAGCTTTACAGTGTTATAAAGGTCATCTTCATCAAGAGAAAGTGAACTAACATGTTCACTCATCTCTCCTGTTTCTTGAATATTCTCCAGTGCTACCTGTAATTGATTCATTTCTTTTTCTTGTTTTTGATGCATCATATATGGATACGAAACACAAGCAATTCCAAGCAAGAGAAGCATTAGTGCCCATTTTTTCATTTTACTTATTCACTTCTTGAACGTTTCACCAGGAGTAAACCAGCTGATAGGATTAAGAAAATACCAAGCGCAGTTAACACTCTATTGAGAACCTCACTTGTTTGAGGGAGTCTATCAATTGTTTGCTGCTCATCAGTAGTCGGTTTATTAATCGTGTCACCTGTTGATTCTTGTGTTTCTTCTTTTCCATCACCTGAGCCATTTCCATCTCCTGGGATGTTTCCGTCTCCTGAGTTATCTCCATCTCCTGGGATGTTTTCCTCTCCTGAGTTATCTTCATCTCCTGGGATGTTTTCCTCTCCTGAGTTATCCCCATCTCCTGGAACGTTTCCGTCTCCTGAGTTATCTTCATCTCCTGGGATGTTTTCCTCTCCTGAGTTATCTCCATCTCCTGGGATGTTTTCCTCTCCTGAGTTATCTCCATCTCCTGGGACGTTTCCTTCTCCTGAGTTATCTCCATCTCCTGGAACGTTTCCGTCTCCTGAGTTATCTCCATCTCCTGGAACGTTTCCGTCTCCTGAGTTATCTCCATCTCCTGGGACGTTTCCGTCTCCTGAGTTATCTTCATCTCCTGGGATGTTTTCCTCTCCTGAGTTATCTCCATCGCCTGAGCCGTCTCCTGAGTTATCAGGTATCTTACCGTTTTGAACAATCTCATATAGTTTATCTAGGCTTGTTACAAATGTATTCGTTTCTGCTTGATGAATCTTTCCATCGTTATACAATTTATCGATTTCAGCCATCATTTCTTGTAATTCAGTCACTAGATTTGTTGGATATTTCCCTGGTGTATCGCCCACTAGATCATTATTGATGATATCATTCAAGAATTCTTGGGCCTCATCGTAAATTTCTTTTAGATACGTATAGTCCACTTCAGGTGGAGTTAATGGGATTTCTGTATCTTTATAATGTGCAAATTCAGTATGGTTGGTTAATTTACCTTCAACATCAGCCAATTCGGATTCTTTGTCTAATTTAACATTCCCTATAAAGTTCACTGGTGTATTCATAGTTTTATATGTATTACCATAAACCAGGAATTGATTATCATCTACTGCTGCTTGCGCATGTTCTGATAGGTTAATTCCATCTCTTTCATCACTTTTAAATTCGTTTTGATAGATGATAAAGTTTTTGACATCTCCATCTTTAGAACTTTGATCAAAAATGATGCCTGTTCCTTCCTTACCGAAGTTTGTTTTCTGATGGAATAAGTTATTGTAGATTACCGTATTATGAAGCAACGCTTCCGCGTCTGCTAAACTGGAATCAATATAAGTCAACAACGGAACATCACTGAAGTGATTAGAACCGATGTAGGCATTTTTACCATTACTAATTTTCACGCCGCCTGTTGCGTCATTTTCTTGGCCTCTAAAGTAATTTCCTACGATCTGCAGGTTTTCATATCCTTTAGCATAAATAATATGTTCACTTTCTTGACCATTTTTAGCTAAATTGAAATAGTTATTTTGGATTAAAGTATCCAGGTCCTTTTCACTATCAATCGCAGTATAGAAATTACCTTGATTGCCTTCTGCTAAACCTTTATCTTTTACCAAATCAAGTTTAGTATCAACTGTATCCGGCAGCATTTTTTTTGCATCCTCAATGCCTTCCAGATTACCGAAGAAGTTATTTGTTATCTCTATATTTTCATTGTTAGTTGAAACAATGCCTTTACCGAGATTATTTGCACCTCTTAAAAAGATGTTGCTGTCAATCTTGTTTACAATAGAGGCTTTTTTATTTGGATCATTATTTATAGGAAAGTCTTTTTTACCATGAAGTTGAACTTCAATATACGCTTCCATATCTCCTGAACTTTTACCATTCATGAAAACGTTATTGGTAATAGCAAGATTCTTCTTATACTCGCCTTTTAGAGCTAGTCCTACATTATTAAATACAAGGTTTTCAATGTTGACATAGCTCATTTTATGATCTTCATCGACATTAAATATTTTTAGCATCTTATCTGATTGACTTCCATCAATGATAGATAAGCCATTTGGAGCACCAGTCATTTTGAAATTTGATGCAGCTGATGCTGGCAGATTTAGTTCTGATAAATCTATATCACCAGTAATTTTATACGTTCCAGCCGGGAATTGTAATTCGATGCTGTGGGATGCTGCATACTCAATTAGTTTTTTTAGATTCTCAGTATTATCAAAAACCCCGTCATTCACTAATTCAATAGATTGTCCCGTTGCGTTCATAACAGCATTTTTGTTTGTTACGTCCAAGCTTTTTTGTTCTACCACGTAATCAATTGTGTAATCCTGCCATCCATACTTTGTTTGAACTACTTCGTTATGATGCTCAGTATAGGTAATGTTGCCTTGGTCATGGATAAACTTATTATTTGAAATTTTGCCATTTACGTCTAAGTTGACAACAATAACATCTATATCTGATTCTTCCTGTTTATTGTCAGTACCTGTTACAGTAACTATAGAATCAACATGACTTGTCTGATTATTCAGTGATGTTGCCCTTGTGACTTTAATGCCTTCTGCGCCATTAGAAGAAGTTTCAAAATTATGTAATTCTACAATACTGCCGTTGACAAAAATTCCATGGCTAGAGGAGTTACTTACAGTTATATTCTTCAGTTGAACATTTCTAGAGTTATAAATATTGATTCCATAATTATTAGAATTAATGATTTCTATATTTTCAACAACAATGTCATTTCCTTTAAGAAGAACATTCGCCACTTTATTTAAATCTAGCGTTTTACCATTACCGTCAATCGTAACGTTTTTACCAAATTCAATAGTGCCAGTTTGATCAACTTTTATATTATCCTCAAGTTTAATTACAGTCTTGTCATCTTTAGCATACTTTAAAAGCTCTTCAAGTGTAGAGACTTCCTTGATGATAGAATTGTAATTAGTAGTTGTTGTGCCATTATTCACAATCTCTTTACCAGGAATTTTATAATATGTAGAAAGATTAGTGATTTCATTTTGGGCTTCGCCAGTTTTCTGGATTGTTTGAATATCACAGCTAATATCTTTTGAATGTTTGGTATGTGTATTTAGCGTTACTTTAGAACCATTTCTAATCCGAATATCTAGATCTTTACTAGTAGAGAAAGTAATATTTGTTAGTTCTGCAATTGAATTATAAATATCTAAACCAACACCTGTTTTACTTCCTATAATCTCAATATTCTCTAACACAACACCATTGCTGTTTTTGTCAGTGGCATTCCATAAAGTTAGTCCTGGCTTAGTTGTTTCACTTTTAATTGTTAGATTTTTAAGAACTACATTTGACGTATTTTTCACAACCAAAGCTGCCACTTTATCCGTAGTACTTCTTACTGTAATTGTATTACCGTTACCCTCAATGGTAATGTTATTGGATGTAATATTTAGTTCCTCATTAATAACAATATTACCGTTTAACTCAATCGTTGTATTTGATGTTGCTATTGCTGTTTTAAAATCATCGACATTATCAACTGATTTAGTCTTTACCTGATAAGTAAGTTCGTTTTCCTCCACTTTATCAGACAGATTCATTTCTTCTGAAGCTTCCACTTGATTTTCTTCTTTAGTACTTGATTCTTCAGATTTAACCATACTAGCATCCTCGGTACTAGATTGGTCCAATTCAACAATACTAGTGTCTTCTGCCTCAATTGGCATCGCTGCAGAATCATTTTGAACTTCAACCGTGACATTTTCCTCAATAGCATCAGTTGCGCTTGATTCCTCTTGTACGATTGAATTCGTTTCTTCCACCGTTCCTGTTATAGCTGTTGTATCACTTTCAGCTTTAACCGGGACAGCCTCTTCAGTTGTTAGTGTTAGTGCATTCAGATTGGCAGATTCGTTGCTTGCACTCGCTATATTTGTTGTACTCAAAACATTACTAAATACAACTACAGCAGCTAATAACCCTTTAGCTACCTTTTTTTCCATCTCTTCACATCCTTTTGATATAAAATTTCCCCAATTATGTATTCTATTGAGTATTTAGTCCTAAAATCAACAGGATTTATATTCCACATATAGTTCAAAAATTATTTAAATTATTCCTAGTTAATCCGGGGAGGCGTGGTTCTAAAAACTATATATTAATTCAATTGTTTTTAATCGTAGATTTTGATCTTAAAAGAGTATTATATTTGCGTAAAAAGATCTTACCAAATATTATCCGAAATATTTATAATAATTTTCCACTTTGCAATAACACAAATTAATTATATTATAAAACTAATTCATACTAAATCTATAAGAAATATAATGTTAATAGATTAAGGAGTTAAACAATGCGATTGGATATTACGAATCTATTATATAGACCTAACTATTTTCAAGAAAAACCCATTACATTACTACATTTCATCATGCAGGAATGGAGCGGTCAACTATACCCTCTAAATAAAGCTGCTATAGGACGAATGCGAGAAATATATACGGAGTGTCAATGTAAATCAGACAAATTGATATGGCAAAAAACTATTGTAGAAAATAAAGAAGTTGAAATCATTGCTTGTGCTGATTGCCATAACTGGAGCTTGATTATGTCAAGTAAAAATGAAAAGAATGGACTCCAAGAAGAACGGAAAAGAGAATGCCTCTGCCAAGAAGATGTTAACCCAAGCGGAAGCGTACATTCGGCTGTTCAAGATGAAATTGAGCTTTCTAAAAAGGTTAGACAAGTTGGGATAGCAGGCGCAAAAGGGTTGTTGTTAATAGCTAGGGAAAGATTCCAAGCCGTCAATGAGGCGATTCAACTGTATCAATTAAAGAACATGGTTCATTATTTGTATGAAGTGGCAAAAGTTCGTTCAAGCGGCTATTATAGATGGCTCCAGATTATGTCTTTCTGAAGGGGATTCCCGATTAGATCCATAGAAAAATTGATTATCGCGCTTTATCTTTGGAAGTTGCCGAGAAAGCTAGTCAGTCGTTGATTTACAAGAATATCTCGCCCTGATGCGCAATTTCTACTCTTTTGAAAGGTCAAAGGATAGAAAGGCTTTATCAGGAATCAACCGAATCCAGAAGAAGCAATGATTCATTCCAAATTTTCATTACAGCCCCGAATACCACTAAATACGTGTACTTGTATATTACGACAGAACTAAAAAAAGAGACTCCTCATTAGTCAAGAAACTGATGAGAACCCTCTTTTTATAATGCCCTATTGTTAACACACTCATCATAATAAGCGATTGATCAACTTTCAGCGGAAAAGGAGTTTAAGCTAAAATCGTAAGTTCTAATACTATTAATGTGAAGTAAAAAAATGCAATAAATTAACGTTTGAAGAGTACTTACTATAACATATTAACGGTGCATTTATCGTTTTATTTAGAATTACAAGAGATGTTGGTTAGTTATGCTTATATAGGTTCTAGAATTTCTGGAGTTGCTCCCTTCATTATTGATGTTCGTCCAAGGCATTTATTAGGTCCATCTTCTGAAACTCTTCATTGGATTGGAATTTAAGTTCAGTATCACCTTCAGTAAGATTTACAACAAACCTATCGTGAATTTTTTTCCAATTCCATGTTTTAAGTATATTAATCTTCAATTAGACAATATTGCTGTTTCATATTCCTAGGGGATAATGGAATTAAAAATCAACCGTTTCACGCTGCTTTGAAGCAAGAGTTGTTTTTAAGAAAATAGCTATACCAAGAATAGCAAGACCTGCATCTGTATTAATACCAATGAACATCGTCAATCGGTTATCGTTGATTAGTTAGTTTTACTGGTGTTCCTTTTTACTCAGGAGGTGTACTCATTTTTCTCATCGTTAGTAATTCACATTAAATCCTGTTACAGTTGAGCCTTTAACAGTTCCTTCTGCCACTGCTTCAAGCTCCGTACCATATTGATTTTTAATTGTTACGCCCACCTTCAAGAAACAGGAGCCATCATCATAAACCTCGGAAGCTCTTCGATCCAAAACCCAGTGACATTCAAAGCCATATGGGAACATAGCTAAACCATAATTTTCAAATACCCTTTTTGCATCAGCTATGATTACATAATCTGAATTATCATCCGAACCATAAGAATGGCTATCTGAGTTATCCTTCACATAATAACCGACAATTACTTTTGAATCAGCCGGATAAGCATCTGTTTTATCAAAACTTTTATTTCCGTCAATAGAGACAAAGGATACTTCGTTTTCTTGGTTAGAATAAGCAGTGTGCTTCTCTGTTTCAACATCAGTGAATCCTGCCTTTTTAACTTGTTCTAAAACTTCTTTCAAAGCCATAGCTTCTAACTCATCTGAACTCGCGGGAGGATTGATATCCATTAATGTGTGATAGGTTATCAGCACCTCTGTATCTTCAAAGAATGTATCACTCTTCAAAAAATCTGATTTACCGTTAATTAAAATTTCTTCAATTGTAGACTTCCTTTCAATTTGATCAACTGTTAAATCCTTTATCTTTTTTGTTTCGATGTTATTAAAACTAGCATTCTCAAACATCTTCACAATGTCTTTATAATTCTCATTTTTCAATTCAGGCATAGTAATGGGCGGATTTACATTTTTAATTTGTTCAATCTCCACTTGATTATTCATACAAGAAAGTTTGTATCGAAGTTGAATATCTTTCGATACTTCGAAGTGTACGGTTCCATCAACTTCACTATCATCTTCCTTGGTGACGATTAGTGCGTATTCCCCCTCCTCAAGTTCGACTGAGAAAGTATCTGTAACCCCGTGGTCGAGCGTTCCAATTTCTAAATCATCAACATAAACATTAATATCATATTTACTAAAAATAAGATTCTCAATACACTCTAACTCAATTTCCACAGTATACTTTGGTATTTCAGGCTGTTCAATTTGATCGTTTGTCTTTTCATCATCACCACAGCCTGTCAGATATAAAATAATTAAGGACGATAAAAGCATCGCAAACATCCTTTTCATTCCGACACCCCCATAAACAGATACATCTAATAATAAAAAGTATCGCAGCTCTATTAGGCGTACAATTCATTGCCTGGATAACTATGACAACAATGATTGCGTGACTTTTTAAATATTCTAAAACTTTATTTTATAAAAATTATATCACAATAGTTATATAGAAATAAAAGAGAAATGGCGCTTATTCTTCTTAGAGAACATAGGGAAACAATATTCTAAGGGGGAAGAAAATCGGAGAACCAGAGAAATAAAAAAAGGCTTCTCATAAATTTGCTCAATTAATGAGAAGCCTCTAATCGGGAGAGAAATGTTGATATTTCTCTTATCCTTTATTCAAGTACCTTGTATATCAAGGGTTGGCAGGCAGAGGAACTTAGGCTAAGACCGCGACGTCCTGTCGCAACACCTAAGCCACCACATCCTGTGGAAGTTACATCATGCCGCCCATTCCGCCCATGCCACCCA